>Ga0081478_140975_pt1 | contig 24350 bp, 27 predicted proteins | sample OctSprmetagenome_FD_70983 | JGI IMG/M metagenome (GOLD analysis project Ga0081478, IMG submission 70983) | Hot spring and microbial mat streamer communities from Octopus Spring Streamers, Yellowstone National Park, USA - T=80-84 v2 (version 2) | ecosystem: Environmental > Aquatic > Thermal... | reverse complement strand
CTAGGGTTGAGGTTCATACCTGCTATTCTCGTGGACTACGATGGTGATCGTGTTAGTGTTTCATCGTGGAGAGATGGTGTTACTGTTACCAAGGATATGGTTAGAGAGCATGGTCTTAAGGGTAACCTTATGCCTCCTAAGACTAGTAGGCATAGGGTTTGCTTCGAGGTACCAGAGGTTGGGGTTCCACTGGAGTGTTAAGGGGTTGAGTGGTGGTCTAAGAGCTGTCATAAGGGTTGGTGTTGGTAGAGCCCTCTACAGGGGAGGCACCGTAGAGACTCTTCTCGGCTCTATGGATGCTAGGGGTGTTAGCGTGGACTCGGTGTTATCAATGTTGGCAGCGTGCTTCTCTAGGAGTGTAGCTGAGAAGCTCGACGTTAACAACGTTGAGGTTGTGGTGGAGCTCTACGAGGATCTTGACGCGCTCCTAGACGGTGACGTTAGCAACGTTAACAGATTCAAGGTTAAGATTAGAGTTGAGAGTGCTACCAGGGAGGCTGTCGAAGGGGCTCTCATAGGATGCCCTTTCTACACCATGCTAAGATCTAAAATCGACCTAGAGTGGGGTCGATGTCTTGATGGGGCTCCTCCCAATAGGGTTACTTAGGCTGCCTAGAGAGCTAAGCTTATGGGATGTGCTTAGCCTAATGGGGGAGATGCTTAGGAAGGGCTATGTTGATGAATGCATTAGTGTTAACGAGGACATGGAGGTTACAGGGGGTCTGGAGCTCTACTAGGCCCTCTACAGGCTCGGGGTTAGGCTAGCCCCCGTTGGCTCAAATAGGTGCTATGCAAGCCTAGATGATCTAGGCTTCTACGATTACGTTAGAGGTGACCCCGTGAGGGTTTACAGTAATAGCCTAGAGCTAGCCCTAAGGAGCATTCCCACGCCCCTGGTTAAGCTTAGGAGTTACTCTAACGAGAAGGTTAGGGTTTGGGCTAAGCTAGAGTGGTTCAATCCATCTAGCTTAAGCATTAAGGATAAACCCCTACTACATATCCTAAGAGAGATGTCTAGGAGGGAGGGTCTTGAAGGTAGGGTTTTAGCTGATGCATCCTCAGCAAACTTCGGCGTAGCCCTGGTAGCCCTAGCACAGCAGTTCAAGGCTAGGGCTAGAGTGTACCTCCCCAAGAGGGCTGAGCTCTTCGGAAGGATTATACCGAGGGTTATGGGGGCCGAGGTTATTGAGACCGAGGCTGAGCTGACAGTGGAGCTCCTATCGAGGATATTAGAGGATAGTAGGAGGGAGGGCTTATTACATGTCAACCAGTTCTTAAACGATCTAAACTTCGAATCACACCTAAGGATAACAGCTAAGGAGCTAGACTACCAGGCTAGAATGGCTGGCTTGAAGCTTATAGCGGTCGCGGGATCCCCAGGAACTTCAGGTCACATGGCTGTAGTAGACTTCTACTTCAGGAACAGGTATGAGGGGCAGTTTAAAACCATAATGGCCCAGCCGGCCGGGGGAGAGCACATACCCGGTATGAGGAGGAGCGAGACAGGCATGGCGTGGCTTGCTATGATAGCTGAGAGCTATGAGCTCCACGATGTAACGCTAGGTGAGGCGTTGGAGGCCCCTAAGGAGGGTTGCTAGGGCGGACGGCCTACTAATAGGCCCCTCTGGGGGAGCGGCTCTAGTTGCCCTAGAGAAGTCCATGAGGGTTAACGACCTCAACGGGGATGTAGCCGTCATAATCCCTGACACGGGGTTAAAGTATGTTAACCTGGTCTCGAAGCTTGTTGAAGGTTGAGAAAGAGGGTGGAGGGTTGGGCTAAGCTAGTAGGGGCTTTCAGCCTAGCTCCTCATCTGTCTTCCTCCTTTTAACAGCTCTATCGAATATAATCCAGTTCCTATACCACTCCTCATTCTCCTTTCTTAGGAGCTCTAGCACCATCCTCGTCAGCTCCTTAGCTGTAATCTCGTTCTTACCACTCTTAAGTATCTCAGCTTCAACGATCTTAGCTATCTTCCTAGCGGCATCCAATGTAGCCCCTGATTTTAGACAGCTTACAACTACCTTTTCGTATGCGAACTCCTCCCTACTATCATCCCTCTTTATAACATATATTGTTGTCAACAGTTTCCACCTCACATTATACTGTTGTCAGACAGTGTATTTAACTTTATTACGTCCACCATAACCTAGGGTGGTGTTAGTGTGAGCTCCTGTAGAGCTCTTGTTACAGCTGCTAGTAGGGGTATTGGTTTTATGGCTCTTGAGGCTTTAGCTTCTATGGGTTGCTTTATTGTTGCGTGTTCGAGGTCACTTGATAGGATGATTGAGGTTTCCAACGAGATCTTCATTAGGTATCCTGGTAGAGTTATACCTTTAAGGTGCGATCTTAGGGTTAGGGATAGTGTTAGGGATGCTGTTCTATATGCTTTGGAGGAGCTCCTAGGCTTGGAGTACGTTGTTGTAAACTATGGTAACCCTAGTAGGGAGCCCCTACACCTCCATGAGGCTGACTGGGATGACTGGATGGAGGCTTCAGCGCTATACATAGCTTCAACAGCGACAATACTGAGGTTGCTTATCGAGAGGAACCCTGTTAAGGCTACAGTGTTGATAACATCTAGCTTCACAGTAGCAGAGCCCATGCCACCACTGGTGGTGTCAGACACTGTTAGAGCTGGGCTATCAAGGCTTGTTAGGATAGCTGCTAGAGAGTATCCCGATAAGGTTAGACCAATACTACTCCTACTAGGAAGCTTCGACACACCAGGAGCTAGGGAGACTGTGAGGAGGATAGCTGAGTCCAGGGGGCAGGATCCAGAGGAGGTTTGGAGGAGGGAGGTTGAGGGTATAAGCCCTCTTAGGAGGACCGGGAGGAGGGAGGAGCTCGTAGAGCTAATCAGAACACTTCTAAGAACACCAGAGTACCTCACAGGTGCAACAATACTATTCGATGGAGCCACATCAAGAATAGCCTGGCCGTAGCCTGTGAGAGTTGAGTAACCAAGCAAAACGTGAATCCCAGGAGTACACCGTAAGACATTAATACCCTCCAGCCTCCTAGTAACCCTGGAGGGCTGTCTGAGATGGTGTTACCTCACCCAACGAACGCTGTACTCGTAGGCAGGAAACCGACAATGAACTATGTGATAGCAGCTCTCAGAATGCTAACACATGAAGGCCTAGAGGAGGTCGTCATAAAAGCTCGTGGAGCCAACGTATACAGAGCTGTGGAGACAGCAGAGGCCGTAAGAAGAACAATGGCTAATGTAATGGTGAAGCACGTGAATATAGGAAGCGAGGAGATAGTGGATAAGAACGGTAGGAAGAGAAGGGTTTCATCCATAGAAATAATCCTAACCAAATCGAGAAAACTCTAGCAATACACTTAGCTAGAGGTATACTACCATACTGTTAACTAATACACTTTAACCATCCTAACTAAGATCTTGAGACCTTAGCCGTCGAAGACCTTAGACCTAGCGATAGAACTAAACAATCTTAGAACGGCCCTTAAACTAATTAAGCACTTAAGTAGCTTGCTCCTGAAATCACTAAGGTTACCTTAGAATTTAACTCTTAGTGGCTTAGAGTTCATTCTAGCTCTGTAAACCGGGGGTTTAACAATGTTATGAGGTTGAAAGATTTAATTACGTCGAAGTGGTAATAGTTATGTGTGGGGTTTAACGTAAGGGAGTTAGAGGTGTGTTTGGGAGAGGATGTTGAGAGGCTTTCTAGGGTTTTGGTTGGAGCTCTAGGCTTTAAATCTATAGATGATGTGAGGGCTCTCAGAAACCTCCTTAGGCCCGGGCCTAGCAGTTCTAGGTTGGCTAGGAGGTTTACATCCCGTAGGCTTATTAGAAGGTCTAGGGGGGTTTATCAGCTTACCGGCTTAGGCTTCCTGGTTCTAAACATCTTAGATGTTGGAGGTGGGGGTGGGGATAAGCTCTTATCTATTTTTGAAAATGTTGACGTTAGAGGCGAATGCTCTAAAGCCCTCCTCGTAGCATCACTACTTGTAACAGCCTCAACTCTAGATCTGATTAGACTTCAAGAGCTCTACAATGATAGAATGCTAGGTGTTCTAGCTAGGAAGTCTATGCAAGCTCTGGGGCTCGGAGCTATAATGTACACCCTCACACCCCCACTAAGCGGTGATGAAGCTCACAGCGTAACCATCGACCTAGCTAGGGTCATAGGAGTAAACCCCATCGCTGTAGAGGAGTGTAAGAGCATACTATGGAAGGCCATAGCTAGAGCGGGGAGAGAGGAGGAGGCCGAGATAACGAGCTTACTTGAAAAAGCCATAGCCGAGGTTAATAGGAGCGTGCACGAGAGCATAACAGTAATCCTAGGTAGCATTGCAGACTACGCATGCACAATAGCGAAGGAGAGAGGAGAGAGGGTTAGATGTGAGGAGCTCGAGGGGTTAGTGGAGAAGGTAGTGGAAACGATAGGAAGGTTCCTTGGTAGAACATAAGGTTAAATTGTGATGGCGGGCCCGCCGGGATTTGAACCCGGGACCTCCGGCTCTCCCCGCACAGGCCCTATAGGTGCTTAGAAGGCCGGCGCTCTATCCTGGCTGAGCTACGGGCCCTCCAACTAGCTACCTACAACTTAAACCTTAAAACTCTAAATGTCTTGCTAAGAGTAAGATTTATTAAATCCCCCGGCTCCTCCTAACCTGGTGTTAGCTATGGCTGCTAAGCCGAAGATCCTAATCGTAGGTGGGGATGCTGTAGAAGCTCTCGAAATATTCTACCCCTACTTTAGGCTAAAAGAGGAGGGCTGGGATGTAGATGTTGCAGCTCCAAGTAGGAAGGCTCTGAGGACTGTTGTCCACGATTTCGAGGACTGGGAGACTTATACTGAGAAGCCAGGCTATAGGTTCCCATGGGTTACTAAGACGCTAGCTGAGGTTAAACTCGAGGAGTACGATGGGCTAGTAATACCAGGTGGTAGGATGCCCGAGTACGTGAGGGTGGTGGCGGAATCCCACTTAAGGGAGATCCTCACACACTTCATGGAGAGGGGTAAGCCCGTAGCAGCGACATGCCATGGCCCCCTTATACTGGTAGCATTCAACCTGGTTAGGGGGAGGAGGCTTACAAGCTATATTGCTGTAAAACACGATGTTATTAACGCTGGGGGAGAGTGGGTGGATGAGGAGGTTGTTGTAGACGGTAACCTTATAACGTCTAGAGCTTGGCCCGATAACCCTGCGTGGATGAGGGAGTTCATAAAAGCTGTTAGGAAGTACAAGGGGGTAGCTTAGAGAAGCCGTCCCCTCCCATCCCCTCCTAAACCTCCTCTTTCTACCACAGGGGAGCTCCTGATAGCCAGACGTGCCATGCCCGGGCTGGCTGTAGTGCATAAAGGTTTTCTGGTTTAGAGCTCCTACCGGTGGGAGTCTTTGGATTTATGGGTTTGGTTTAACCAGGTGGTGGGAGCCCTCCTGTTCTACGGTCTAGCCCTAGCCATAGCCGTACCCTTGACCTTGAGGTGGAGGACGCCATATGTGCTTGCAAGCCTCTACATAGCCAGCTACGTTATAGCCCAGTATACGAGCCCTAAGCTAACAACATTCGCAGTGTGGGTCGTACCCGGTGGTAACTTCCCATTCGTAGCAACCATAGCCCTAATGGACATCATAGTCGTGTACTGGGGTTTAAGTGTAGCAAGACAGGTTATAATAGCTGGGTTCCTAGCACAAATCCTACTCTACGCAGCCAACATGATGACAATAGCGACCCCAGACCCGTTCCCTGGGTTTGAGTGGAAGAACCAGATCTACGGTCTAAGCGCTAGGATAGCCGTAGCAAGCCCAATAGCATACCTTGTAGCAGAGATGGTGAACGCACAGCTAACATGGATCTACAGGAGGATATGGTGGGCTAGAACACTGTACAGCGACCCAATAGCACTTATAGTAGATACACTCATATTCATACCAATAGCATTCTACGGAGCCGTACCACTGGAGGTTCTCATCGACATGATCGTAGGGCTGTCAGCACTAAAACTAACACTAATACCAATAAACCTAACAGCAGTATACACAACCAGAAGGCTGATAGAAGGAAAACTCAAGGTAACCTCCCAACAATCTCAACATAGACCCTAAAGACTCTAAGGGAAGCGGAGTACCTACTATTTAGAACCACGTTTAACAACCTTAATCCTCCAAACACCCAACCCCACCTTCTCAACACCTAGAACCTCGTGACCCTCCCTCCTAACAGCAGCAGGAACATTCTCACAAGACGCAGGGTTATCCAAGATAACCTCCAACAACTCACCATCCCTAAGCTTCCTAAGAGCCTGTAACGTCATAATCTGAGGGTATGGGCACACATAGCCTCTCAGATCAAGCACATACCTACCCTCCCTAAACTCTAAACCCATAAAGATCACCTCTAGGGCCTAGTATTTACATACTAGGAGGAGGTAATAAGCGTTAAATAATATTATAAAACATAAAAAGGTGTTTAAAAAGTCAAATATTTAAAGGGGCTCCGGCCAGGAGCTCCACGTTAAGACACTAAGTCTCCCACTCGATTACAGAAGTACGATGAGAGCCTGGTGGTTGAGCCATATCTCCCTCTAAGAGTAGATCCTTCAGCAACTCTATATCCTTGTATACAAGGTCTAGAAGTATCCTAGCGACCCTTGATAACTCCTCATTAGAGACTATAACCCCCTCTAATAATGGTCTAACATGTGTGTTAAGGAATCTCAGCTGAGTTACCCTAAGCTTTCTAGCTGTCTCAACATCACCTAGCTCTAGCGCTTTAACCTCATCATCTACAAGCTTAGCCATGAAGGCTATCATAGCCCTTAAGCTCCCAGGGTTACCTTCAACCTTGTAGCCTACCCTCTCATAGAAACCCTCGACGGTCTTCGTGAATAAGCTTCTTGTAACAGGATCCAGGTCAACCCTGTAGTGCTCCACGGACACCTCTAGGAGATCGCTGATACACCTAACTATCTCACCTACATCCCCCTCATCTAAGCCTAGCAGGCGTAGAGCTTCTAGAGCATCGGTGGCGCCCATAGGTAGGGTTATGATCGAGATGTACATCAACTCTCTACCTCTAGCTAAAACCACTGGATCTACTAGGCTCTCCAAGGTACTTCACGCTAAACATAGGTAACCTAGTGTTTAAAACGTAAAAAAGCTAATGTCCTTAATTTACTTTATAATATATCTTCAATCCAATTAAGAGGTCGGCTAACACAGTAACTAGATCACATCTATTTACAGGAATTCTTAAGCTCAATGTAGCTTCTTTGGTACATGTTTTATTAAGGGTTAGTTTAACTACCCTTTTCCCCTGAGGGGTTGTTTGTTGGAGATACAGGATTTGATGCCTAGTGTTCCTCTGGATGTTGAGAGGGTTGGTTTTAGGGGTGTTAGGAGGAGGGTTTTACTGGATACACCTCACGGCCCCCTTGTTCTAGATGTTTATCTAAGCTTGTACGTTGATGTTCCTGTTGATCGTAGAGGTGTTCATCTCTCTAGGAGTGTTGAGGTTTTATACGAGGTTCTCTCCTTTGAGGGTCGCTCTAGGAGTCTTGAGGAGCACCTTGAGGGTATCGCTAGCGGTCTCCTGGACAGGCATCCATACGCTTCTAGAGCTTGGGCTTCTGCTAGGACAACATACTATGTTGATGTTGAGTTTGAGGAGCTCAAGGGGTTTGAACCTGTTGGTGTCGACGTTGAGGTTATGCTCTTGAGAGGTGGGGGTAGGAGGTGGGGTGTTGGTGTTGAGGTTATAGGTTTAACCGTGTGCCCTAGTGCTCAGGAGGCTATAGCTTCAAGGCTCGGCCTCGATGTAGCCTCTGCCCCTAGTCATATGCAGAGGGTTCTTTTGAAGGGTAGGGTTGAGACTTCGGGGAGTTTTGTTAGGATAGAGAGGGTTGCTAGAGCTCTCTACAAAAGCCTATCAGCTCCATCTCTAACACTGCTTAAGAGACAGCATGAAGCCCAACTCATAATAAGTGCCCTTAGGAGGCCTAAGCTCATAGAGGATGTTGTGAGGGAAGCTGTAGCAAACATAGCATTGGAGCTTTCAAAACTACCAGATGACACGATCATAGAGGTTGAAGCTGTGAGCCTGGAGAGTATACACCCACACGACCTCTACGCATACAAAAGGGTAACCCTTGGTAGTGTAAGGAGTCTGGTAGAGGGGCGGATGTAAACCTGTGAAGGTTCACTCGAGCTCCTCACCCCACCATCTAAGGTATTCGAGTATCCTAGCTGTGAGCTCCTCAGCCACCCTACGGGAGTAGCTGAAGTACATTAGATCCTTCAACCTCAAAATCTTAGCCTTGAAATGCTCCAAGCTATCCTCGAAACCCCTACCCATAAGAGCCCCTGTGTGGAAAACCCTAGCAATCCCAATGGCACCCAGGGCATCAAGCTTATCAGCATCGCTTAAAACCATGGCCTCAACACTCTCAGCCTTATAACCTAAGCTATAGCTATGAGCTAGGATAGCCTTGGAAACCTCACCCCTAAACCTACTATCGTAGCCTAAAACCTCCAAGATAGTGCTTGCAGCCTCAGAGCCCCTAGTAGCGTGATGATCTGAACCCTCATACACCCTCCCAATATCGTGGAGTAGCACGCTCACCACCAGAACCTCGGGGTCGACATCCAAACCCTCCGAGTTGACAATCCTCTCAGCCCAAGCCATAACCCTCAGTATGTGAGGCCAGCCATGAGCAGGATCGCCCCCATACAGCTTCCTACAAACCCTAACTACAACGTTCACCCTCGGATTGAAATCCATTAGTACTGACAACCTCAACCTCCAAGTTCACCAAAATACCTTATGAGACCGGAGGAGACCTAAAACCCGGCAGTTAGAGTCTAAAACCTTCCACCCCTAAGATCGACGATCGGCTGACAGCCTTCGCACGCAACCCCCATTCAATCAACTTCTAGCTTCTATCACCTACCATTGGAATTACCATACGGGAGGCTTCATCCCCCAACCTTTACCCTCAACACTCTCATCCAAGGACCTAACCTTAACATTAAAACCTAAAGGGTAGGAGCTCCAACAATGTTACATAAGCTATAGGAGCCCTAAATAATCGTTCGGCTTAGCCTAACTAAGGTGACAGCTTACAAGGTACCTTATAGAACCATCTATGGGAACCCTTCTAGGAGTCCGAGGTGGGGGGTTTAAATTAAGTGAGATTTAAGTGCTAAGATTAGGGGTTTCATCCTTTATTACACCATCTAGCCCATGTAACCTGATGAGCTAGCTGGACCCGTGTGATGGTGGGCGTTAAAAACGTTGTTGTTTAAACTTACTTGGTTTTATGCCAGAGGGATTTCTTTAGCATGTAGGCTATTTTAGGCATATCAATCTTCATAGGACACACATCCTTGCATGCACCGCATTGTAGGCATAGTAGTGCTAGGTGTGCTGCCCTCACCTCATCCTCTGTAATCGCTACCCAAGCCATGCCCATGGGGCCTCCGTAGACGCTTCCACCCCAACTATTAGCTGTTAACATCCATACGGGGCACTCCCCCTGACATCTACCACACTTGATGCAGAGGAGTTGCTCCCATAGGTACGGGCTTTCTAGTGCTCTCCTCCTACCACCATCGTATAGTATTAAATAGAATTTATGGGGTCCGTGAGCTCCGTAGACTCTCCGGTACTCTATATCAGCTGTGCTACTAGGACCTGAGATTACGGTAAGATATGTTGGTGGGTATAGGCCTGCGTAGGCTGACTGTACCAGGGCTTGTTTAATCGCGTAATCCAAGGTTGGCATTATCTTCTCAATACCCGTAATAGCTATGTGCACTGGTGGTAGGCTTGTAGAAAGCCTTATGTTACCCTCATTCTCTATTAGCACGATCGAGCCTGTATCAGCTGCCACGGCGTTAGCCCCCGATATGCCTACATCCGCTTTAGTAAACTTCTCTCTCAGGAACTCTCGTACCCTTCTAACTATAACATCATGGGTGGCATCCATTGGCGTGTTTACACCTAGCTTGTTGATAAGCCTTACGGCCTCCTCCCTTGGAATGTGGATTGCAGGGGCTATAGCATGCATAGGCTTACCCTGGGAGAGTTGTATGAGAAGCTCTCCTAAGTCAGTCTCGTAAACCTCATGACCTTTCTCGATGAGATACTCACGGAGTCTAAGCTCCTCAGTAACCATGGACTTAGCTTTAACTATGACCATCCTCCTCCTATGACCCTCAAGTATCATGTCAACAATCTTATAGACATCCTCCATGGTTTTAGCATAGAAGCCCTCGCCACGAGCATACTCTCTAACGCTCTTCAACGTAAGATCTATGTAGTAGTCAATGTTCTTCAACACCTCCTCCTTCACTCTTCTAAGCTCCTCTGCTAGCTTAACCAGGTAGCCCCAGTTACCTAGGACCCTGTAGGGAGCTGGAGCTAGGTTATCTATAGTTCTCTTTAGACCCTCACGTAGTGTAGCGTTCTCTAAGCTCCTGTAGACCCCCTCAACTACCCTACCGTATATGGACTCGTTAAACCCGCCCATCTCCATCACCGTATATGGCGTAAAGGTAGTATGATATATCTTGGATCACTGAAGGCTCCTTACCACTAAGCGTGAACCTCAAGTAGCATATGGGGCATAATGTTACTATGTTCTCACTAGCAGATCTCAGCTCCTCAAGCCTCATAGCAGTTATACTCTCAGCTAGCTGGGAGGCGATAAACTCTAGTGGGCCCCCACAACAGACAGTTCTATCTCTACTCCTGGTAACATCCTTTACTATGATGCCACCCCTTTCCAACAACATCCTAGGCTCATCGGCTAGGTTAAGGTATCTAGCGTAATAGCAAGGGTCATGGATTGTAACTGTTGTGCTAACCCTCTTATACGGGATTAAGTTACTCTCAGCTAGGACCTCAATGTAACTCTTAACATGCAGATCGTACTCTGGGATGAGCTCCCTGTATACGAATCTCATAAGATGAGTTGTGTGAGGGTCAACAGTTATCACCACCTTAACCCCCAAGCTCTTCAACCTACTATACACGTTCCTTGCGTAGACCTTGAGCTCCTCCTCCAAGCCGAGGAGGTATAGTAGGGTACCTGGGTAGTAGTCGTCTTCGTACAGATATCCGTAGTCGACTCCAGCTTTCCTTAATAGAATTGCTATCCTCTCTAGAATCTCATAGTAACCTCTTAACTCCTCCTCAGATACACGTAGTAACACGCTGGACATGACTTCCTGGAGGCCTAGCCCTCTAGCCATCTTAAAGAGGGCTGGTAGGACGGGTGTCTTCTCTAGCTTAACCAGGTTGCTTACTACAGCTTTTATGTACGGTAGTAGCTGGTACAAGGCTCCTGTGTAGAGAACAGTCTCTCCACCCCTTCGTATGTTAAGTTTGTAAGCCCACTTATAAACCACATCCTTAGGGACAGGTAGTGGGAGCATATACCTCCTATGATACTCTACTATTAAGTCAACGAGGTCACGTATGGGTAGTGGCATACCTCTAACACCTCAATGGTGTAGGAGTATGTAGGATCTTATAAATCTTACTATTTTGACAATGTCAACCCCAGCTGGGCACTGCGTAAGACATGCTCCGCAAAGGAGGCATGAGAAGACAGAGTCTATGCCAGCCTTCGACTCCAACCCCTCCCTTAACATTAAACTAGCCACCGTAACCCTCCCCCTAGGCCCGAGAATCCTATTACCTCGTAGCGTGGGACACACCCATTCGCAGAAGCCACAGTAAGAGCATTTCGTTGCCTCCCTTAGAACCTCTAGTTTAAGTGCCTCCATGATGGTCCAACTCCACACCTCAGCTTACTCGAAGATCTTCCCTGGGTTGAGTATGTTCTTTGGATCGAACAACCTCTTTACGGCCTTCATGTACTCTAACAATTTTAAACTCCTCCTACTCTCAAGCTCTATGACAAGCCCTTTCTTCTTACTTAGCCCGATTCCATGCTCTGAACTCACAGTACCTCCAAGCTCTACACTAAGCCTCATTATCTCCTCCACCATCCTATGGTATCCTTCGAGCTTATCCCTATCACCCTCCTCAACCCAAACAACAGGATGTAGGTTACCGTCACCTACGTGACCTCCAAGTGTCATTGGCAACTCGTACTTCCTCTGAATAGCCCTAATACCCCTTATAGCCTCTAGGAGCTTTGATGGTGGAACACTGACATCCTCGACGAACACGAAGATCCTACCCGTAGGGTCTCTCCTCGTCTCGGAGGCTATCTTAATTGATGCTGGGTAGTAGCTCCTCCTAATATCTAGGAGGCCCATGGACTCAGCTTCATCCATTGACCTAGCTTTGTAAATGCTTAATGCTCCATTGGATTTAAGAATCTCCTCCAAGCTATTTAATACCCTCTCGGTGGACTCAGGAGAGGTTACAACACCTAACAAGAGGTAATGACCTTCCCCGGCAACTTTAAACTTAAACCTCTCTAGGAGCAGTTTAACAGTAACGTCATCCACGAACTCCATTAGGATGACGTCGAACCTAGCTTTCTTTATGTCAATAACCGTTTTAACCAGAGACTCTAGCTCGGGGAAGAACGTTGCTAGTACAACCACGCTCTCAGGTATAGGTGTTATCTTCAAGGTAGCCTCGGTTACTACAGCTAGTGTACCCTCACTACCCACCATTAACCTCACAAGATCATACCCTTGCCTACACTTCATAGTCTTACAGCCTACACGTAGAACTGTACCCTCAGAGTCCGGTAGGACTATCTCAAGCTCTAAAACCCAATCCTTCATAGTACCATACCTAACACCCATCATACCCCCCGCTCCACTATTAATAGCCCCTCCTATAGTGGCTACCCTAACAGAGGCCGGGTCTATGGGGAACATGTAGCCATACTTCATCAACTCCTGGTTCAAATCAACTATTCTCAAGCCCGGCTCGACGATGACATAGCTATCGGTGAGGTTCACCTCCCTAATCCTATTCATCCTCTCAAAGCTAACTATCACCCCAGGACCCTCTACTGGGATCGTTGAACCCGGTAGCTCGCTCGCCGACCCCTGAGGGTATACCTTTACGTTATTCTCGTAGCAGTATCTTAACAACTTTGATACATCGCTCGTACTCTCAGGGAAGATAACGGCTAGAGCTGAACCCTCCATGTAGGAGGCGTTCTTAGCATAGACCTTAACCACGAGCTCATCACTTACAACCTTATCTCTACCGAGTATGCGAGACAAATCTCTTACAATCCTACTCTCACCGCTATGGGAGAAAAAAGAGGAGAGGGGGTTCACTATTGTTCACCACGCTTAGAACTCATATTATTCCAAGTAACCTACCTATGTACAGCCCTCCGAAGATAAGGCATGCTATGAAGAATATTATGTTGAGCACTATTAAGATCGGGTGAAGTCTCAACTCTGGCGGCATAATCTTGTAGTTTACGTAGAGTAGAGCTGGTACCCCTATGAGTACTCCTAGATTTGATGAAGCTGCTGCTATCATTATCAACGTCACGGGGGCTGCGAAGATGAAGGCTAACGATGCCCAGGCGAATATCACGAATATAAGAGCGTAGTATAGGATTCTTATGTCGTTTCTACAAATCCGCTTCACACTCTCCAGCCTCCATAGGCTGTCTATGAATGCTCTAACGATTGCGTCTGCAACGCCAATCTGCGTCTTGACTAGCACTAGAAGCGCTACTATGACACCCCACCACCAACCCGGAGCTCCATAGAACTTCTCCAGAGCCATGGCAAACCATATGGGGGCACCCCACCTAACCTCAACACCCCAACCATATAGTATACCATATGCTAGCAGCATGGGTACAACCATACCTATAACTGCTCCTATGAAGAATAACACCATTAGCTCTTCGAATGCTAGCCAACTCCACCTCCTATAAGTCTGTATGTTCTCCTCTGTGATCTTGAAGAGTTTACCTGTTGGCGAGTAGGGTACAACCTTACCACCTATAACCGCTGGAATGTACCCCGTTATGCTACCCATGCCGAAGCCTTTGTCTTTAAAGTAGTTTGCGAGGATGTAGTTTATCCCTGAAGCGTACGCCGTATAACCCCACCATGCTGCTAGGAGTAGCGGGTCAATCCCTGGAGGTACGTAGCCGAACCTAACCATGTTTACTGCTGCCTCAGCCCATATACTCGGAGGCACTAGTATTATGGCTAGTACTATGAAGGATGTGAATATGACAGCTAGGTCGAACCAGAAGAGTATCTCCATAGTCCTGGCAACCCTCTTACCCAGGGATAGGATGAAGAGGGAGAAGAGTATTATAGCCCATCCTGCGACAACAATATAAAGTCTATGCTCGGGGCCAGGTACTGTATGAAGAATACCTCCCACTAGAGCGGCAGCACTACTCGCAGCCCAACCTCCCCATATAAAGGTGAGGAAGACGAAGAAAGATCCGAGGATCCCAGCTATAGCAGCTAACCTGAACATCATAGCGATAGGTGTTTCACCCAACGCTATCACGAATCTAACCCAGCTATACACATATATCGTTTGGAGGAACGTACCTACGAGAACCAGCCATAGGAGACCCAGACCATGCTTTATAGCCACAGACGGCCCTAAGATGAACTCCCCACTTCCAATCGATACGCCAAGAGCTATTACCCCTCCACCCCATAAGATCAGAGTCTTCTTAGACCATGTAAGCTTAGGAACCTTAAACACCTCCTCCGGAGTAGGAAGCTTTTCAACAGTCTCTACCGATGACGACCCACTCAACTCAACCACCTTATCTGTGCAGGAATAGGTGAGTGGGGGAGGTTACTTAAATATTTTACGTTTCAATACCATACATCTATTTGATGAAGTCTATGTAAAACAATGAGTAGAACAGGAGGAGGTTATGTAGCGGGTTAGGGGGGCTAGCCTGTAGCACTACTACCAAGAGGTTTTGTAAACGGGAGTTCATCTCATTAATGGAGCGACGGAGGTGAGGGTCTCTCACAGTGTTTAATTACGGTTGCTGGAGATTGTGATTCAACAAGCTTACGACACCCTATGAAACTTGAGGTCTGAGGTTGGATGAGTTATTAAAGCTTGTAGGTTGGGTGGGGGCTCGCTACTCCCTTCTCTTATTCTCGTTATCATCGTATAACCTTGGTAGCTAGGGGCTTAAGGGTTAGGTTTCTAATCGAAGTTTAACTGTTGAGGCTACTCTTCTTAAAACTCTCATTGTGAAGCCCCATAGCACTAGGCCTCCTGGGAGCTCGAAGCCTAGCACTACCCCTCTCCTAGGGTGTCTAACCTCCCTAGGCTCTCCTAGCACGTGGTCTAGGTTGATCCAGCCTACGAAGTCTACCTCGCTACTGGAGGGTCTAGGGTCTATGGGGCCCTTCGGCCTAGCTAACACTACAGCCACCCTCCTAAGACCCTTGGCCGTGCTCTCAACACCGATCACGCCTAGAACCTCTACCATGCTGGGGTGCACGTAAGACTCCTCCCAAGCCTCTCTCAGAGCTGTAGCTACAGGGTCCTCCCCAACCTCTATGGAGCCACCTGGAAGTGCTACATCGCAAGCCCAATAGCTATCAACACTACAAGACTTCCTAACAACCAGAACCCTAGCAGGGTCACCCCATACTAGGGTTAGCACAGCCGAGTCTACATCCAAGCTCCAAGGCTCACCCCGGAAACCTCAAGGGTAGCCTGCTTTCAACTCTATGTACCGGATTCTTGTGGGCATGAGGGCCTTCCTCATCAACCTCAGGCCTGCCATGTACGGCATTCAATCATGCTATACCCTTAGCCCCCAGCGTTCCAGTCATCGCCCTAACCAGCTAGTACGCTCTAGAGCTTTTAAACCTTGTTTAAGAGCAGATGGCAAGCCTCAGAGCGGGCCTACTCTTCACCACTCAAGACCCGGATTCCAGATCCAATCATCGGCTAGCTAAGGTTAGGTGTGAGTTCCAGAGTTAAAATATTAAGATAGAAAAATTTATACCCTCCTACCACCCTAACTATTGAATAGAGGGGTGGGCCCGTAGCTCAGCCAGGCAGAGCGGCGGAGCGCCGGGTTGGCGCGTCGAAGCTCCAGACCCGTAGGTCGGGGGTTCAAATCCCCTCGGGCCCACCACACATTAGGCGGGGCTCCTACACCACATAAATATGCTCACCATCACCCTCTAATAGTGGGGTTTGAGGGTTTGAATTCCGGCGAAACATTGGATTTGAGCTTAGAGGGGTTTAATGTTATTGAGTTGAACGCTAGCCACTACATCTCAGACGATCTACCCCCTATGCCTCTTGATTCAAGCTTCGACATCTACGTTAATGGTGGTTATGTAGCCACCCTTGTTATGAGCCCTTCTTGGGTCGAGGAGGCTGTCATAGGGTTTCTTGTAGGTGAGGGTATGGTCTCGTTTGACGGGATTAGGGGTTTGGATGTTGGTTTTGAGTCTAAGGCTGTCAGCGTTATCGCTGATGGCTTTAGGGGTAGGAGGAGGTTTTTCTTCGACGACTGTGTAGCCCTAGCATCCCAGGCCTCCGTCGTGAAATCTGATCTCAGGATCCCCAGGTCTCTCCTAGAGGGGTTATACGAGGATTTTGATTCAAGGAGCTCTGGTAAGCAGGGGCTACAGGCTACGGGGCTCTACGACATTAGAGGTGGGAGGGGTGTGGTGGCATACGATGTTAGTAGGTACTCCTCCCTAGCTAAAGCCCTAGGCTACGCTATCAAAAACAAATACAACATGGGGGAGAGCGTTGTGGTAACAAGTGGTAGAGCCTCCGGGGATCTGATAGTGATGACGGCTAACACAGGCATCCCGGTGGTGGCGACAACCAAGAGCCCCATATACAGTGGGTACGTGGCTGCTATAACATACAAGGTAGCCCTCATAACAATATCGAGGAGGAGTGGTGAGGTTAAACTAAGGGTGCTCACCTACCCGGAAAGGGTTGTGACCCCCTCCCCGCATCCCTGGGAGGCCTAACGCCTCCCCCGAGCGGTTTGTCGGTTTTCCGCTCGGAAGCGCACACCTCATCCCCATATCGGATCCCCATCCTTGGGGCATCACCTTTCCAGCTGGCGGGGGCCCGCCTGCCTAGGGGGCAACAACCTCCTAGGCACTGTGTATTTTGCATTTTAGCTGTAGCTTAATATCTTTATATGCTGTTAGTCAGTCCTAAGCCTCAAGGAAAACTATAGTTTTGACATTATTGTAGAACTCTGGTATGCCGTAGGGGTTTTGATCTAGTAGGTTTGGTTGTTGGGAGTGAGGGGACACTAGCTCTAGTTTCGGAGGCCACCCTTAGGATCACCCCTCTACCGGAATCCAGTGTTACCATTCTAGCCTTTCTCCTAGACATAGATAGCTTGATCGCTGTCTACGAGGATCTAAAGTCTAGCGGTGTTCAAGCAACAATACTGGAGTTTATGGATCCTAAGACTGTTAAGCTATAGAGCGTCAGGGTTCGGGGATTACGTTGAAGGCTACATGATCCTAGCAACTATAGACTGTAATGTTGAGGCCACTGGCAGGATAGAGGGTTGGCTTAGGAAGCTAGCGTTTAGCTGTGGAGCTCTCAAAGTCTACACTGCTAGGAGCCTTGATGAAGCTGAGGCTAGAGGCTTAATTCTCTATAAGGAGGAGCCTCGTACCATCCCAGGTGCAATTGGGGGCTTTAAGATACCCTGGTAGGGAGGTCGTAGTGTACATAGAGGATATATCAGTACCACCATCAAAGCTAGCAGAGGCGCTTAGAGGAGTGGAGATTATAAGTAGTGAGGTGGGCCTAGACGTTTACGTTGGAGGGCATATAGGCGATGGAAATATACACCCCACGGTTGTAATACCATTGAATGATGAGAGGTTGAAGAGGCTAGCTGAGGAGTGGCACGTAGAGGTAGCAAGGCTAGCATTAAAACTAGGGGGTACAATGAGCTCAGAGCACGGAATAGGTCTTAGGAAGAAGGAGCTCCTAGTAATGGAGCTAGAGCACATGGGAGGTCTAAAGGCGTTAGAGTTAATGAGGGAGATTAAGAGGGTGTTCGATCCAAAAGGCTTGTTAAACCCGGGTAAGATCATAGCATGAAAACTTTTAAAAGCACGTTGCTATAAGCAAATTGAGTGTAAAATGGTTAACGAGCAGCTCACAATCATAGCGGCTATAGTAGCGTCGACATTCACAATACTAGCTTCAATCATAGCCAGCCTTACAATCATATACAGGGGTATTGGGAGACTAGAGGGTAGAATGTCCGTTTTAGAGGGTAGAGTGTCCAGCTTGGAAAATAGAATATCCGGCTTGGAGAGTAGGATATCCGATTTGGAAAATAGAATGTCTAGCTTGGAAAATAGAGTGGCTCGCTTGGAGGAGAGGATAAATGTGATAGAGAGGAGGATGGACGCTTTCGTGCTCTTCGGGGGTTCACTACTAGGCGTTCTTACGGGTAGGAACCTTATCGACATACCGTCAGCGGGCTTCCTGGCAAGCATTCTAAGCTTTGGAGTTGGTGGTGGTAGATCTAAGTATTACACCCAGGAGGAGTACGAGAAGCTTAGATCCATACTGTCTAAGAAGATGGAGGAGATAACGTGGGATGACGTTAGGGAGCTTAAGAGGATAATTGGGTTGATTGAGAGGGAGGTGTACGAGGAGCATAAGATTGATTTAGTGGATACGCTGATGAGGGTTAAGTTCATAACGGCTATGTATGAGGGTTACCTCTTCGTTAAAACACATGGTAAGAGGGAAGGCGAGGCTAAAGGATGACTAGCTTGTGAGCTCCACCGTTTAAAGCACGGGCTTAAACCTGTTATCCAGTTATCGTATACATGGTGTGGTTTGGGTTGAGTGGTAGGGTTATATTCCATGAGCTTCTCACCGTTGAGGAGGCTCTTTCAAGGATCTTCTCTGTTGTCGATGTCAGGCCTCTTGGTGTCGAGGTTGTCAGCTTGAGCGGGGCCTATGGTAGGTTTTTAGCTGAGGACATTTACTCACCCATTGACGTCCCACCTTTCGATAGGAGTATTGTTGATGGTTTTGCTGTGAGAGCTGAGGATCTATTTGGTGTTGATGAGCTTAACCCTGGGGAGCTCCGCATCGTAGGGCTTGTCGAGCCTGGTGATAGCATTCTCCCTAGGGTTAACCCTGGGGAGGCTGTTGAGATTTCGACAGGAGCCCCCGTACCCCCTGGTGCTAACTCTATTGTTATGGTCGAGTATACTAGGAGGGTTGGTGATAGGGTTCAGGTTTTCAGATCCGTTGTACCAGGTGAGAATATAGCGTATGCTGGATCAGATATAATGATGGGAGAGCTCATCCTACGTAGGTGCACTAGGCTTGGTGTGAGAGAGCTAGGCGTACTAGCGGCTACCGGGTTGAAAGATGTAAGGGTTTATAGGAGGCCTAGGGTTGCAGTCATATCAACTGGTAACGAGCTCGAAGAACCAGGATCACCTCTACCACCGGGGAGGATATACGATGTTAACAGCTACACTATATCAGCAGCACTCCTAGAGCTTGGAGCTGAGCCTGTAGCGCTAGGCGTAGTTGGAGATGATGAGGTGGAGATGGAGGAGGTTATAGGTAGGGCTGAGAGGGAGTATGATATGGTAGTTGTATCCGGTGGGACTTCTGCTGGTCTAGGCGATCTCGTCTACAGGGTCTTCTCAAAGCTAGGCCCTCCAGGCATCATAGTTCACGGTCTTAAGGTTAAACCTGGTAAACCAACAGTCGTAGCGGTCTCCAGGAGCGGTAAGCTACTAGTAGGCCTCCCAGGCTTCCCCAGCTCAGCTATGATGATATTCAACCTCATAGTTAAACCCATCATAGCTCGTATGCTATGCCTACAGTACCCTGAGGTAACTGTGAAGGCTAGGCTAGCTGTGAGAGTTGAAGGTGCTAGGGGTAGGAGGGGCTTGTACCCCGTAAGCCTTGTTGACGTTGGAGGCGGTATTGTAGCCTACCCTCTACCAGCGGAGTCCGGGGCTATAAAGGTTATAGCTATGGCCGATGGGTTCATAGAGGTTCCGGAGAGCCTGGAGTACATGGGTGAAGGTGAGGAGGTTACAGTTAAGCTATTCTCACACCACTACAGGCCAGCTGACCTATACATAATAGGTAGTCATGATATGGGGCTTGATAGGCTCACACCACTACTAGGTCTCAACGTTAAAATCATAAACGTTGGATCCCTAGAAGGCCTTAAATCTGTGATCAGAGGGGAGGCTGACATAGCTGGGATACACCTGGTCGACGAGGAGAGGGGGGAGTACAACATACCATACCTTAAAAGGTACAATGTTAGAAACGCTGTGCTCATCAGAGGTTACATGAGGGAGCAAGGCCTCATAGTTGCTAAAGGTAACCCCAATAACGTTAGAGGGCTTGAGGACGTGGTGGATGGGGGGTTAACGATAGTCAATAGGAATAGGGGTTCGGGGACTAGAGTTCTGCTAGACATGAAGCTCAGGGAGATAGCCAGGGCTAGGGGTTTAACCTTCGAGGGGCTAGTATCCAAGGTGAAGGGTTACTATTATGAGGCTAGAACGCATACAGCTGTAGCTGCTGCAATCTCACAGGGGAAGGCAGATGTAGGTGTGGGGATTAAGGTGGCAGCAGAGCTCTACAACCTTGACTTCATAAGCCTAGGCTGGGAGTACTACGACTTCTTAATACCTAAAGATAAGCTGGGAAAGGAGCAGGTCAAAGCCTTCATTAGGGTTCTGAAGAGCCCTGAGGCTCATAGGGAGTTGGAGAAGCTAGGCTATAGGGTTCCAAGCGATATAGGGGAGGTAGTCTGGGAGGGCTAGCATGCCCTGGTTTAAAGTGAAGGTGGTTTACGGTAACGAGCACGCGCTTCACAGGGACCCTAGGGGGTTGCATGTAGAGAGGCCTGAGAGACTCAACTCGCCATAGAAGGGCTCTCAGAGCTCCTAAGCTCAGGTTACGCTTCCATAGTAGGATTACCCGAGCCTGATATCAACTCGGCTCTCCTCGTACACGAGGATTACTATGCGGAGTTCATTAGGAGGGAATCCTCCAAGGGATTCCATTACAACTGAAAGCCTCGCCTTTCAAGGCGGAGATGGGGATTTTTAAGGTTTGTGTGTATGCGGTATTGTGGAGAGGAGCCGGTGTGGGGAAGAGGTCCGAGGCCCCCCGGCCCTGAAAGGTGATGCCCCAAGCATGGGGATCCGATAGGAGGGATGAGGTGTGCGCTTCCGAGCGGGAAAACCGACAAACCGCTCGGAGAGACCTAGCATAAGGCTAGGCCTCTAGGGATGCGGGGAGGGGGTCACTCAGCCCTCAAACTCTTCATGGAAACGTTGGATTGCGAGAGCCTGGAGGGAGGTTACAGGATATCATGCTACTCTGCTAAAAGGCTAGTTTACCAGGTGGAGCCCAAGATGGGGGAGGTAGCCCTCGGGGAGGAGTGGTTGCTTAGAAGAATCCTAGACGGTATGGGTAAGGAGAAGCTATTACACGCACTATGCAAGGCCCTCGGCATTATATCATACCCGGAGGTAGGGAGCTCCAGTACGGGAGGATGCTAGTAGTGTTAGGAGTTTCAAGCACCAAGTGTTAGATGTTTAGAGCCCCTCCAAACTAAGTCTTGTTTAGGGCTCTAACTAATCCAAAGAGCCCCATATCAGGTACTCTAGGTAGAGCTTAAACGACTATAAGCTAGAGTAACCTTCCAGCTTTAAGGCTGGCCTCAAGGCTAAGCATGTAAAGAGTAAGGGTTGAGCTCCCGAGATATCCAGCTCTAATGTCGTGTGCGATAAACGCTAAGACTCCTGGAACTTTATAACAACCCATAGTAAGGGTTACTCTAGCTCAAGAGGTTTATAGCTTAAACAATAATAACACTTCCCCCCATATTAGGGCTCATGATGCAAGTTTTCAATTAAATGGATTTGAGACGCCTCTTGGAATAGTTTAAGTTGAAGATTCTCGATTGCTCTTAGTGTTAAGGGCTTAGAGTTTAGTATGAAGTTTAAAACCTTAGGGTAGAGGCCTTAGCGTGCTGTCAGGCTTGCAGGAGGTTAGCTTGTGGTAGGCCTTAAGCCTACATGTAACCTTGAGTTAGAGTGGCATGCGGGTAGTTAGTGCCTGGGAGCTACCCCGTGTCTCCTCGTAAGACACTTTAAGGTTCTTAACCCTCTCCTGTAATGGGATTGGCGGTGGTGTTGTTATGAGAGGTGATGTCTGTGGGGATGGTTCGTAGGAGGGTTAGGTTGGTGGGTGAGAGGGGGTGGGTTGAGGTTGAGGCTTTGATAGATACTGGTGCTAGTAGGCTTGTAATCCCTAGGGAGGTTGCTGAGAGGATTGGTGTTAAGCCCATGTACAAGGTTAAGGCTGAGCTTGCTGACGGTAGTGTTAGAGAGGTCGATGTGGGGCCAGTCTTCGTCGAGATCATGGGCAGGGGTGCCCCCGACTGGGCTGCAATAGTGGAGGATGGCGAGGTCTGTGTTGGAGCTGAAACCCTTGAGACCCTCGGTCTAGCCGTGGACCCCGTGACTGGAGAACTGTACCCTACGAGGAGGTTCATCTGGAGAATACAAGCGTAAGCTGTAGAGATTCTTGGAGCCCGTCATCCCACTCCTAGCCCATCCGAGCCTAGAACGTATACTGTGAGCACCTGCTAGAGTAACCCCCGACATTAGAAATGAATAGGCCTTATCGTAGCCAACCATCAGATCATTGAAACTAGTATTAGACCCAGGATAGGCGAGGAAAATCCAACCCCTCATGCGAGGTTACTAAACTCGCTTAGAGGAGCTCCAACAACCGCCTATCTTCGAGAGCTCCTCATAGAACCCTGCAGGAGAACCCCCTTCTAGCGGAGCTCCATTCCATATGCTGCTAAGGGGCTTTAGAATGCGAGATTTGATCAAGGAGGGTGTGAAAGATAGGGTGGACAGTAGGAGCTTGAAGGAAAAGTATGGGAGAAGCTCGACTCATAGGAGGGTGGCGTAGGCGGTGGAGAGTACTGGGAAGGTGTTCGGGTATTCGGGCTTACTACCATTAACGGTGCCCTATAGTAGTCCCCCTCATCCTTTACTAGGAATGCCGTTAACTCGATGTAGTAGGGGTAAAAGCACCTATCCGTGGTAGTATAGTATGAGATTATGCCAAAATATAGCATAGAGGAGCCAATCGATAAGGTTGAGATCACTCCGTCAGGCCAGCCGGATACGTTCCCAGCTAAAGCTCTGATGATACTTCCTATGGGTATTGCGATGCCGAAAAGTGGGGTTGATCCACTTTTAGCCGTCAAATCAATAGACCATACATCTAGTGTATTGCCTAGGTGTACTCCGAGTAATCTTCTGGTGGTGTTGGAGTCGTAGAATAGGAAGTTGAAAGCCTCATTCAACCAGCCTACACCATCATATGGGTTCTCATCGATAAGGATGCTGTAATCAATTCTATTATCCGATCTAAAGTATGGAACCATGTATACCGCTAGAGATCTATCGAGAACCTCTCTATAGCATACCAATCCACATGTATCTTTTACATATGCGTATTCGACGAGCCACGTACGGCCTCTAATCCCAGTAGCTATGAGGGCATCCTTATAGAACGAGAACCTACCTACTCTCGCATCGAAGTATTTACAGTCGTACGTCTCCGAGGTTAAATAGGAGTTCATGAACAGACAATCCATACGAAATAGCACTGCCTCAGATACCCTTTGAGGAAGGTAGTGTATAAGAAAACCAGGTCCAGGCACGATGAAATCTATAGCTTTACGGAATACAAGTGAGAGGTCGAAGCTAGGCTGTGAGGTTAAAACTATCGAGTTCATATGGCGCACCCTCACTATGTAGTTGCCATCGACATCATTTACGTAGGATACCAATAGTGGGATGGACTCCGTGCTCGATGAGACATAGTGGGTTCTCGTAAACACCCACTTATAGCATTCCCGGTAGACTATGTAGCCTCTACAATCGTCTATTTGACGTGGCGGTGTTGTCTGTAGTACCTCAGCTCTACCTGTCTGTTCTCCACCGCTCGTCTTGTTCAACTTTATCTTGTGTACTGGTTTGAACTCGACCTCCACTATTATGCTCTTACCTCTAGCCTTCCCTGGTATTATCGGTATCGTTATCACGTCTGTTGCTATGTACTCCTCTCCATCCTCCTCCACCTTCGATATTATGAATGTTAGTAGTCCTAGCCCGCTGTGCGCTGGGTTCGAGTTAGCCTCCCTTAAAGCCCTAGCAGCGTCATCAACGTAGCTTGTTACATCAACTACAACCCTGCCAAGGCCACGACCCATAGCAACATCCCTAGCACCATCAACTGTTATGCCTGAGAGTGTGAAACCAAAGTCTATGGGTTTACCGTTGCGTTTAACCTCTAGGACAACGCTAGTCTCATTACTTGGAG
>Ga0081478_129938_pt1 | contig 24392 bp, 22 predicted proteins | sample OctSprmetagenome_FD_70983 | JGI IMG/M metagenome (GOLD analysis project Ga0081478, IMG submission 70983) | Hot spring and microbial mat streamer communities from Octopus Spring Streamers, Yellowstone National Park, USA - T=80-84 v2 (version 2) | ecosystem: Environmental > Aquatic > Thermal... | reverse complement strand
TCCTCAGCTATTGCTTTAGGTAAATGTATCGTATTTCTCTTACCAACCCTAATTATTTTTTCCATACTATTTTATAATATTTTTGGTTAAAATCTTTTTAATAAGTCTTTATAATAAAATAAGCATTATCAGACTTTAACTTTTTAATTGAATACTTTTCTATTTAATAATGGTTAAGAATTCATCTAGCTATACAGACTCTATTAGTTTAATAAAATCCGATAAAGGCATACCGCATATTTTATAGAAAAATCAAGAAATGGTTCAACATCAATAAAAACATTATAACCGAGATAAGAGTTAAAACATCAAGAAGTTTTAGATGTTCTAAAGAAGAAATTCCTGGATTTAGTATTTATGAAGATGAAGAAAATCTCGAAATAGATACTCACTAGCGTTGGTAGAATAGACGTGTTAGCTATAAATGAAAAAGATAAGGAAATGCTGGTTATAAAATTAAAAAGCAGCATAGCTCAATTGATGCGCTTAAAATACTAAGCTATATGCAATGGGTTGAAGATAATCTTGAAGAAGGTAAAAAAGGTTTGTAGAAAGAGAAGTCTTTTTGCACACAGTTGGAGAGTAACCTGCTTAAAAGTAATAAAATTAGGAATAAAAGCTGCAATGTAAATTGGTTTAGTATTACATAGGTTTGAAGAATTGATTTATGATGCAATTAAAATAACCTTTGAAGATGATATTACAATTTATGATGCATTGCATGTTTCTCTTTCAAACAGTTTGGAAGCACCGTGAAAAATAATTGAAGTGTTATTGAAAGATAATAAACTATTATTCCTTATAATAATAAAATAATAATTAATTATTGTTAACAAAATCTTTGATAAATTTTAATTTTATTTTCTTTTATCATTTATATTATAAAATTTTAGAAGTTAAAATTTATATATTGGTAAATTCATTAATTATCACGTGTCTAGTATAAGCCTTGCTACTGTTCCTTCTTCAACTATCGTGACACGTGATAGCAGTGCTTATATTTCTCTATTTGAGATACTTTTAGAACACTTAAGACCTTATCTTGACAACATTTTGGAAAAACCTGAAAATGTTGAAGTCATAGCGGAAAAACTTCTGAAAGATCAACATACCATAGATCTAATTATTCTTGTAAATCAGGAAGTTCTTAAACTACCAAAGGATCTTTTACATAAAATTTTAAGTTCTCTCTATACTTTAGTTGATATATTTAAGGAAGCAGGTGTAAATGTTGAAGAAGCTCTTGATATATTTATAGAACATGAAACATGGAAACTTAAACAAATCTTCAAAAATTATGGGAAATATGCAAGAATGATCTTTGACTTCTTTACTAATTATCCAAAGGATGCAAACAGGTATATTATTATTTATATATCAATGTCTCTACTTTTCTTAGCTACTAATATGACTAATGAATTAGATAAACTTAAAGCTATTGGCGAAGAATTAAATAGGCTTTCAGAAGAACTCGAAACTTATACACTTACATTTATGCTAGCAATGGATGAATCGTTTGAAAAAGAATCTAATATAGTAGCAACTGCAAAAACACCAGAAGAACTTAGAAGAGTGTTAGAAATTGACTAAAGATTATAAGCATATAGCTGAAATTACAAATCGTTTCAAAAAAGCTATAAAAACTCTTGATGAAGATTTAAAAAAGAGAATATCTGAAAAAATTGAAGAGCTTTTGAATAGCAAAATTATTGGAAAGCCTTTGAAGGGAAAATACAAAGGATTTGAAGTTATTAGAATAGGTAAATATAGGCTTATATACAGTAAAGAACCATGCATAATAATTCTTCATGATGTTAGTCATAGAGAAACAGCTTATATATAGATGATAAGATACAGCGGACTTATTTAAGGAGCCTTATCTATTGTTTTTTATAAAAACTCTGAATTCTGTTTCTATGTGTTTCAAGTAGCTCTTTTTCAATAACATTATTTATTCACTCTTTGATCTCTTTAAGTTGTCTTTCTTTAGCCTTAAAGATTAGTTTTTTTATTAAATTGAAAAACTGGTCCATAATAGACTAGATTTTATGTAAAATTGGTCTAAAATAGGTTATTTATTGGTAAATACTAATTATAATTATGAGAACCGAAGATTTTAAGCATGTCATAGCTGAATGGTTAACCCAAGGGCCGCCTAATGCTCTAGAAAGAGAAATTTCCATTCCTTTAGAATCAAATTTAATTATAACAGTTACTGGTGGAAGAAGAACAGGAAAAACTTACCTTCTATTCAATATTATTAACAAATTGATTAAAGAGAATAAAGCGAAAATGAACGAAATACTATACATAGACTTCGAACATCCTAGATTAAAAGGTGTTAAAGTCAGCGATTTAGATGACATGCTTAAAGCCTTCATGGAGTTAACAGGTAAGGAGCCAGCCTACATATTCCTGGATGAGATACATGTTGTTGAAAATTACGGAAGTTGGTTCAGAAAAAGGCTTAATGCAAGGATTTATCTTTCAGGATCCTCTTCTTCTTTAACTCCAAGAAAAATAGCTGAGGAATTGAGGGGAAGGAGCATAAATTACGAAATTTATCCCTTATCCTTTAGAGAATATCTTAATTTTTTGAAAGAAAGTTTTGATCCAAAACTTCTGTCCTACACAGAATATAGAGGAAGAATCCTTTCACTTCTTAGAAACTATCTTTACTATGGAGCCTATCCTGCAGTGGTATTTGAAAAAGAAAAGGAAAGATTATTGAGATCTTACTTCGATTCTATAATTGTTAGAGATCTAAAAATAGTTAATCCTGAAATTGCTGAAGCTTTTGCATCATATATTATCTCAAATTATTCTTCTTTAGTTACCGTAAACAGGATTTATAACTATTTGAAAAGTTTGGGATATAAAATAGGAAAGGAAAAAGTATTAGAATTAGTTGATAAATCCAGAGAAAGTTACTTTGCATTCTATGTTGAAATATTTAACAAAAGCGAAATAAAAAGAAGAGTCAATCCAAAGAAGGTATATATATTAGATACAGGTTATCCGACTGCATTAGGATATGAATTTTCTATTTCTAAAGCAATGGAAAATGTTGTTTATCTCGAGCTTGTGAGAAGAAATTATGGTGATATATACTATTGGAAGGAATATGGAAAATCAGAAGGAAAAGAAATAGATTTTGTAATTGCCAAAAATTTTCAAGTTGAAGAAATAATACAGGTAACGTATGCTACAGATTATGTTGAAGAAAGAGAAATAAATGCAATAAAGAAAGCAAAGAAGGAGCTAAATCCGAAGAAAATTACTATAATAACTTGGGACTATGAAAGGAAAGAAGATGAAATCAACTATGTGCCACTTTGGAAATGGCTACTTATGTCTTATTAGAACTTTATTGCAATCTTTCGAGTTTTATTTATCATTAAGAGATATTTTAAGGTATTGATGCCAATAATTCAATAATAGCTCTGATATTAGGAGCATTGGCTTCATTTTTAAACAACATAAATTTCAACATAGTAGAATTAACACTAACTTCTTATAATTATTAGAAGAATTGTTTAACTAAACAGGTTAAACTTTACCTTTTAATTTTAACTTTTCTTTAACTTCCTCTAGAATTTTAAGCAATTCATCGAATGTTCCTTTTCCTCCTATTATAATTATATATACCTATAGAATAAATTCAAAGGTGTCAAGCATAGAATGGCCAAGAGACGGAACCAATTGGGCATCTTATAAAGGAATTGGAGGAGCAAAAATATTCTGATGGCCCGCCGACGGCCATCAACAATCTTTGGCTTATAAAGAGATTATTTTTGGTCCTAAAAACGTTGAAGAAGCAGAACAAAGAATAAAGCAAAGTAGCAAATTATTTCTGGTCTAAGAAATTAATTATATCTTAACAGATAGTAAAGTATAGAGATGGGTGAAAAAGTAATTTGGAAAAAGATGTAAGAAAATATGGAAGGTTAAGAATAGAAGAAAGTATTGATGAAGCGTTGATCTCTATAGAGCTACTAAAGCAAGGAAAGCTTCGGAACTCCGCAACCAAAGCTTTCTTAGCCTTCAAGGCATTTGTCAGCGGAATGATAAGCAGCAATCATTCATCTTTTTCATCCTTGATTCAGGAAAAAGAAAGGAAATTCTTCTATAGGATTGGTTTCACTGCACCTACGAATAGATTAGTTTATTATTCATCTCTATTGGAGAAGGATTTCCCTGGTATAACAGACTTAGCCAAGCATGCCATGTCTATTCATGTTTTTTCATATCTTGGCTATGACAAAGCTGGAGAATACTCTCCGATAACATCGAAAGAAGATGCTAAGAAATGGATTTTAGATTTTATTATAGCTCTTGCAAATTTGGTTATTAAGGTGAATGAAAGAGGGAAGGAAATATTGAAAGAACTGGAAGAGGCTAAGAAAGAAGATATCTAGATGGTTGTGTATTTAGGTAATATCTGCGGTAGGTAGAAAGGTAAAGGGTATGATATTGCACAGGATATTTATGATAAGCTAAAATATGTATTAGAAAGAATTCTGTTCCACAATTTAAAAATATAAATTTTAAGCTCAAATGATTATTTAAACTTACGCAAAAAATACTAATCTTTATACTGAATAGGGATTCTGAATAAACTATCTTTTCAATGATTAATTATTAAGGTGCGATTGAAAGTTTTAATTCGAGTTTTCTTACATTCATGCTCTAAATATCAGCTTTTAATAAGCAAACGTAGCATTAGAGAGTTTTGCAACCTCATATTCATTAATAACACAAATTTATATGGATTATTTTAATGTTATTTATGTCTGAGAAATTTCTGGTCATAATTGAGAAGAATTTTCCTCATATATTAGTTAAAGACATTGAAAAATACAAGAGAGATTAGACTCCTTTATTAATATTAAGAGAAATTTTAGGAGAAGATCTGGGAAAGCCATTAGCCGTAGTAGCACCGTCAAAAATCGAGGAATTAATTGAAGTTGTAAAAATAGCTAATGAGAATAACATATGCATGGTGTCTTATGGTGGAGGTTCTAGCGTAGTTGGAGGCTCGTATCATAATGGATGTTTAGTTATTAATATGACTAGGTTGAATAGAATAATAGAGTTCAATGATGAGGATCTAACAGTTACAGTAGAGGCTGGTATCAAAATAAGCGATTTAGAAAGCTGGCTGAATAGCAGGGGCTATACTTTAGATTATCATCCTCAATCTTTCTACTTAGCTACAGTAGGAGGGGCTATTGCTCATAAAGGTTCTGGTTCTCATAGCCAGAGCAATATAGAAAATTTAGTATTATGGATGGAAGTTCTGCTTCCTAATGGGGATTTAATTCATTTAGGTTCTGAGAAAGCTATTAGGACTTCTATAATTCCTGATCTGATGAAATTATTTATAGGATCAGAAGGAACTCTAGGTATAATAACTAAAGCTAAATTAAGGATATTTCCCTTATCTTCCTTATATAGAGACTTAGCTTTTAAATTCGATAATTTCTATAGCAGCATTAGATTTGCAAGGGAATTTGCAATCAGATTACCTCCTCCTCACAGAATTGTAATACATGATAAGGATAGTAGTATGTTTATGCTTAATTTACCATATAATGTAGCCTTGATTAGGATTAGAAGTTATGATGAGGAATTAATTGCCGCACAAGAGAATGTAGCAAGAAAAATAGCACAAAATTACAATGGATATGAGGCTGAGAAAGATTTAGTAAAGGTTTGGAGGGATGTTTTTGCTAGAAAATATGAAGAGCAATTGGCTAAATTAGCATCTTTAGGATTTTGGGTTGATACATTAGATTTGGCAGGAAGTTGGAGCGTTTTAACCAAAATATATGATAGGCTGAAAAATGCACTATTATCTATGGATGGTGTGAGTAATGTTTTATCTAGGATAACTCATTTATATACAAATGGTGCTTCATTATATAACGTAGTAATTATGAAACAGGATACAAAAATATTGCAAGAAGTATGGGAAACTACTGCTAAGATCGTTATAAGTAACGGTGGAACAATTTCGCATCGTCATGGAGTTGGATTATTAAAAAGAAAATGGGTTAAGGATGAAGTTGGTAAACAATTAGAGTTATTAAAAAATATTAAGAAATTGCTTGATAATAAAAGCTTATTGAATCCTGGAAAATTGATCTATTAATAATAAATTCATTGAATTTACTGTGGTGAAGCGATCAGACATCTATTTAATTTTAAATATAGAAACAGAAAACTCTCACCTAATAGAACTTTAACATCTTTAACATCTCTAAATTTCAACATCTTCTATTAAATTATTCTTAATATTTATTAGTAGAAGATATCATCTGTTTTCCATTAAATCATAATATCATATTTACTAAGCAGATACCTAAGATTTTCATTGCATGTAGCTATCTTATATACAATAGGCTTCTTTTGTCTCTGAAGGCTTTGCATTTTAGCGTTAAGAAGCTTGGCTAGATAGGGATCGGAGGCTTTACTATGATGTATTATACCTATATAGTTACTTGCTGATTTGCGGTTTTCACATAGCCAATTGATGGTTTCCTCAAGCTTATTTATATCCTCAAGTTTAGCTACACTGGTTTCTTCTATTACTACTAAAAGATCTTCGCAATCTATTAGGTAGTCAGCATGCTTAAAGCTCAATCCAAGTTTCTCAAGATTTACTTGCCTGCACTTTATCATATATTTTACCACGTTCCTCCAGAAGCTCCTCAGCAATCTTACCAAACTCATCCTCAGGAATTCCGTCTTCAGTAATCTGAAGCCTCTCAACAATTGCTTTGTCATCTTTAACTCTTACAAGATATGCTACAACATCATCTGGTGAAAGTATTTCTTCTTTAGAGTAACCTAGTTCTTTACACTTATCTTCAGGCAATCGTGAAAGCAGTATTAAGTTATTTAACGCACTGATCAGATAATCACTATGCGTAGTTATGATCACGTTCTTTCCAGCATTAACAGCTTTAGCAACAATTCTTACAAATACTTTTTGTGCTCTAGGATGCAAATGAGCTTCAGGCTCTTCAATGATAATATTATGAAGTGTATTTGATGGCCCGCCTCCAGCTTCCTTCATCATTAGAGCTAAAATTACGGAGAGCACCTCTCTTATACCAGAGGGTGCTGTAGCAATTAATGTAGACTTACCGCTCCAAGTCTTTACATAAATATTATATACTCCATATTCAAACCTTGCTTCAAGAGTCACACCAAGCTCCTCTAACATAGGCTTGATCTCATCTAGAATTTTAGGATTCTTGTATAGCCATTCAGATAATCTAAAGTATAGTTTAACATAATCCTGATCGACACTAAGAACACCCTCAAGAAGAGATGGTGGAATGTATGGCTTTAACAACGTACGTGTAATTCCAGCTCTACTATCAGGTAACAGGGATGTATAAAATGGGGTGACAAGGACAATACCTTCGAATTCTTTAATTATATGATACGCAAGAAGATCTAAAACTGGTTCCATAATATCAGATGATGAGGCGATTCTGAATTCTTTCCAATCTTTGTTATATTTTACATGTAGATATCCCTTTCTTGGGACTTTAACCTCAATATTTTTTAATAAATTCTCTAGGCATAAGTCAAATTCTTCTATACTTAGCTTGTCTGTTAAGGATAGCTTAATCTTGGCACAATTACCGTAAACTTCTATTGCAGCTTTATCCTTGCCAATTTTTACAATTTCTCTTAACCCAGTTCCAAAAGTATATTCAAAATTTTCTTCCAAACCAATTCTTACAGCTTCTCTTACCACATTTTCATAAAAGGCTTTTATGAGATCTTCGAAATCTTTTCTTGAGATTTCTCCGTTCATTATCTGCTCGGCTACCTTCTCTGATATCTTATTAAAATTTTCCCAGCCTTCTTTAACATCTTCAAAACTTGGCTCAGCTGAAGATAATGCACAAATTAGATATGATAGCATAGACTTGCCAACCGAGTTTCTTCCCATGAAAATTGTTAATTTTCTTAGCTCCAAATCAACCTTCTCAAAGGGACCAAAGTTTTCCAAATAAATTTTCATATTTAACAATTAAAAGATGATATTTAAAAGCATTTTATGCGGTTTCATATTTCCAAGACATCCGGTAACTAGTTGTGATTTCTGCATGAGAACTTAGAATTTGTTCATATTTTTAGTGTCCTCTAAAGTCTTCTTAACTTTTCTTCATCGGAATAGTACTTTGAAGCATTAACCTAATCAGAGTTAACTTTCTTCACTCTTTTCTCATACAATATATTTGAATCATAGCATAAAAGTTTGGTAATAATTAAGGGAGTTTTATCAAGATATTTTTGGTGGCTTGAATGAAACATTTATCTTACCTATAAAGCAAAGCATTATTTGTTTTTACATTTTAAAATAATTTATAATTTAAGCCAATAGTTAACAATCGTTTCTGTGCTCTTTTCAAACTCCTTCTCTAATTTCTTAACCCCATCTATAATTTCACTCTCACCACCATAGGAGCTAATCCAATCTTGAACCATTTCAGAATTCACTTCTACATGGAATTGAATTCCAAGAATTTTGGTTATCCTAAAGGCTTGGAAATACTTGTTGCTATAAGCAAGCAATTTAGCTCCATAAGGGAGCGAAAAAGTATCAAAATGCCATCGAAATACGGTCAATTCTTCTTTCCTAAAATATTCCTTTAGTTCATCTAGCAGTATAACCCTTTGAATACCAATTTCCTTACCAAAGGAGCCTTTGACAACTGATCCACCTAAAGCTTCGGCAATTAACTGAGAACCTAAACAAATACCTAATACTCTTTTGTTTTCTTTATAGGCTTTCCTTATAATTTCCATTTCTTTTCTGAGAAAGGGATATTTATCACACTCATAAACTCCCATAGGTCCTCCCATTATTATCATAGCATCAAAGCTTTCATTGCCGTTTAAATCTTTTGCTTCTATTTCCTTTGTAACTTTCAAGAATTTCTTTAGGAATCCTAAAGTTTTCAATGGATGGTTGTAAACTGCTAAAATATCCATGATGATATTTTTAATTGAGAGAATATAAAAATTAACTAATTTTTTATTTTAAAAAATAATATATGCTAATAGAATTGTATGCTAATAATTTCTACTGAACTACTCACTTAGGAATGCAAAAGACTTCTAAAAAAGTTAAGGATTATACAGAGAACCATTCCATTTATATTTTTCAAACCCTGAGACGGGGAAATGGGCTCTCATTAAAAACAAACAAGATATTTACTTATATTTTTCCAATTTTCAAACCATTTACAGCAATAATATCCTTGTCTCCTTAAGCTTACCTGTTGTTGGATCAACTGTTAAACCTAGAGCTTCGAGAGTTAAAACGCCTATCAAAACATCTCTAAGCTCTCTTGAGATAAAAACAGGAGTAACTGCGCGTTTACCTTCCATTTCTATCAATGCAAAGCTTTCATCAAGCTCCATCTCACCTTCAGCCGTCTCAACCTTCCTCCTTCCTATTATTCTGAGATTCAGTTTTTCATGAACCCACGAAGGTATGATGGTGAACTTTGCGCAGGTATCAACTAGAGCTGTGACCTTAACTTCGTGAGCTGTCATAGCATTTATTAGTTTTGCATTAACCCAAAAATGACCCATAGTTTCTAATCCTAAAATGGTAAAAATGTTATTTATAATTAAAGAAATATTTTCGTATTTTTGTTAACTTATAAGATTAATAATTTTTTAAAACAAAATTAAACTCTAATGCTTCTAATAGCAATTCTTAATATAGGATCAGGTATGTAGTAATACCCATCATCTTCTGCTATCAGCATGGCATTCTTTAAATTCAGAAGTATATCCCGTAATACTTTACTGTTTACTCTAAGCTCATTTTTTATCTCGCTCCATCTCGCTCCGATACTAATAATTCTTAAAGCTTTGATGTAATTTTCTCTTTTCTTTCCTTTAAGAAAATTTTCAATTTCTTCTTCAAAAATTTTTACGCCTTCATCTATAACATATCTTAAAGAAGTTTCGACATCAAGTTTTCTCACACATCTAAAATTTCCATAATATGCTAACCATCCAGGATATCCATTCAATCTTTCAACTACATTCTCTATTTCTTCCATACTTATGTTAACGTTGAATTCGTTAAATCCTCTAATAAGGAACTTTCTTGATTTCTTTTTACTAAACGGTTGAAGGTAAATAACTGCTGGCTTTCTACCATAAAGCGGAGATGAAGGTGAAGGATTTAAAAGCTTATTGATTAATCCTACCATTGAACCTATGAAAATAATTCTTATGTTAGGATATTCATCCCAAATTCTTTTTAGTAATCTAAGGAAACGTATTGAAGAAACATATTGAACTTCACCCAATGCAATAATTTTATTTTCTAATCTAGAAAATATATCCTCAGCAATTCTACTCCATTTAAATTCTAGGAATTTTAAATCTAAACTTAATTCCTTAAGAGAATATCCTAATTGAGAAGCTATTGAAAGTATAAAGTCTTTAAATCCTCTTATGCCGCTTAAATTTATATAAATTCCATCATGTTCTTTAATGAACGTTTTCACAAGACTTGATTTTCCGACCATTCTTCTATCCAAAACTACAACCCATTCAGTTTTTACCAATCTTTCCAATTCTTTATATTCGTCATCTCTACCAAAGAGATCCTTTATATTTTCCTTAGGATGAAGATCAAAAATATGGTTACCTATGTAACCAGTTACCAATGTAACTTATAAAGTTTATGCTTTAAAAGACGCAAAAAGATTGAGTGAAAAATTTGAATGATATTTTAATTTATACTTCTTATATTCAGTTTTAAATTATATTGACTTTTAATAATTTTTCAAATTTTCTAGAATAAATTTTCTAAAAGTTTCTAATAAATTGGATATTTTATATAAATAAAATAAAACTTGATACTAAATTAATGTAGATAATTATTAAAACAATAAATAAAGATTTTTCTAAAGATAAATTTTTTGTAACTTTAATTACATTTAACAATAATATAACTGACCAAATTTGAAATAAAAGAAATAAACCTTTTAGAATCCAACCTTGAAACAAATTATGTAAAAAATATCCTAGTAAAATATCTAATAAATAAATTAAGCTAAATAAAATCAAAGGTATAAAAATAATGCTAACATTAATAAATGTTTCTATTATATTAATTCTTTTCTTGTATATAAATATTGAAAAGAATTCAATTAAAAGATATATTATGAAGTAGCTTATCAAAAAGCTAGTAAATGATTGTAAAATAGTTAAATTTTTTCAAATAAAAAAGAATATGGATTTCTAGATTACTTATATAAAAAATAAAAATCGATAATAAAGAAATTAGAAGAGGAATGAAAAGCAACTTAAATCTATTTTCAATAATAAGATAAATTAAAGGTAAGCCTGAAACATAAGTTAAAATTTTAGAATGCGGCTCGCCAGCAAAGTCTTATTTTTTCTGCTCTTTAATAAATTTATAGAGCTTTTTGCCTTCTTCGTTTAAAAAATATTTTCTTTTTGGATCTTGCTCAACGAATTCGCTTAAAACAGATAAATGGTAATACAAGCTTCCTGTGCTAATTTTTAACTCATTCTTTAATTCTGTAAAGCTTAAGCTTCCATTTTCAAACAATAATTCGATAATCTTAATTCTTATAGGATTTGATAGAATTTCGTATAACAGTTTGCTTTTAACCATAAAATTTATACGAAAAGTTTTTATTTAAGATTTTTTTAATTTTTATTAGTCTAAAATATTTAGATTAATCTAACATGTCATCAATAAAAAAATACTTATGGCTGGGCCCTGCGGTAATAGTAAGTGTAGCTTATATTGATCCAGGAAACTTTGGAAGCAATTTAGCTGCTGGAAGTAATTATGGTTTAGCTCTCCTTTGGGTTGTATGGCTTTCAGGAATTATGGCTATGCTTTTTCAGTATATTTCAGGGAAAATAGGAATAGCCACAAAAAAATCTATATCAGATATAGTTTTTCATTCAATTGAAAATAGGTATAAAAATCACTCAAATATTTTAAAACATCTCTACTTTGCACCTTTATTTATTATGATTCTCGCTACAGATATGGCTGAATTTTTAGGAATAATTTTGGGTCTTTACTTGCTTTTCTCTATTCCTTTAATAATTGCCGTTTGGATATCAATAATTGATGTTTTAATTATAATGTTCTTTTCTGAGAGATTAGGTTTTGAGAAAGTAATTGGTTTTCTTGTAGGGATTGTAGGAATTAGTTTCATTTACGAATTATATATTGTACAAATAAATCCACAAGAAATTTTATTTTACAGTTTTACTCCAACATTAAAAGAATATGGTCATGTTTTATTGGCAGCAAGTATCATAGGAGCAACAGTAATGCCTCATGCAGTATTACTTCATTCCTATCTTACTTCTGAAAAATTTGAAATTTTAAGAAATAATGTATCACAATTTCTTAAAAAACATAGAAATGAAACGATAATATTTTTAGCTATAGCTTCTTTGATAAATGCTTCTATACAAATAATGTCATATTATGCTTTTGGTTCTAAAGGTTATAATAACATAGATGTTGAGATAGCTTATAAAATTCTTGAACCACTTTACGGTTTTGTAGCTGCGAACGTTTTTGCTTTAGCTTTAATTTCAAGCGGTATTTCTTCTTCAATGGTAAGTGTTCTTGTAGGGCAAAAGTTAATAGAAAGTGCTTTAAAAATAAAAACGAAGGCATGGAAGGTAAGACTAATATTAAGACTTATTAATATGATACCTATTTCTATAGCTATAATATTGAGTATAAATTTTATAGATATTTTAGTTTATAGCCAAGTTATTTTATCTTTAACTTTACCTTTTGTTATTATTCCTATAATTTTCATTTCTTCAAATAAAAAATATATGAATGAATTAACAAATATTAGATTAACTTCACTTTTATCTTTTATATTTTCTATGATTATAATTTTAATTAATTTTGTATTAATTTATTTATGGATCTCAGGAATTATTATTCATTAAATTTTAAAAAGAAATAAACCTATAAATGCTGCTATAAATATTGGGAAAACGATCGGTATAGCTGCTCTGGCCCACTCTTTAAAAGTAATTTTATGGGAGAAAGATATAACTATATTTGGTACATTTCCAGGTATTAATAATCCTCCGCTTATTAAAAGAGAGATCAAAAATGATTTTATTTGAAATAAATTAAGCTCAGGAGAAATAATTGTTGCAGTTAATGTAGCGTTATCCAAAGCTGCTGAAGATAATCCTAATATATATAAAATTTCTGGTTGAAAATATTTGAAATAAATTTCAACTAACGGTTTATAAGATTCTCCTATAAGTATTAAGGCAAAAATAAAAATGTAAATTTTAATTCCTCTAATTATAGCCATTTTATAATTTTTCCCAGCTTCCTTCTCTCTTTCCCCCCACTTTAAATTTTTAGATAAGAAATATGCGATCAATGAACAAATAATAACGATAGGTAAAACATAATCCCAAAGTAGCCAAAAAAGAAATAAAAAGTCTGCATAATATGGTTCACCAGAAAGCTTGTATATTGCTATTGTTGATAAAGGTTCTCCTAAAGGTGTAAGGGAAGCGCCTACTCCGATAGATAATGCTGCTAAAACTAATAAAATACTCTTTCTTTCTTTAGGTAAACCAAGAAACTTAGACATTTCAGCTAATATTACTGATGCAACAATAGCAGTTATAACGCTTGACATTATTCCTAATAAAAACACTAAAAAGGAAAAAATTAGGTGAGGTGATTTAACTTTTTCAAAAAATTTTTCAAATTGAAACTTAAATTTTTCAAAGAACAACCCAGCTATTATAACTACTTGGAATATTCCTATTGGAATTCCATGAATAATTATTGGAGCTTCTGTTGCTTCAATTAATAATTCTAACGTTAGAACTCCTGTTAATGAAGAAACAAAAAATCCCATGATTAAAAAGAAAATTTCAAGATTCTCTTCTACCTTTTTAGATAAAAGGGGAGCAAGTAAAATTATAAGAAAAGTTACAGTGAGTATTATTGTGGTAGTATCAACCATATTTATTTAATTCATCGTTTTTATAAAAATTTTACAAATTGAATATTATGGATTTTATCTCTGTAACTTCTTCAAGTGTAAAACCTATTCCTTCTCTTCCAATTCCTGAATCTTTGTATCCTCCGAAGGGAAAGATTCCTAAACCATGCCTTGGCATATCATTAATCGTAACGCTTCCACATTCTAGCTCTTTAGCTATCTCCCAAGCTTTATTTACATCCCTAGTAAATATCGCTGCATCTAAGCCATAGTTGCTTTTGTTGCTTATTTCAATTGCTTCTTCAACACTTTTTACTTTTATTAAAGGAGCTACAGGACCAAAGGTTTCTTCCCAGCATATTCTTGAATTTAAAGGAACATCTGATAATATTGTTGTATCATAATAAAGCTTATAGAATTCTCCTCCGGCTAAAAGTCTTGCTCCTTTATTTAAAGCATCTTCAACAAGTTCATGTACTTTTTGAACAGCTCTTGAATCTATTAGAGGACCAACTTTTACTTTATCACTTCTGGGATCTCCTACAATCCATTTTTCTCTTTCCTTTAATAATAACTCTTTGAATTCCTCATAAACAGATTCATGAACAAGAACTCTACTTATTGCATCACATCTTTGTCCTGCAAGTCTAAAAGCACCTGCTGCAACTGCACTTGCAGCTAATTTTAAATCTGAATCTTCTAAAACTATTGCAGGTGCTTTTCCTCCTAGTTCAAGTTGAAGTTTTTTTAATACAGCAACTCTTGATATTCTTTTGCCTACTTCTGTACTTCCAGTAAAAGCTATAGCTCTTATGTAAGGATTTGAAACTATTGCATCTCCTATAATTCCTCCTCCTGCTGTAAAAAAGCATATATATTTTCCAAAACCTGCTTCAACTAGTATTCTAGATAAAAGTGAAGCTATGATAGGAGTTTTAGAAGAAGGTTTAAGTAAAACACAATTACCAGAAATTAGAGCTGAGCAAATTTTAGCTACTGGAGCAAATAAAGGATAATTGAAAGGAGTTATTACTGCTACTATACCTACTGGTTCTCTGACAATAACGGCATATCTTCTTTCTGAACCTTTAGCTTGGTCTCCAGATATTGCCTTATCCATAAGTCTTCCAAGTTCTTGATAAACAAGCTTTAATCTTTCAATTGATGCATTAACTTCTCCTTCAGCTTCATTAATTGGTTTTCCAGCTTCTATCACCAAAGTATTTACTAATTCTTTTTTATACTCTTCCATCATCTTTGAAGCATTTTCCAGCATTTCAGCCCTTTTATAAGCAGGTAAACGTTTTATTTCTTTTTGTGTTTCCTTTAAGTTATTGATAGCTTCATTTAAAATATCCAAATTTGCTAATGAAGAATATGCTACAATGTTTTCATCTATTGGAGAATATATTGGAAAAATATCCTTTGTTGTTATCCATTTGTTTGAAAAATAAATTTTAAACAAAGGTTTATTGTTATGCGTAGTATAAACATCTTTAAATATTTCAGAATATTCAGGAAGCGTTGTTTCTCCTAGGATCTCTACTTTCATAAATAATTTTAATAAATAAAAAGTAATATAAGTATATGTTCGAAGAAGCTTATACCGAAAAAATTCTTAAAGTAAAAAACTATTCAAGTAAATTTATTACAAAAATTCCGTATAATACAAAGATCATAAATGTTATTAAGTTAATGCATGAAAGACAAGTAAGAAATGTTTTTGTGGAAAAAGATGAAAAATTCATTGGCATAGTTACTGTTAAAGAAATAATGAGAACAATTGAAAAAGATCCTTTAATTATTTTTAATGAAGAAATTGTAAATTATGCAAAAAATTTAGAAGAAATAAGCAATGAGGAATTGATATTCAAGGCTGCAAAAATAATGTATGATAAAGATATTGGAATTTTGGCTGTAAAGGAAAATGGAAAAATAACAGCTAAAGTTGGTGAAAGGGATTTATTACTTGCCATACCTCATTTAGATCTTAAATTAAGAGTAATGGATATGATGACAAAAGACGTTGAATATGTTTCTCCAGATAATACAATATTTGATAGCATAGTTGTTATGAATAGAAGAAAATCAAGACATGTTCCTGTAATGGAAAATGATAAACTTATAGGTATGCTTTCCTCAAGGGATATTTTAAGGATCTTTTCTAAATGCAATAATGAAGAAAATGTTAAAGAAGCTATAAATATTAAAGTAAGAAAGGAAATGAATATTAGTCCTTTAACAATAGATCTTTATGCTTATATTAAAGATGCAGCAAATTTAATGATAGATAAAAATATAGGAGCTTTACCTGTTTTAGATGTAACAAAAGTTGTAGGAATCATCACTGAAAGAGACATGATAAAAACTCTTACTCTAAGATTTTAAAAAATTAAGATAATAAAAAAAATTTTTGAAATTTAAAAAAATTAAATTTTAATCAAATATGATGAATTATAACGGGAGGCTGTATAAGGTTAAAGTATACTATGGCTAATACAAATACCCAAACTATATCAACGAAATGCCAGTATAAAGTGCATGCTAAAACGGGATGATATCTTTCCTTTGAAAGTTTTCTTTTCAATACCATAGCCATTATTACAAGCATGAAAGCTAAACCCATTATTACGTGGGCACCATGTAAACCAGTAATTAAGTAAAATGTTGAGCCATATACACCGTCTTTTATCGATAAACCTGAATGAGAATATTCTATGATTTGTCCAATAATGAAAATTGTACCGAGTATAAATGTTAATACTAGGAATATTTTAAATCTGTTTATAAAACCTCTCTTAAGCATTTCATATGCAACATGCATTGTTACACCGCTGGTAAATAAGAAAATTGAATTTATTAATGGCACTGTAACATCAACTAATTCTATTATTTTACCATCAACGGGAGGAGGCCATGTTGGATATAATGCTCTTAACCAAACATATGATGAGAATGCTACTCCAAAAATTGTAGCTTCTGAAAATATGAAAATTAATGTAGCTACTAAAACATCTCCTCTCTTTAATCCAGCCAATTTCTCTAACGAAAACTCTGTTAGATAGTGAGCAAGTTTTGTAGCTTTGCTTAAATAATCTTTATAGAACCAATAAGACATAACTGCAATGAATATAGCTATTAATATCGAACCTAAAATTATATTTCCAATCAAAACAAAGAATGCACCTAAACCTGCAAAACCTGTTGACATTCCTGCAATAGCTGCATAAGGATGAGGATAATGTAAATCATGTGAAGAACCGTTTAAATGAATTGGACGACTTACAGTAGCAAATTCAGGTAAACCTATTTTAGCTGCTCCCCATGGATCTTCTGGAGCTGGCCTTCCTCTTAACCAGCTTTTAATTATATCAATAAAGAATATAAGTAGTCCTAAAGCTAAAACAAATGTGCCAATTGTAGATAAGAATTGTAAATCATAATATTGTGAAGGGTATGAGTAATATCTTCTTGGCATTCCTTCAAGACCTAATTTAAACCATGGAGTATAAGTTATGTATGTTCCTGCTACGATTAAAATAAAGCTTATTTTGCTTAATTTTTCACTAAACATCTTACCAGTTATGAATGGAAAGTAATAGTATATTCCTCCAATTAAAGCAAAAACAATAGGCAAAACTACGAAATGAAAATGACCTAAAACCCAATATGTATCTTGTATTGCATAATTGACTGGTATATATGCATTATATACTCCTGTTATTCCTCCAATAATGAAAGCTCCTATGAAAGCAAGTGTAAAAGCCATAGGAGTACATAATCTTATTCTTCCTCCATATAAAGTAGCTATCCAGTTAAATACTTTAATTCCTGTAGGTACTGCTACTGCTACTGTTGTTACCATAAATAATATTCTGACATTTATATCTGTAGGTGTAGTAAACATGTGATGAACCCAAACAATGTAAGAAATTATAGCTATTAAAAGTGATGATAAAGCTATAGCTCTAAAACCATATATAGGTCTTCTTGCCATTCTAGGTAGAACCTCTGAAACAACTCCCATTGCAGGTAAAACTAAAATGTAAACTTCAGGATGTCCAAAGAACCAGAAAATATGTTGCCATAATATAGGATCTCCTTGTCTAACAAAGAAATGTGTGCCTAAATGTCTGTCTAATTCTAACATAATTAATCCTGCAGCTAATGGAGGTGTAGCTACAATAACTAGTATTGCAGTAGAGAAAAATGCCCAAACGAATAAAGGCATATGGGAAAAAGGAATGCTTGGATGTCTTAATCTGAGAATTGTCATTATAAAGTTTATTGCACTTATTGTAGTAGATATTCCTAGAAGAATTACTCCTAAGACTACAAAATCAACACTAATATCTTGATAAACAACCGAAAATGGTGCATATAAAGTCCATGTTACCATAGGCTTACCTACTAATATGCTTAGCCAGAATATTGCTGTAGCTGGAACATTCATCCAAAAGGCTAATGCATTTATCTTTGGCCAATATAAATCTGGTGCTCCTATCATTTTAGGCAAAATATAGTTTGCCAATCCTGTAAACGCTGGAACTATAAAGAATAGAATCATTGCCAATCCATGTAAAGTAACTAGGCTATAATAAACTTGTTCATTAACCACAGGTATTTGGGCTAATTGTAATCTCATGGTAAAGGCTGAAGTTCCTGCTAAAATGAAATTAATAAATGCAAGCCATAAGTATAATATTCCTATATCAGTATGATGTGTAGTAGATAAAAGCAATCTTAAACTTTTATAAAATTTTATGTTGTGCTCCATGTCACATCACCACAATTCTACTTAACATAGCATAATGATAAGTACCGCAATACTCAGCACAGTAAATATTATAAGTTCCAGGTTTATCTATTTTTATCCACATTGTTGTTTTATAGTTCGGAAATACATCAAATTTATATCCTAATTCTGGTACAAATAATGAGTGTATTACGTCTTTTGAATACATTTCAAGCTTATATAGCTTACCTGCCTTTATTTTTAATACTGAAGAAGTAGTACCATTTGGATATATAAATTTCCAATAATATTGACCAGCTTCAACTGTAATTACTTCATATTCTGGATTACTTGAAGAATATCCTAGGTAATCAATTTGGTATAAATATACTGCTGCAAAATAAGATAGAACTCCTAAAATTATACTTGCACCGATTATTGTTGTCCATTCAAAATATTTAGCTAAGCCCATTTAATCACCCCTTCCTCTATCCCAAAATTTTATTGTAAGGAAAATTAAACTACCTGTAAATAAGCTAAATATTACTCCTGCTGCATAAAATGTTACCTTATATAGCTCTCCTACTCTTTCTGGTATTGGAGATATTTGCTCAAGATAATTTCCAAAGTTTCCTATTACTAAATATATTATAAATAAAACTATTATTATTGCAGACCATGTTAGAAAATCTAATGCTGAAAGTTTTGGGTCGTTATTTAATTTTGTGCTTATTTCTTCTGCCATATATTATTAAATAACCTATATCATATTTAAATTTTTTAAATCAAATACAATTTTATATATTTATATAAATATGTATAATAAGATTAAGTTGATGGTTATATAACAATGTTATTAAAATTAAATTTTAAATACTAATTTAGCTTTTGTTATCTAAAAAGCTTTTCCATTGAAGATAAATTTAAATTTGTATAAAAGATAGAAAGAGCATGGTATATGTAATAAAAAGAGATGGTAGAAAAGAAGAATTTAGTGTAGAAAAGGTAGTTGTAAGTTGTTTAAAAGCAGGAGCAACGCTGGAAAAAGCAAGAAAAATTGCTTATATAATTCAAGGAAGAATATATGAAAAAGATTTAAGTGAAATATCAGCAAAAGAATTAACAAAGCAAATATTGGAGCTTTTAAAGAAGGAAAATGAAGAATGGTATAAAAACTGGTTAACTTATGATAGAGCTGTAAAAAGGAGAAAAACAGAAGAGGAATTAAAGGAGTAAAATAGATAAAATCACAGCAATAGTATTATTAACTCCATGTGCTATCATAACTAATGGTAATGATAAATATTTTTCATAAAAGTATGCTAAAAGAAAGCCTGCTAAAAATATTGCAGGAAAATTAACTATATCAAGGTGAACTATTGCAAATATAAAGGCTGATAAAAGCATTGCAGAACTTATTTTCAAATATTTTCTTAACAATAAATAAATGAATCCTCTGAAATAAATTTCTTCAACTACAGGGCCTAATACTCCTATAAGAATGATCAATAATGGAGATAACTTAATTAAAAGGTTTTTAATTGTTTCCTTATCGATGCCTGGCGGTATAGGAATTTGTGGTGTGGCTTCTATTCCTAAATATTGTAAGAATAATTCGTAAGCAGTTGACGAAGAAAAAATTAATCCTCCTAATCCTATTCCTATAATAAATAATTTGAAATTGATTTTATAAATTCCCATGACTTTTAGCGAAGATTTCCTCTTTTTTGCATAAGATCTAGTTAGTAAAAATAAAGGTAAATAAAAGGAAAGAAAGACGACGATCATTGCTATAGATATTGCAATCAAAAATTCTGGTCTGTTTATTATTTCTTTTATAATAATCGATGAAGGAGTTCCTTGGGAAGGAATAGGTATAAAAGGAAAATAGCGGAAATATAAACCAAAGAATAAAATAAGAGAAAATATTGTTATAAGAGATACAACGAAGGTGATACCAAAGCTTACAAAAAAAGTTATTATAACGTCTACTGCTTTCCATCTAGTCATACCACTTAAAGTGTAATTGAATAAATAACTACCACATACCGTACATAGTAAAGATTTAACGGGTGAATTACAATAAGGACAAGATGAAATCAGTAAAGGATCTTTTTTCATTTTTACTTAATTTTAACAAATAATTTAATAAATTTAATCTAATTCCTTATAAAACAAAATCCATGATCTTTTAAATTCGAAACCTAGTTTTCTGTTTAAAGTTAAAATTTTATAATTGCTACATCCATTCCATGTTCTAATTATTTTGAAACCCTTTTGTTTTGCATATTCAATAACCTTTAATTTTAAAGCCTTTGCAATTCCTTTATCTCTGTAATTTTTAATTACGCCAGTTATTCCTTGGTTTGCAATTTCATCATTTTTTTTATTAAGAGAGCTAAAACCAATGTATTCGTTTCCTTTTTTAGCTATAAAAAAGGAATCAAAAATAGCATATGGATTATTAAAAAAACTTTCTTGCCATTCTTTAAAATCTGGAAAATCGTAAAGCAGTGGGGAAGTCATATCATGGTATATTGTCTTTATAAGCTCATAAAGCTTCAATTTATCTAATTCCTTTTCCTCTTTTAAACTAATAACCTCTATATTCTCAAATGTTTTGCATTGGTTATGTAAATTCTCAATGCTAATTTTTTCAAGATCCAACTCTAATTCATAGTAGCTATAAATTTCATAAAATCCTCTTTTAATTAAAAAATTAATGCTATTAATATGTGAATTAAGAACATGTGTTACTACACTTTTTACATTTTCTTTTCTTATTTCTTTCAAAATAAACTCATAAGCATAGCTTCCTATACCTTTTCCTTGATATCTAGGATCAACATAAATTCCCAATTCGATTATTTTTCTATTGTCTGGTGTTTTATATCTGCTCTTGTAGTATTCTGCTATAGCTACTACTTCACCATTAATTTCTACAACGTAGGCTTTTAAATTTGTTCTTTTAGCTTCATCCTTATATTCAAATCTTATATCTTCTACAGTATTGCTATAATAAGGATAAATTGAATTGAATATGTAAGCCATTTGAGGATAATCTTTTTGAGTTATTTGCCTAATTATCATATAGATATTTCCTTAGACTTTTTTATAAACTTATTTTAAATTTTTTATTGTTAGTGGTATTAAAATAAATGAAATTAAAATTAAAAAAGCAATTGTTGGAATTAACAAAAAATTAATTCTATATAATATAATAGTTGAAATGATTTGGAAAAATGAATATATATAAGTATAAATTGAATCATTTTTTCCAGTTATTAAAACTCCTTTAAATCTCCTTTTAGTTAAAACTATTCCTTCAGCAGTTATAAGGTCACATAATAAATGTAAAATATAAGAAAAAATTATTGAAAATAAAATTAAAAAATCAAAAATGCTGGGAAGATAAAAAGATATAGAATAGTAAATTAAAGAAACAATAAAAGAAAATAAAATTAAACCATAAACTGTATGTGTAATACCTCTATGCTTTATCATTTTTTTATTTTTTAAAATTAATGCTAAAATAATGAAAGGAAAATAAAAAATTAGATAAATTATTCTGTTTAAGATTTTTCCTCTTCGATATTTAATATCAATATCTGGAAAGTTAGAAAATGCTATTATGCAAAGAAATGAAGCATAAATATAAATCAAAGGATAATTTATGAGAAATAAATAAAATAGAAAAGGGAAAAAAGTAGAAAGATTAAATAATATATGATTTCTTCCTAACATTTTTCCAAAAAGTTATTTTTAAATAAATATTTAAGTTTGCCTAAATAAATTCATGGATGAATTTGTAACTAAAATAAAAAACTACGTTGAAAAAAATAATCAAAATTTTATAAACGAAGTAAGAAGTTTTCTCCAAATTCCAAGCATATCAGGTACAGGAGAAGGAATAAAGGAAACTGTTTCTTTTTTGACAAAATGGATAAAGGATAAATTTAATGCTGAAGTAAATTTGCTTAGCTATGTAAATCATCCAATAATTTATGCTAAATTGAAAGGAAAAAGCAATAAAAAAGTTATCTTTTATAATATGTACGATGTTCAGCCAGTTGAACCTTTGGAACTATGGGAATCTTCTCCTTTTGAAGCAAGAATAGTAGGAAATAAAATTATTGCAAGAGGAGCTTACAATACAAAGGGAGCTTTAATGAGCTGTTTATTGGGAATACTAAGTTATATTGAATTGGAAAATGAGTTGCCCTTTGAAATAGTATTAGTTTTAGAAGGAGAAGAAGAATTGGGAAGTCCTTCGATGCCAAAATTTGTAGAAGAAAAATACAATGAATTAAAGGATTCAATGATGTGTTACTTTGCCTTTCCTTCAGAAAGAGTTATAGGAAAACCTTCAATTGTTTTGGGCAATAAGGGAATAGTTTTTCTAGAAATTAAAACAAAAACTTCGAAATATGATGTTCATAGCAGTCTTAGCAGAGGATTCATAAATCCTGTAGCAGTAATCAGTTCCATAATTTCTCATTTAATTGATCCTATTGAAGGACCTAAGATTTCTTGGCTTGACGAAAAGGCTATTTCTCCTACAGAAGAAGATTTGCAGTATTTAAATGATATTAAAGAATCTTCTCCTTTGGAAGAAATAATGGAAATTTATGGAATAAAGGATTCGAGAATAAAGGGAGATGATTGGTATATATCAGTATATTTTAAACCTACAGTTAATGTTGATGGAATTTATGCAGGTTATGTTGGATTAGGAACAAAAACGATAATTCCTTCTGAAGCTGTTGCAAGATTAGATTTTCGATTAGTTCCAGGAATAGAGCCAAATGATGTAATTGAAGGATTAAATAAAGTAATTGAAAGATTGGGATATAAGGATCTTGTTGAAGTCACAGTTCATGATGCATATACCTGGAGCAAAACAGATCCTAAGGAAAAGGTAGTGGAGATTTCAAAGGAAGTTTATAAAGAAATGAACTTGAAACCTTACATAATACCTATGCTGCCTGGCTCTGCACCAAGCTATTTATTTACAAGAAAATTAAGGGTTCCTATGATAGCTACAGCTCCTGGTCATGGAGGAAGAGCCCATGCACCGAACGAATATATAACAGTTGATACGATACCTAAAATTGTTTTATATACTTCGATTTTAATAAATAAGCTAGCTACTCTCTAAAATTGAAAATTTTATGGTTTTAATTATTCCTTCTTCTTAATAGTAATCATAACTTTTTAAAATTTTTGTTATGTCTTTAGCAATTAAATTAAATAAAGAAACTGTTATAGTTAATTAATGAAAAACTTGTTCGTTAAAAATCTTTTAATTAAATTAAAATCTTTAGAAATAAATGTTTTATTCTGAATTAATAGTATGATGAAAGTAATTGTTTTCCTTTTGTTTTTTATGATAACAATAACTTTAATAAATCCAATTAATGTAAAGGCTTCGGATTCAGATGATATAGTATACGAAGTAGTCAAAAACAGAAATCCAGATTTAATAATTACAGGATGCAATGAAACATATGTTTATTGGCAATTTAACTACAGAATATTTAATCCTCCTGTAGCAATTAGAGGCCCTGGATTAAATGAATCTAAATATATAGATAAAATACCTGGAGATTATGATT
>Ga0081478_151581_pt1 | contig 24445 bp, 32 predicted proteins | sample OctSprmetagenome_FD_70983 | JGI IMG/M metagenome (GOLD analysis project Ga0081478, IMG submission 70983) | Hot spring and microbial mat streamer communities from Octopus Spring Streamers, Yellowstone National Park, USA - T=80-84 v2 (version 2) | ecosystem: Environmental > Aquatic > Thermal... | reverse complement strand
AAGGGCCTTTTGGCCCCTTTTTGTCAGACCTGCGAGGAGATGGTCATCCAAGGTAAGTGGCACCAAAGGTGCCCGCCATCTCCTGCCGCCAATCGGCGGTCTTGCAGGTCAGGAGGAAGTTATGATGAAAGTAAAGCCCAACTTTATCAAGGTGTCCCATGAAAAAGGGGAGTTAAGAATAGTGCCCCGTGGAGGATTCAAATGGGCACAACTACAATTTGAAGACTTTAAAGGGGGGATCATAGATGTCTCCCCTCAACTTTTTGGAAAGTTCCTTGTGCTGGGAGTTAGCAAAGAAGTAGACTCCCAGACCGCAAGGAACATCCTTGAACTGTTGCAGGGGGAGATTCCTAAGCTTTACAGACTTAGGAATTTCCTCCTGAGAGAACCTCCAGAGGGCAGTTCTGAGGAGGTCGCCCAAGCGGAGTTGTGTTGGTTCAGCCTGGAAGAGGCTGAACTGTATTGCGAAGATGATAGGGACTACTACCGAGTCCGCATCCTTGATGGAGGTGATGCGGAGTGTTCCTGCAGGGAATTTAAGGCAGGGACTTGGTGCAGACACATAAGGTTCCTGCACCAGTATCTTAGGGAGGCGTATTCTCCAAATGCGAAATACTTTCCCTACCATCTGCCCCTGTGGCCTATCAACGAACTATCCGAAGGGGCAAAGCTGGTGGTATCCCTCGGAGGTCTCTACACGCTGCTAAGCATGCCTGGGACCTATCCCAATAGCTACCAGCAACGTAGAGAAGTGTATTACACTCCGATGTTGGGAGTTGAATTTGAGGTTCCTCGTGGTCGGGATCCAGACCTTTACCTTCTCAGAAGAATAATTACCGCCCTCAAAGAGAAGGGAATAGTCTCGGCTTACGAAAGGGATGCCTCCGTGGAAGGCGGGGAAATAAAGCTAAAGCCATTCCCCGCCACGGTTGAGGAGTGCCTTCAAAAGGGCAACCTCCTCAAGGCTATAAGAGAAGCCTTGCCGCTTCTCTTTGAAGACGACCGATTGGCAGGGATACATGTGCATATAAACATGTATCCCTTTGAACATCTCTCAAAGAGGCAAATAGAAAGGAAGCTTGCTTCTATTGTCCGCCTCTTTGAGAGAAGGTTTGACCTTGCCCTTCTCTTTGGGCGTGGATTTAACCGCTACGCCCTGAAAAGAGAAGAGGTAAGTGAAGAAAACGCCCGCTATGGGTGGGTCAACTTCAGACCTCTACCTTACACGGTAGAGGTGAGACTGGGTTGTGCCAAGAAGGGCGACCCAGTGAAAATCTTGCTGATGGCCCTTCTACTCCAAAGGGCCTTCTGGGCAAGATTGGATGGGCACTTTACAGTCCCTCCTCTTAAAGCAAGCAGAGAGAAGATCCTCTCTGCGTTCGCCTCTCTTCTGTCTGAAGAAGAGAGGAAGTATATAGTGCCTCTTTTAGAGGAGGCACTGATTTAGTCCCTTTTGGGACTGAGTAAGGGGCCTTGCCCCGCTTTTGTTAGTCCCGCAGGGAGAAGGTCATCCAAGGTAAGTCTGCCCTGAGGGCGGCGCCTTCTCCCTCCTGCCAAAGGGCAGGACTGCGGGAACAGGAGGTGTAGCATGTGTGTAATAGCCTATAAGCCTCAAGGAGTAGCCCTTTCTAAGGAAGATGCAAGATTGATGTGGGAGGCAAACTCCCACGGGGCTGGCTTTTGCGTGTGGGATGAAAAGTCCCGCACGTGGAAAATGAAAAAGGGCTTTATGAGTTTTGAAGCCCTTTGGCAAGAGATTGAACCCTACACAAAAGAGGGTTCAATCCTTGTGGTGCACTTCAGGATTGTCTCAAGGGGTAAGGTCTGTCCCGAACAGACCCATCCCTTTGAGATAGCAGTGGAAGAGGGAACTGCCTACCTCTTCCACAACGGGACCCTGACTATTCACACTACGCAGGGGTCCTCGGATACATACGAGTTGGCATACAGGCTTAGCCAACTCGGGCTACGCAAAGACCAGCTAAAGCTGGTCTTGAAAGAGGGAGGGCTGTTGGAAGAAATGAGGGCAGGTTCCCGCTTTGCAGTGTGCCTCCCTGGTGAGAACCAGCCCTTCCTGGTGGGCCAGTGGGAAGAAATAAAAGGCCTTAAGACATCAAACTCCTACTGGCAATACAGAAGGACCTACACAGGTCTTTCTGGAAGGAAAAGGAGGGTTTTTTACACTCCCTCCCTCTACTGGGATGAAGACTGGGAGGACAGCAAGCCCTCCTTTTGTGAGTGCGACATGGAAGAGGATCGCACGATTGTGGAGGTGGGTCATCTTCGCTTTGAAGTGAGGGAAGATGGCAACGCCTACCTCTACATGGGCAAAGAGTCTCCAGTTGCCGACGGAGAACTCTATGTCAGTAATGACATGATGTTCCTTCTTGTAGATACTGGACCATTTCCAGAAACCTTCCAAGTAAAGCCAAGCTACAAGCAAACTCCAAACTTAGCGATTGACCCAGATGGAAACATATATCAGCTGGACCACTTCAGGATGATGGCTTTCCCTTCTGGCAGGAAAACAAAAAATGTCAGGCTTCCCAAGGAGGTAGCGATCGCCTTAAGAAGTGAGGGAACGCTTTATGTTCTCACAAAACACTCCCTTGTTGTGGCTTACGAGATAAGGGAGAAGGAACACGGGGGTAGGCCATGGTAAGGCTACCTTGCCTACGAAGAAGATGGTAAGGTGGTCGCATGTCAAGGGTGGCGTCATCTCGGATGGATTTATGCGGAACTCTGCCACCTTTATGTGATGCCCTCTCATAGGAATAAGGGTATCGCTAAAAAACTTGTGCATGTTCTTCCCCCGTATCGGGAAGGACACTGATAGTCTTCACATACGTGAAGACTGAGTAAGGATGCGGGCTTCCTTGCCCGCCTGTGTTTTAAAAAGAGAATTGGTGAAATTTTTATCGTAGGTCTTCAGACCTACATACGAACTCTATCCCTAACTAACTACCCCTAAGTATAACCCATCTCCCTCCTCTTGTCAAGAAGCAAAAGGTCCGGATAGGACCTTCTTCGCTGGAGAGGAAGCGGTATGCTTCCATCGGCCCCCAAGTTCGGTTAATTCAGGAAAGCCTTGATTTGTCTTTTTTCTTTTTGTCTTACCTTACATTACGATTTGTAGGGTAAGACAATTTCTTCAACCTCTGTAAGCAACTGCGAAAGAAATTACCTGAATGGTATCACCTGCCTTTCGCTTGGGTCCGCCTCTTTTGCTGGACCTCTGGCTTTAATGATTATACCTTGGACTTCTTCTCCGCTTTTGATGTAGCCAGTTTTTTCAAGCCATACAAGGATCGTGTTTTTCTCAAAAAGCATGTCCTCGGTTAGCTTCTTTTGAATGTAGCCCTCGGGCTTTAGCTTCACCACCTTTGCGATAAGGTCTTTGCCTACCACAGCCCTTTGGATATAAACCGTGAAGTTTCCCACCTTGTATGTATCCTGAAAGTCCACCTCATAAAACCCTTGAGGCAATTCTCCCCTCAAAAGACTTCTAAGAACATACCTTGAAAGGGTCAGAAGTTCCTCCTTTGATGTGTCAATTTCCTTTTCCTTAGAGACCACAAGGCTTTCCAACTTTAGGTCTCTTACCTTAAAAAACACATCTCCACCAGTGGTAGGAAAAAGATAAAAGCTGTAGCCTCTATAGACACCTTCCTTTTCACAAGATACTCCCACAGATGTGGGCACAGTCCCTACGGATATAAAAACAGTGTTTTTGTTGTAATCCGCCTGCACAAGGTCGTTGGTAAACACGCTTTTCACATTACACGGAAACTCTATAGCCACTACAGACTTTCTGGGCACCTTGAGTTCAAAAGCCCTATTTTGCCACTCTATCTCCTTGCTAAAGGCTATACTTAGTAAGAGTATTCCCGCAAATGCTTTGACATCACCCATCCTCTCACTCCATCAGTGGTTTTTATAAACGACCATTGGCCTCTTCTTGACAAAAGGGAAACCACTTCGCCCCTCTCAAGAATAACGACTACACTACAGCTTGTGCGAGGGCACTTTCTTACTTGCAACCTCTCCTGCGCCTGATACTTCTCCTTTATCTCATCTTCTTCTATACGCACTTCCCTTTTCTCCGCTGCCATCTGCCTCTCTAACTTTTCTATCCTTCGGGATAGTTCCTGAACCTTGTGGGAAAGTTCATAATACCTTTCAATAAGCTTTATTACCGCACCTTCCATCCAATCATTCCCAGCCAACGCAATCTCTGTAGAACCAACCAAAGCAAACCCTGATAAAACAATTGCCACTCTTTTTAACATAGCCTCACCTCTCCTTCAAGAATTTCTCTATAATCTCACGCCTTTGCTTCTCTTCCTCATCATCTGGAATAACCCTTTGATAGCCCTTGCCCCCAGTTGCCCACTTGGATACCTCCTTAAGTATCTTCTCAAGGTCCTCCACCAATAAGGTAGTGTTCAACACAGTCGGGTCTATCTCCCTTGCCTTCTCTATCGCCTTGCTTAAGTGATATATCACACCAGATACACCACGCTTTTCCTCCCCTACCTTGTCCAAAACCAAAACACTTCCTTCATAACCCTTTTGACCATCACGCAACGCTACCATAACGCCCTCTATTCCCTTTCCTAAAAGCTGTTCTCTGTAAAACTCCGCATCCGCCCTCCTTTGAAATACTCCAAACACTACCTCCTTGTCCGTCAAATACGCCCTCAAACCCAGTCTCTCGGCAGTGAAAACATAAAATCCCACAAGAGGTATGGGCATGTTTTCCGTAGGCATGTAAAGCCAATACCCAGTGGGAATGTCTACAACCCTCGCCTGCTTCAGGCTATACCCTACCCTAAATCCATCTATCCATCCAGCCTTGTAAGCACTTACCTCATCCGCCAAACTCACTGCACATAAAACTCCAAACAGTAAAACAGCCTTCCTCATTGCCTTATCTCCTTTAAGCGTTCTTTTATTACAGTTTCAGGAAAGTCCCTCTTTGAACTTTCCTTTACCGCCACCGCACTACATCCCGCCACCACAAACAAAACTAAAACCAACCATCTTCTCATATAACTCAATTTTACCATAAAAATTCATTTGCGTGTATAATAATACACATGGGTTTTTTGGACAAACTCAGGAAAAAGCAGCAGCAGGAACAGGAATACGAGGAAGTTCCTATAGAGGAAGAGGAAGTTCAGGAGGAGAGGAAGAGAAGTTTTTTGGGTGGTGATGCTATAAAGTGGGGTGGGATTTTTGTGGGTGCGGCGGCGGCGCTATTTTTGTTAAGTAGGTTGTTTTCTTCTGGTAATGATGTGGTGATAAAGTCGGACCCTGAACTTCAAAGAAGGCTTTTGGAGGAGGCTTTAAAGTCTCAAGCCCAAATGAACGAACAGATACTGAACCAGCTTAGGGAGATGAATGAAGAGTTGAAGCGGCTTAAGGAAAGCAGGGATGTCAAGACGGGGGAGAAGAAAACAGATAGTGGAAGTGTGTTTAAGATAGAGGAGTCGCCGCCCTCTTCGCCGCCACCTCCTCCACCGCCTTCAACACCGTTTTATACTGAACCATTAAAACCTCCAGAGGAGTATAAGCCTAAGATAAACAGGGTGGAGAGGAAGGAGGAGCAGTCAAGGGCGGATGGCAATTTATTGGCACAGTCGGGCATATCTGATGTGCCTCCAGTGGCAAATCCTGAGAAGCCTGCACAGGAGAAAAAGACTGTTTATCTTCCTGCGGGGGCAACTTTGAAGGGTAGGATAATAAATTCCTTTCCAGCACCTGTGGGGGGTGAGAGGTTTCCTGCAGTGTTGATAGAGTTGGAGGGGCACGCCAGACTTCCAAACAACTACAGGCTGGACCTGTCAAGGTGTTTGGTGATAGCGAAGGCGGAAGGTTCTTACGTTCTTGAGAGGGCAAAGCTGGAAACTTACAAGCTTTCGTGCATACTAAAAAATGGCAAGGTTATTGAGGTGTCGCCCAAAGGCATGGTTATATCTGGGGAGGATGGGCTGGAGGGAGTTAGGGGAAAGTTTTTGAATGTTAATAGAGAACAGCTTCTAACATACTTTGGAGGGACAACTTTGTCTGGCTTTTTCTCGGCTTTGCAGCAGGGTCAGATAACAAGGTTTTCTACGCCTTTTGGGACGACTACGGATATAAAGAATGAATTTCTTTATGCTTTGTATGGGTCTTTGGCACAGACTTGGAATGAGTTTGCTAAGTTTTATTTGGAACAGGCTAAAAAGATTGTTCCTGTGGTGGTTGTTCAAGCAGGCATACCTGTTTATATAGTGCTTGTGGATGGAGTAAGCTTGGAGGTGTCTGTGGATGAGATTAGGAAGGGTCTTTAGTTTAGGGCTTATAGTTTTTGCTTTTTCCTGTGCCAGCAAGGAGGAGTTAGTCAGAGAGATCAGCAGTAGTTCTTATGTGATAGACGAATTTTACAGGGGAGGGGCGGTAAAGAGACCGCCCATAAGCACAAAGGAGTGGGAGACTGCAGTGCAAGGAAGTTATGAGGATAAAATAGGATTTGTAGGCAGAACAAAAATCAAAGTGAGGGTGAAAGATGAGGAAAGGTTGGGTGATTTTTAGTTTAGCTTTAGCGGGAACTGTTTTTGCTGGCAGGTATGACCCAGTGCCAGTAGAATACAAGCGGGAAAACGGTTTCTTAACAATAAAGAAGCGGGAGGAGGAAAAGGAAAAGGTTCTCAACACTCCCGTATCCGTAAATGTTCGGAATGTATCTTTGACCTATTTAGCGTCTTTACTTTCCCAGTATGTGAAGGTTCCAATAGTTTTGAGGGACATAGCCTATCCTCAGCAGGTGCAAGCGGGTCAAGGGGGGCAGACGCAAGCCCAAAGTGAGTATTTTACGCTTTCATACTTTGCGGACGGAAAGCCCTTGCATCAGGTGCTTGACGAGATAACTGGGATGTTTGACCTGTGGTGGAAGTATGAAGGTGGGAGGATTGTGATATACAAGTATGAGGCAAGGGTCTTTAATTTACGTCTTCCCTTTTTGCAAAAGAGAATAGAGGAGAAAAATGGTAGCCTAACCCTTATCTATCAGAGGGAGTTTACGAAGAACCTGGAGGCAAGTTTGCAGAGGCTGCTTAGGGATAGCGGTTCTAAGGTATCTGTGGATGAGATGGGAAATGTGTATGTGTTTGGAATGCCATCGGAGGTGAGGGCAATAGAGAACGCAGTAAGCAAGATAAACGAGAACTTCACAAAGCCTATACCACTCAAAGTGAAGGTGTATTTGGTAAGCGATAGGGACTTTATGTCTTTGGGACTGTCTTTGAATATAACCTCAGGCAGTGTGAGTTCTTCTTTTAGTTCTGATGTGATAGGTGCCATATTTACTCTCTCTGTAGCCACGTCAAGGATTGAAGCACAGCTAAATGCCCTTGCCCAAAGTGGGAAAGCGAGTTTGATAGAGGAAAGCGTTTTGACTGCTTTGAATGGTCAGCCTATGGTGTATTCTCCATTACAAAAGCAGAGGATAATTTCTCGGTTTGACCTTTCTTTTGTTGCACCGACTGGGGATGGTGGGCCTTCTGTTGCCACACCCACGATAACCATGCAAACGGAAGATATCCAGACTGGAAGCATGTTGATAATTGTGCCCTATTTTGTGAATGAGGACACCATTGCGGTGGATTTGTATCGGAGGCAGGATAGCTTAGAGAGGCTTGAAACAAGAAAGGTAAATTTATCAGGCTTTGAGAATGAGGTGGCTTTGCCCTTGGTTTCAACCAGAACGAACCTGAACCAAACCCTTTTGAGGAAGGGAGAAACGCTGGTGTTATTTACTTCAGCCCAGACGTTGGAACGGTTTAGGGACAGTGGTATACCCTTCTTGAAGGATATTCCAATACTTGGGTATCTGTTTTCCAGCAAGGAGAAAGTCAAGGAATTATATAGGCTTGTGATAACGATGGAGTTTATGTGAGGGGGCTTCCCTCCTTTTAAACTTTTTGGCTTTTTCTTTAAAGGGCTTTAGGATTGCTTGAAAACTCAGCTTCTTTATCCTTTCCACTTCTTCTTTTGTGAAGGCTTTTATTTTCTCCAGAAAATCCCTGTATCCGCCAAAGCCCTTTTTGTTTTTGTATATGCTTTCAAGCTGCTGTTCCCACTCGGAGGTCATCTCCACGCTTACTATCTTGCTTTCTTGAAGGTTTTTGATAAGTTCTCTACCTTTTTCTGTGGAGATGAGGTGTTTTTTGTTTAGAATAAGATAGCCTCTTTCTTTTAGCGTCTCTATTATGCTGGCACGAGTGGCGGGAGTGCCCAAGGAAAGCTTTTCCATCTTCTTTATGAGGCTTCCCTCTGTGTATCTGGGAGGAGGTTTAGTCCAGCGTTTTTCACTCCAAACTTTTAAAACATCTACTTTTTGACCCTTTTCCAGTTTAGGCAAAAGTTTTTCCTTGGGTTTCCCATAGAGTTCCTTGTAGCCAAGCTGTAAAACAGTTGTGCCCCTTGAGTAGAACTCCTCTCCCGCCACCTGAGTAATTACCACCGTGTCAAGGGCAATAAAGGGTTCATAAAAAGCCGCCAAAAACCTCCTCTTTATTAACCTAAACAAAGCCTTCTCAGCATCAGTCCAATCCTCTTCCTCGTCCCTCAAAGGAATAATGGCGTGGTGGTCTGTAAGCTTCCTGTCATCAAAAACTCGCTTTCCAACTTTTTCCACCCTTTCTATAAGGTCTTCCCTTTTTAACCTCTTTAGAACCTCCTTGACCAAGGGAAGGCTGCTTTCTGAGAGGTATTCCGCATCGCTTCTTGGATAGGATATGGCTTTTCTCTCTTCATAAAGCCTCTGGGCTATATCAAGGGTCTTCTGGGCAGAAAAGCCAAGTTCTCTGTTGGCATCCCTCTGCAGAGAACTCAGCGAATAAAGAGGTGGCGGATACTCTACTCTTTTCTTTTTCTCCACCTTGCTAACAACCGCTTGCCTGGCGGACCATAACTTCTCCACAATCTTCTTAACAGTCTCATAATCAAAAACTCCACCAGTTTCCTCTTCTTCCTCCCGTTCCTCTTCTTCCTCATTCACATCCTCAGCCGCATCAACTCTACCTCCGCCTTTCTTTCCAAACCACACTCCTTCATAGGTTTTGCCCTCCACAGAAAACAACGCCTTTATCACCCAGTAGGGCTTAGGCTTGAAGTTCTCTATCTCTAAATCCCTCTGAACTACCAAAGCAAGCGTGGGCGTCTGAACCCTCCCTACACTCCACACACCGCCGCTGGACCGCAAAGACACCGCCCGTGTAAGATTAATACCCACTAAAAAATCCGCATGCTGACGGGCTAAAGCACACCAATAAAGACTGTCATACTCTTTAGCGGGCTTAAGTCTGCGCAGTCCCCGCCTTATCACCTCGGAAGTTAACGCTTCCGACGTCCAAAAACGATAAACCTTAGACCAGTCCTTAAGTCCCGCCTTTTGCAAAATAAGCCTTGCTATTAACTCTCCCTCCCGCCCTGCATCTGTAGCCACTATCACCCTCTCTGTCTTTCCCAAAAGTTCCTTTATCACTTTAAACTGCCTTCCCGCCTGTGAAGACCTCAGCTTATACTCAAACCTCTCAGGGAATATAGGGAGATCCTCTAAGTCCCACCTCTTAGGCAAATTCTCATCGCTAATCTCAAACAGGTGCCCCAAAGCCCAGGTAATAACATACTCTCCTCCCTCATAGTAGCCATCCTTCCTTCTGCAGCCTAAAGCCCTCGCAAAATCCTCCGCTACGGAAGGTTTCTCGGTAAGAATAAGGGTTTTCACAAGTTTCCTCCTATATGTATCTACACCTATCTACATTTCCAAAAAGGTTTACAATGTTTATTATCAATCCCTTTACGCCTTCCACCATACCATCCTTGATAAACCCAATCCTTTGAAGAAATCCCACTTGACCTCCTTCTACAAGGGTCCGTCTTAAATGCTTTAAGTAATCTGGACTTCCATTGTAGTAGCAAAAGGCACAGGCCATTCTCCTAACTGGGTCTGGGCGATTGCTGCAGATATTGTATTTGTCCTTAAAAATTAAAAGCCCTACTCTTATGTTCGTGCATGGATTGTAGGGAGATTTTTCGGGTTCTTCATTTGCCGCCGAGTAATTCCCACTACCCTTTACTACATGAGCTTTTGTGTAAGCAAGGGTCTCAGGGTGGACTAATCCTTTGTATCTTTCCTCTGAAATCGTGTGAGAGGTTATCTGCATAAGACCAAAACCTACTGTGCAGGTGTCCTCACGGAGTTTTGCATAGTCTTTTTCGTTCCTAAACCTAAAGCAGTAGATATAAAGCCCTTGACCAAAAACCATTTCCAACCATTTGCTGTTTATAGGATGGGTTTTCCTTTCCATAGTTAGCTTCCAACTTTTAGGACAAGGGTCGCATCCCGTAGCATACACATCTCCGCTACTCTCCTGAGGAATAACCGCACTGACTTCAGGTGGAAGACCTTCCCTACTCGCCTGCATCAAAAAATAAGTTCCCAAATCCACACCATCACACCTCACCGCCTGAAGCATTCTCAGCCTGTCAATGTTTATCTTGGCAAGCTGGATTTGTGCTTGATGATAAGCATTTTGAGTTTCCTCGTCCGCCTTATCCACAAAAAGCTTCAAAGGCACACCCAAGCTTAGCCCTAAAACTCCTAAAGTTAGCAGCGCTTTTTTCATTCTTCTTTCCTAAGCAACTCTTCTAATTCCCTCACCGTTATCCTCTTTGCCCGTTCTATCCAGTCCTTATCCGTTTTCCCATACCTTAGCAAAAGCCTTGCCTTGCTTAGCCCCAAATCTTGAAGTTCTTTCCCAAAGACCTTGTATAGCTTTATGTAGGTATAGACCGTGCTTGGGGCATACTCTGTTTTTTGCCTTATAAACTCCCTAAAACTCTTTATCCCATCCACCCTATAGCCCTTAGCGGACTTTAACGCCACAACCTTTTCTATCTCCTCTATCTGCGGGCCACGGCGTTTTCTGAAAATCTCATGCATAAGAAATATTATACGATTTTAAATTGTGTTATAATCCTTTCTCCATGAGGAAGGCAAGACCAAAGTTCCTAAAGGATGAAACCTTTTTGTATTTTGACAACGCTGCATCTACTCCCCCCTTACTTGAAGTGTATAATGCGGTGAATGAGTTCTTGAGAGACTATGGGAGTATTCACAGGGGGTTTGGTGAAAAGTCCAATAAAAGCACAGATGCGTATGAAAGGGCAAGAGAAACTATAGCAAGGTTGGTGGATGCGGAAGATGGGGTAGTGGTATTTACTTCAAACACAACAGATGCGATAAACCTTTTTGCTACTGCTTTAAAAAGAAGTAGGGTGGCGGTATCTTACTATGAACATTCAGCTAATTATTTGCCATGGTTAGGAAAGCATGAGGTTGTTCATTTGCATTGGAATGAGGATTACCATTTAACGCCTGAAGACTTGGATAGGTTTTTGAAGGAAAATAAGGTAGATTGGGTATCCATAGCGGGGGCTTCCAATGTTACGAGTTATGCAATAGATATAAAGGGAGTGTATGAGGTGTGCCAGAAACATGGTGTTAAGTTGTTTATAGATGCTTCCCAGTATGCGGCGCATTACAAGATTAGTCTGAAGTATTGTGATGCTTTTGCCTTTTCTGGTCATAAGATATATGCACCTTATGGAGGTGGGGTTTTGGTATATAGAAAGGGTTTGTTGGATACAGACCTCAATGTGTATGATAGGAAGGGAGGAGGGAATATTTATTATTTCAACGATAATTATGTGTTTTATAAACCTGAACCTCATAACAGGGAAGTAGGAACACCTAACGCTGTGGGGGCAATTGCTATAGCGAAGGCTTTGGAGGTGTTGAACGAGTTTGGCTGGGACAATATACACGAGATAGATATGGAGAATTATTTAACGCTGTATGAGGGGTTGAGGGAAATAGATGGGATAAGGTTCCTTTTCCCAAGTGAAAAGATGGTGTATGATGAGAGTGTTTTGAAGACGCCGATTGTGGTGTTTCAGATTACGAAGTATCCTTATGAGGTAATGAGGGAAAAGCTAAAGGACAAGAGGATAGGGTTTAGGTATGATAGTTTTTGTGTTTACAGGTTATTGGAGGATGCAACGGGGGTGGGCACTTACAAGGGAGGGGATATAAAGGAACATCTTAGGAAGATCTCTGCTTATAGGCTGTCTCCAGGCTTAATAACCACAAAAGGGGACGTGCTTAAGGCGATAGAGTTATTTAGAGAACTTTTGAAGTAGGAGGGGTTAGCTATGAACTACTTGGACATTTATCACAATTTAAGGTATATGCCTATAGCTATAAACAATTACTATGGAGACCCAACTTTACAATGGGATAATACTTTGTGGAAGGTGGCGAGGTTAAACAGTGATAGACACATTGGGCCTGTTGGAATATTAACGAGGGGTTATATAAGTGAGAAGATGGCGAAGGAGTTGCGAAATTTAGCAAAGGATTTGAAGTTGATAGTGCTGGTTTCTATATCTGGTCTTCCTCCTCATATAGAACCTGTTGGAGAGAAGCATAGGTATCAGACTATAAAGAATTGTGTATCTGCGGATATACCTGTTTTGGTATGTGTGAGGCCAATAATTGGTTCTATAAATGGAAATTTGGAAACTATGGAAAGGATAGTTAGTCAGGCTGTGGAGGCGGGTGCGAAATACTTTGTGTTTAGTGGGATAAGGGGTAATGACGAGATTTTGCTGAAAACTGATATGACGGATGAGGAAAGGAAAACATATGTGTTGAGGGTTAAACTTTTACCTCCGGGCTTTAGGGACATAATAGACTATTTAACGAAGAAATATGAGATAGATTCCAGCACGAGAGTTGCATGCGGAGTATCTAAGGTTTTGGATTTAGAGAGGTGTTATAACCATTATGAGGGAAGTCCGATACTTTCAAGGTGTGATATTTGCTACTTTAAGGAAAGGTGTAGAAAGCCAGTGAGACCGAGGGAAGGGTCTTTAGAATTAATTCGGGCGATGGGCTATGAGATAGAGTATATTGAAAGGAACAATGGGTTCAGCTGCACTACTACGCCTGCCACGAGGAAGAATTGTCCCTCATGTTGCACGTGCTGCTTCATGCAAGATATTACGAGAATTGAGGTGTATAACGAGAAAATAACGCTTGGAGATTTGGGACTTATCAGATTTATAACGGATGTGCCAGCTGTGAAGTATGGTGTAGTAGATGGATCTCCTGATACTGGGCACTGTCATATACCTGTGCTACCAGATTATAAGAACATTCACACAGTGAATTCATGGTATGTTTTGTCAAGGAATTTGAAGAGGTGTTTTGGGTGTTCATACTGTATAGTGCAAGCTTACGATGCTAAGGAGGAGATAGAGTATGGAATGTTTCCGCTGGACCTAGCTAAACTATTAGCTGAGAGGATAAACAAGAGGAAGGAGGTTGTAGTTGTTTAGGACTCCCGCTTGTCCAGTTGCTTGCAAGTATTGTTGTATTACTGAGGTTTCATACAGGAGAAAGGAGTGGGAAAAGGGTGGTGCTATAAGCATAAATAAGACCGCAACTATCTTAAACAGGAAGCACACAGATTGGCTGGAACCCAAGTATTTCACAAGCGATATCTTGTGTTTTGAGGCGAGTTCTGACCCTTTTTGGATGGAGAGGTTCAACGATTTTGAGAAATTTTGCATGGATTATGCCCCAGTTTCAAGGTTGATAACATTTGTATCCAAGATGCCCATAACTAATAAGCACATAGAAGTTTTAAAGAGGGTAGAGGTGCCTATTGTGGTTGTGGTGTCTATAACAGGGTTGGACGAGTTGGGTATAGAAAGGACAAGGCGGGAGATTTTGTATGACAACATAAAAAAGTGTCAAGACTTGGGTATACCTGCTATTCCTTTGATACACCCTTATATACATGGGCTTGTGGATGTTTATAAACTTCTGGAGGAGTTTAAAAGCCTGGGTATCAAATATTACCAAATCAAAGGGTTTAGGTTTGATAGATCCATGACTTGGCTTCCAAAAGAGGTGTATGAGTTTTACAAAGATAAGGAGGGAATAGAATACATGCCAGAACTGGACCTGCAGGTGGAAGGCATAACGAGAATAGAATTGAGGGATTTTTACAGGATGTATCAACTTCCTCCCAAGATAGATTGCCAACAAGCGGCAGAATATGTTTCGGAAGTAATGAAACGGGCAATAATAACCTCCTCAGCAACAAAGGAGGAGGTCATAGAATACGCTATAAAAAGACGATGCACCTAATCACGCATTCCCTTATAAAGCACATACATACTTGCAACAATGATAAAACCTATGAAAAGGGTGATGAAGAATCCTGAAAGTTCTCCCGCAACAAACCTCTGCACTGCCCTAACCGCCCAGAAAATCCCAGCACCATACATAAGAAGCTGGAAGAGAACCCGAAACAGGTTCACATCAACACCAAATTTAATGTCCTGCTTTGTAAGAATTTGCTTCCCTATTGGGGCCACAGACATGGGCGAAGGTGGGCTTAAAGTTCCCCCCGGTTTATAAACTATAACCCGACACATATTATCATCTGTTTGATAATATTCAAATCCGCTGGAAGAGGGAAGTTGTATAAAGGCCATTCCATTGTCTGTTATCAGCATACGATGCCTTGACGCTATGTTTCTCAGCTGTTCCATAGTATATTTACAACCCTCGGTTTTTGTAATTCCATAAGCCTTCCTTACTTCTGCAATCGCGTTCTTATGCTGCCGCACCAACTCATCTATAACCCCAGATGGCGTATCGGAAGGCGTCTGCCCAAAACCCAAATTAAGTAGAACCACCAGAAGAACCACCAAAACAACCATCTCTATCCCCCGGTATAGCCCCAGAACCCACAACCCTCCTCATTGCCTCCGCCTGCTTCAACCTTAGCAAAGCCTCATCCAACTCCCTTTCCAACCTCCTCAGGGCTTCATCTAAATAGACTTTCATGAAAGTTTCCTCAATGTAGTTGTCTATAGTATGCAAATCCGCTATATATGTGATATTACCTGGGCCCCTCTCCGCATTCTTCTGTAAATAATCCCTCATCCTCAACAGCAAAATCATAGTAGGTATCATATCTCTCACACTTATCCTATACTTCCTCTCAAATTCTTCAAAATAACGCTTACTGGCCTCCCACGCCTCCTCTTGCCCCATTTCAAACTTAATCTCAGACTTTAACTTCTCTATCAACTTCTTGTAATCCTCCACAAAGGTCTCAACATGCAAATTCATAACATCCAGCATAGTAGCAGGCCTTCTCTGCCCAGTCTGAGTGTCCACTATCTCAACTGTTCTAACCCTCAAAAGTCCATTTGAATCCATGCTTATATCAGGCAAAACCATATACAGAAAATACTTAACCCTCGTTTCAAGATCCGCATTGGCTATCTCCTCAGGAGTAGGTGCCCTATTCACACCCAAATAACACCTCGCTAAGCTGCGGGGAGAGATAAACTTCAGATACCTTTCCGCTTCACCCCTGTCCCCACCAAACAAATCCACCAGGCTGGCACTGTTTAAACAAGCCCTATAAGCTTGATACCACCTATCAGGATCGGTGCTCCTCACCACATCCACATTTTCCGCAGATATCCCTAACCTTTTAGCTATACACCTCTTAATCAGAAAGCTATCCTGATAGTTAAACTCCTTTATCGCCTCCATCGCCTGAGAACAAGAGAACCCCCTCAACTGGGCTACAAAGTTTGATAGCATGTTCGCACCTAAAAGCACTTCCTTCGCAACGGGCAAATACGTGGCTAACGCATACAACGCCAACGCAGTTCCTGCATTCTGCCAATTGTTAATAAACTCCTGAAGCCCACCCAAGTTTGCAATACTTGACAGCCCCGCAATAAAAGAAGAAGCCGCATTTATCCCACAAGCACCCACAGGAGGAGTTAGCCCACCACCAAATTGCCCCTGAAAAAGGGTTAAATCCCCAGGTCCTCCACCCTTAGGCAACCCCAACCTATCATACAAATCCCCCTTCACCTCTATCCTTATATCATCACCAACCGCCTGAAAAGTAGGTGTAAACAACATCAAACCAGCAAGCAACCCTGCTACAATCCTCCTCATGGCAAGCCCTCCAAAAAGTTAATGGCTGATTGAGACGGATACACCCACAAACCCACCCACCTCCTCACCTCCTTCCCATTCTTCATAAAGATTAGAGTAGGCACCGATTGGACGCCAAAATCCCTCACAAATCTGGCATTCTCGGGAAGTAAGGTGTTTACCCTCAAAAACTGCTTCACTCTCCCGTCAAAAACTCCTAAATACTGTTCCGATGCCTTACAATACGGACACTGAGGACTGTAAAAGTAAATTACCGTGTAGTCTTTTAGTTTCTCCATAAGCTTTTCTTCCTTTTGAGTTTGCAAAGCTATTAACTTGCTTGCTAAAAGGTTCGCCTTTGCCGTCCTTTCCGTGTAGAACTTGTCTAAAAGTTCCACAAGCTTAGGGTCATCTGGGTTTTTATAAAAAGCCCTCTCCAAAGGATTGGTTGTCTCTGGAAACCATTCTTGGGCTTGCCTGTATAACTCTTCATAATACTTCTCCCTGTCCTCCTTCTTCACCTCTTCCTTCTTCTCCTTCTTCTCCTCCCTCTTTCCAGTGCCAAAGTAGTCCACTCCTTCCCTAAACCAATACGCCTGCACGCTGACAGAAAGCGACAATAAAGCTAAAAGTAAGCCCAAAGTTCTCATCTTTATAATTTTATACCCAAACATACTCAGGAACATCCTCGTAAAGCATATAGGCATACAGATACCCGATAAAATCCTCTAAAGACGCTATAACAAACTCACCTCTTAGAATTTTCCCCCTTACCTCCCTTGCCTTTTCATTCCAGTCTGTTTCTTTGTGAAGTGGAAGGATTTCCTTTTCAAAGAACTCCCTCAGGGTCATTCTCGGTGCGGTGTCTTTTCTCCCAGCAGGCCTTCCCACACGGACAAAGTGAAGGCATGGAAGGTCCTCCTCTTGAATAGGTCCTTCCTCTTGGGCTTCCGAGGGCTTTTGTCTTTCTCTTTTTTGAATGGCTTTTAGCTGTTCCTTTAGCCCAAGTAGGGAATAGAGTTCTTCCTTCATCAGGCTTATTGCAAGCAAAAGCATGTCCATCACTTCCCTAAAAGGGACGTCCTCATCTTGAAGAAGCATGCGAACCTCTTCTAAAATCTCCTCTACGCTTTTGCCTTCCACAAAAAATAAAATAACACTATGCGGTATCTCATAGAAGACATCAAAAACACGGTAATCCAAGGAGATGCCCTTGAGGTGCTAAAGAAAATCCCGCCAGAGGTCTTTGACATGGTCTTTATAGATCCGCCCTACTTTCTACAGCTGAAACGAAAAAGACTAAAACGCTGGAACTCAAAAACACTGGTTAAGGGTGTTTTTGAAGAGTGGGACCGCTTTTCCTCCTTTGAAGAGTATGATGGCTTTATTGAAAGTTTGCTTTTGGAGGTCAAAAGGGTAATGAAACCAAACGCTACCCTTTGGGTTATGGGCACTTACCACAACATCTTCAGAGTAGGCAAAATCATGCAGGATTTGGACTTTTGGATTTTGAACGACGTTATCTGGGTAAAAACCAACCCTATGCCCAATTGGCTTGGAGTAAGATTTACCAACGCCACCGAAACCCTCATCTGGGCTGTCAAGGACAAAAGCGTCAAAAACTATACCTTCAACAAAGAATACGCCAAAAGCTTTGGCATAGGCAAAATAGGTGCTAACGTATGGATGGTTCTCACATCCACAAAAGAAGGCGACCTAATCTTAGACCCACTGGCAGGCACAGGAACCACAGGCTACGCCGCAAAAATGCTGGGAAGAGATTTTGTGCTGATAGAGAAAAATCCTCAGTATGTGCAGCTTATAAGGGAGAGGCTTTTCCCATTTCTTGACAGATAGTAAATTTTGGCGTAAATTTTTCTATGAGGAGGTGGCGGCAATGTCTGAGAGGGAAATTCTTGAGGCAGCTAAGGAAGTTCTTTTGGAACAGGATTATGTGTTTTCCACGTGGAAGAGTTTGAGGATAGCCCTTGGTCTAAGGAAGGGCATATATGAGGATAAGAAAGTTGTGGAGGATATTCTGCGTAGGCATTCAAAGGAACTTCTTGAGGTTTATAGGCAAATTCCAGAACCTGATGAAGGGAGTATTTCTGAGGAGGAGTTGCAGATGATAAAGGAGGAGGTGAAAGGCGGGAAGGACAGGTGGGTGAGGAGATACAGGGCAAGAGAGTTGGTGAGAAGGCTTTTAAGGGAAAAAGGTTTTAGGGTAGTTGATTCCTTTGTGGAGAGGATGGTTAGGAAGGTAGAAAGGTTGTTAGAGGAAGAAATGCAAGGTGTTGGTGTTTAGTGGGTTCATTCCTTTACAAGCTTGCTATCAGATCTAACACCTTTTCCTTCTGGGCTTGTGCATAGATTTCCAAGGTAGTCCTCACAGAACTATGTCCCAAAAACTCTTTTAGCACATTTTCAGTGAAATACTTGCCACTCATAAAAAAGCCTTACCTCCCTCAACACCTCCAAAGCACTTGCGTGAGATAGCCTCTGGCGGAGTTTCTCATAAAACTCAAAAAGTTCTCTTTTATACATAGCTAACTCCAAGCGACTGGCATCTTTTCTCTGTGGTTAAAATGGCAGACAGGTCGTTATCAACACCTATGAAGTTGCATCCTCTTTTTAGGGCTACCACCGCAGCAGTTCCTCCTCCTACAAAAGGGTCTAAGATGGTTTGCCCTGGCAAAACGAATTTATCAAAAAGCAAGCTAAAGCCTTCCTCAGATTGTCCCCACTTGTGAAAGCGTTTGTCGTTGTTGTTGGGAGAAGTCTTGATTACATCTCCAAAAGACTTGCCCGAGTATCTACCCTTGCTAAAGAGTAGCACAGGCTTCCAAAAGGTGTTGCATTTGGCTGTCCATATGTAGGGACTTTGCCCACCTGGAGTTAGATAAGCCAGTGTCCAAACATAGTTAAGCCTACTGGCAAGCTTACTAATTACTTCTGGCAGATAGCTTTGCCCTACCATTACCAATAGCCCTCCACCAGGCTTCAAAACATACTCACACATTTCCGCCAAAACATCATAAACCCATAAATACTTTTTAGAGTAAGGTGGGTCTGTGATAACCCAATCTACGCTTTCAGGTAGAAGAAATTCCCTGTATTCCCGTATGTCCCTGTGATGGAGTTCTAAGAAAGGCACAGATTCCATGAGGAGTATTTTATAATCTATTCACTCAAATGGAACTTGTTATTCAAAGGCTTGTCTATGGTGGGTATGGCGTCGGAGAGGTTAAGGGCAGAAAGTTTCTTGTCCGATATGCAGCGCCCAAGGAGTTGGTTGAGGTAGATGTTCTAAGGGAGACAAGGATTTACACAGAGGCGGTAGTAAAAAAGGTAAAGATAGAGGGAGAGGGTCGCAGACAAGCACCCTGTAGGTATTACATGCAGTGTGGAGGTTGCCAACTTCAGCATATAGAGTATAGCCACCAGTTAAATGCGAAGGCAGCCATCCTATTGGACACCTTTGAGAGGATTGGAAAGATAAAGCTAAGTTCTGTTAGCAAGGTGCTTCCCTCTAAAGAGGAGTTTGGCTATAGAACACGGGTTCAGTTTAAGGTAAGGGATGGGCAGATTGGCTTTTTTGCGTGGAAAAGCAAGGACCTGGTTCCTGTTGAGGAGTGTTTTTTGGCACATCCGAGAATAAATCAGCTAATACCTTCACTAAAGGAACTCGCCAAGGTGGTAAATGACCTTCAGGAAATTCATGTAATCTACTCGCCCTATGAAGATGAATATCTTTTGAAGCTGGTGGGCAAGTTTGCCGTTGAAACCCAAAAACTGAAAGATATAAAGGAACGCCTCCTACCCAAAGAGGTGGTAAATGTAGCCAGCTATGTTCTTTCTGATGGAAAGCCTGTGAAAACTTCGTCTGTAGGAAGGGAGTTTACCTACTTCAGAAGTGGAAGGTTTCTCCTTAGGGTAAGCAGTGATTCATTCTTTCAGGTAAATCACACCCTCTATGAGGATTATCCTAAGTTGGTAGCTGAGGGAGAGAAGGCAAAGAAGATTCTCCAGCTTCACTGCGGCGTGGGACTTTTTAGCTTTTGGCTTTCGGAAAATTGTGATGTTCTTTTTGGGTCTGATGCAAATTTTAGTGCGGTCAAGGATGCCACTTACAACGCCAAGATAAACCAAATTTCCAAGGCCTCTTTTACCCATCAAAAAGCTGTGGAAACTTTCAAGTCCCATATGGGGGAGGTTATAGACCTTTTGGTTTTAGACCCGCCCAAAGAAGGACTTTCAAAGCTGGACAGGACTTTCATAAGCCAAAATAAGCCAACGAGGATAATCTACAAATCCTCTGAACCCACCACCTTAGCAAGGGACTTAAACACTTTGACTTCTTTGGGCTACACTATTCAAAACGTTTACTTGGTGGATGAACTACCTCAAACTTTCCACATATCCGCAGTGGTTAAACTGATGCTTTTGGATGCTTTGGGATGAAATTATTTTAGTTTTAGAGGTGCTACAACGTAGAGGTAATCATCACTTAGCTTGAAAAGGGCTTGAAATTCTGGGTCTACCAAAAGCAACTCTAAGGTTCCCTCTTTATGGATATCCGTGAAAGCCCTTATGAACTTGGGATTGAAGCCTATGGTCATGGGTTCTCCCTCTACAACGGCACATCTGGAATTGTAGGACAAGACGCAGAACTGGCTTTACGGCCATAGGAGTTAACCACTAATTCTTTCTACCTTCTCCACCTCCTCCGCCTTTCCTTCCTTTTTCCACCTTCACACACCTTCCCACCTAAGCCTTCCCTCGGCATGCACGGTAGAGGAGATAAACAGGAAGCTGAAGGGTATTGTGGACTTTGTGGCGGAACAGATAACTAAGCACCAAGTGGGTAGGGTGGGAGAAAACATGGACTATGTGGAAGAGATTATGAACTTTCTCTCTAAAGTGGATAAGGCGAGGGCTAAGGGTATGGGACTCAAATGGTTGAGTTTCAAACAAGTATGCGACAGGCTTAACTACAAGATACCAACTACCAAACAACGGAACAAGGCTTGTATTCACTCCTTCGTGTTTGATTTCCAGACCCTCTCTAACCTTCAGCGGAGAAAAGTTTGACCCTTCAAATCCTGAGGTAGGCTACGATATGGAAAGGTTAAGGAAGCTCACAGAGGAAGAGGCACGGATTTGGCTTGAGGTGTTTAGGCTAAGGCATGGTGATAAGTGGGTGCCAGTTTTGATAAGGACTTTTGGATTGGATGAAAGGGTGCGGCTTTAGGAAATTTAGCTGCTCTTTTCTGAGGTTTGGGTTTATAATTAAGGTAGTAATAAGCTGTTAGGAGGTGATAGGCATGAGAAAATTAGGTTTAGGTCTGCTTTTAGGCGTAGCGAGTTTAGCTTTTGCTCAAACAGCAGTTAACCCTCTCTGTTCTATGATTCAGGCACTGGCATCCAACTGGGGGATAATTACGTGGCTTGTGGTTGGCATACTTGGTGTGATGATTCTGGCTGTTGGGATTTTTAATCTGGCCGCAGGCAAAGCGGCGCATACCCTTGTTGTGGTTGTGGGAGGTGCTGTTCTTTTGGTGGCTACTTACAGGCTTATGAATGCTGCTGGGGGAGAACTTAACAAGTTTTCAACCTCTTGCCAAAGTGTCCAAATTGAGGTTGTAAAACCTGTTGCTAAAGTTGAGTGATGGAAAAGGAGAACTTGACCCTTATAGACATTCCGCCCAATATTCTTGGACTTGAACCTTTTGATTTTTTTGTGGCAATGATTTTCGCCAGTCCTTTTCTTATTTTGGGCTTTTTTATTGGTGAGTTTCTTGTGGCGTTTTTGATTGCGTTGGTGGCTGCTGGGCTATTTCTCAAGATAAAGAAGAGGGACAAGGGTTATGGGTATATCAAAAGGTGGTATATCAGAGGCGTGAGAAAGCTTATTGGACAGAGAGTGGTAATTCATGCGTGAGGTAGATTTTCTTGGGCTTTGGGAGAAGGAGGTTTGGAAAAAGAGAATTGCTATCGGCTTTGCGGTTTTGTTTTTTTTGATGTTTTTGTTCACTCTATTGACTTCTGGTGAGAAGAAAACGGATAGGGAGAGGGTGCTTGAGTATATTGTGTGCAGGTTGAATTATACGAGTTTTGATGTGGATAGGGCGTATTTGAATTGTCCTTATCAGTATAAGGGATTGGGTTATGACAGTGCGACGCAGGCGGAGAGGAATGAGATAAGAAGAAGTGGGATAACGAGTTTTTTTCATCCGATGTCTATTGAGTATGATTTGGTGGAGAGGCGGTGGGTGATAAGTGGAAGAAGGTTGGTGGTGGATAGCGGGGGGCGGGTGGAGGCGCGAGAAGTCAGGGCTATAGTGGTGAAGAGTTCTGGTGGATTTTTGTTGGAGAGAGTTGAATGAAGGATAAGGACGGGCCTGGGCTTATAGGTTCTCTTTTTTTGGTGTTTTTTTTCGTTATTCTGTTGAGTGTGCTTGTGAATATTGGAGAGGCCTTTCCTACGGAGGAGAAGGTAAGGGATTTTTCAAAGAAGGTGGAATTCTTTTCCAAGTTTTTCCCAGAGTGGAAAGGTATTGGTGAGTATGCAAAAACTCTTGTGGAGAGTGCAAGTGAGAAAGCTAAGGGCTACAGTTCTGGGTATGAGATGGTTTTCAACGACCCTGTTAGGGCGTTAGAAGTTTTGTTTCCCGTTTTACTGGCGGAGTATTTGCTGGTTTTTGGGTTCATTCTGGGCATTTTGAGTTTTCAGGCGTATTTGGTTTTAGTGGTTTTGCTGCTGATGGTTGGGATTTTTCTTTACAAACACAGGGAAGCGTTAGAGGACCTGGTGATAAAGTGGAGGGCAAAACAGCTTTCGCCCTTTAAGGATGAGAAGATAGAATACATTTTGGCGTTGCTACTTAAAAACCCAGTTCCTGCCAGCATCTTCCATCACAACGCCTTTGAGGGAGGGCTTTTGAAACACTCCTTGAACGTGGCGAGGCTAAGTGCCAAGCTTGCCAAGGAAAGAGGACTGAAGGTCAAAACTGCCTTTTTGCTTGGACTTTTGCATGATATAGGAAAGTTAAAGATTTACAGGAAGGTGCCTGCAGAGGAATCCGCACCCGCACCATCTCCCCTTGAGGGTAAGAAAAAGGACAAAAAGAATGGCAAAAAGCCCAAATACAAATGGGAGGGCTTGCATGTCAATCAGGAGGTAGTCAATAAGATCTTCATCAAACAGCTTGAAGAGAAGCTTTCTTTAGACCTTCCAAAAGACCCTGCTTATTGGGATGTGGTCAAAACTGCGGACATGCTGCAGACGGAAAAGGAGTTGCGGGAGGGTGTATATGAGATCAAAGACCTTCTCATTCCTACCATAAAGAACCTTCCTGAGGGTTCCTATTGGAAGAAGGGAGAATACTTTATAGTTCTTGCCCATGCCTTTTGCAGGACGCTAACGGAACTTTTGCTGGAACAGGACAAAGGTCTTAACATCAGCACAGAACCTGACAGGGCGGGTGTGCATGTGATAGCATACAGCATTCCCAAGCAACTACCGATAATAAAGCAGATAGGGGACGTTAAAGTGGATGACTTGGGACTTTTTGATGTGAAGGTGGGTAAGACCCTTTTTAAGGCGGTGTATGTGTTTCCTTCTTCTTTGGCGACAAATGTTCCTGAAACCGAAGAGGAGATAAGCTTTGTCCAAAGAGTTTAAACTAAAATTCAAGGAAAAAGTCTTTGCGGTAAAAAGGGAAGAAAAGGGCTGGGCTATAAGGATAAATGCACAAAGTGTGTTTTTACCAGAGGACAAACTCCCTGAGATGCTTGCCCTTTTGGACGGTGCCTTTTATGGCATCCTCAAGGACAATACATCCATCCAAGCAGGAAATGGCTATATTGTCCTTCTACGAGGCAAAGACAGGTGGGGCATACGAATAGGCAAGGAGAATGAAAGAGAAGTCGTGTATCTGACCCGCCTTGACATAAGAAGCCTCTACTACTTTTTCCTACTGAGTTAGCACATCTTCCTGCACCTTCTTGAGGAAGTATCTCACGCCATACTCTCTTGCAATTGGGTAATACTTTCGGGCCAGTCCATAGACAGCTTCATAGCTTACATTCAGACCCAGACCTCTTAGGTCCCGATAGGCTATCTGAACAAGGTCTTCAAAGCCCAAAGAACGGAAGGGAATTATCTCATCAATCCTGCTTAAAAACTCAGGAGTTATCTTAAAGGTTCTTCCTCCTCCAAGCCACACCACCGCATCTTCAAGGGTCTTTCTTACCGCAATGTCTATCTGTATTGGGTCAGAAATCATCTCCATAATCTCCGCTATTCTTTTGTTTTCAAGGTTTGAGGTGATGATAACTATTGCCCTTTGGAGGTAA
>Ga0081478_131537_pt1 | contig 24495 bp, 13 predicted proteins | sample OctSprmetagenome_FD_70983 | JGI IMG/M metagenome (GOLD analysis project Ga0081478, IMG submission 70983) | Hot spring and microbial mat streamer communities from Octopus Spring Streamers, Yellowstone National Park, USA - T=80-84 v2 (version 2) | ecosystem: Environmental > Aquatic > Thermal... | reverse complement strand
TCTAATACTTGATTTCCAGAATCTACAAATCCTATTACAAACCATCCCGGTGGTAAAGATGTAGGAGGAACCACGCACTGTCCCTGAGCTCCCACTGCAAGACCAGTAAAATCACAATACCTGATAGGATTATCTGAGTTATCAAGTGTTCCATCTTGTGAAAGATATATTGTTGCTCTGAATGGTCCTGCATTTTGAGTTCCTACATTTTTGAAAGAGAAGAAAACTTGATAGCCATTCTGACAGACATTCGGTCCTTGTGGGGGATTACATTTCAATTTAATTTTTTCTGCTTTGAGGTCTGGAGCACCACTTGGTAGGCATGCAGGATTTACACTACAATCTGGGTCTGCACAATCAATAAGTCCATCGCAGTCGTTATCGACGCTGTCGTTGCAAACTTCACCTACTACAACTGCTTCAATAGAGATATCAAAGAAAGAAGTTCCCTGAGAATTTTCAAGTTGTAAGGCAATGAGGTTAATTTCACCTTTAAAAACATAAGGAGAAGAAGCTGGAATTTCTACTCCGTCTGTTATTTCTTCTCCACAGGCTTGCGCATCTCCTTCGACCCAAAGATTCCCGTTGAGATATAGTTTCGCATGCATTGAATTGTATTTTGCTTTTATTTTTATACTTTGTGCCGAGGATGGGACGAAGAAGAATTTTCTCAGGAATATAGAGGAGTTAGATGGCCAGCAAGTTAAGGAAGAGGGGTCAAATGGACACATCTGAATTCCATCGCAGGAATAACTTCCAAATGGAGCTGGACCTTCATTCCAAGATGAATCATCAAAACCAGGATTTTCAAAGCCAGGGATTTGTGTTCCTAAAGGTGCAACAAGATAACGCCAATTTGAACCATAAGGTAAAACAATTTCTTTTCCTGCCCCAACCACACAACATGCAGGATTTGCACTGCAATCTGTATCTGCACAATCAATAAGTCCATCGCAGTCATTATCAACACCGTCATTGCAGACCTCCGGCATGCATACGGGACCACATGCAGGATTAGCACTACAATCTGGATCAGCACAATCAACGAATCCATCGCAGTCATTATCTAATCCGTCGTTGCAAACCTCAGCCATACATATAGGAGCACAGGCAGGATCTGCACTACAATCTGAGTCTGCACAATCAACAAATCCATCACAATCGTTATCTAATCCATCACTACATACTTCCGGAACCGGAACACATATTGGACGGCATACATCTCTGGCAGGAGGTGAAAGTGATTTTATTATGGGGATTATAGAATATGATTCAGGGGTAATGTAATATGATAATGAAGGCATGTCAGTTGCTCCTATATTATCTGTTAATACAATCGGGTTCTGAGAAACATCACTGCAACCTGATGTCCCATCGGGTCCAAGCTTTACTACATATATATCACTATCACCAAGTCCTTTTTTACCACCAGCGACAACATATCCTCCATCTGAACTCTGAATGATTGACGAGGACCACGCGAAAGCCCCAATAGTCTTTGACCACTGAACATTCCCTGATGAATCTAACTTCACTACATATATTTTAGAAACATAACCCAAAATATCATCATAAAAACTATCAGTAGAACCAGCGACAACATAGCCCCCATCACTACTCTGGATGATTGAATAGGCATAATCGGTTCTACTCCCGATAATAATCTTTGACCACTCAACATTACCTAAACTATCTAACTTCACTACATATATATCATCCCACGTATAATCTGCTCCATGCCGAGTCCAACCAGCGACAACATATCCTCCATCATTGCTCTGGATGATTGACCGGGCTACATCAACAGAACTCCTGTCGATAATCTTTGACCACTGAACATTCCCTTCTGAATCTAACTTAACTACATATATATCGTAATCCCACCCATATACATTCTCCATAGTAATACCAGCGACAACATAGCCTCCATCTGAACTCTGGGTTATTGAATAGGCTAAATCAACATTATAACTCGTGCCGATAGTTTTAGACCACTGAACATTCCCTTCTGAATCTAACTTCACTACATAAATATCAGCACCACCTGCTCCAAAACTACCAGTCCAACCAGCGACAACATATCCCCCATCTGAACTCTGGATTATTGAATGTGCTATATCACCACCGCTCCCACCGATAGTTTTAGACCACTGAACATTCCCTGATGAATCTAACTTCACTACATAAATATCCATCCAACCTGATCCAAAACTACCAGTCCAACCAGCAACAACATATCCTCCATCACTACTCTGGATGATTGAACGTGCTACATCAACGCTACTCGCGTCGATAGTCTTTGACCACTGAACATTCCCTTCTGAATCTAACTTCACTACATATATATCACAGTCCCACCCATATACAGGCTTCCTGGTAGTACCTGCGACGACATAGCCCCCATCACTACTCTGTATGATTGACCAGGCTTCATCATCTGAATTTCTGCCATCTAAACTTATGCCGATAACTTTTTCCCATACAGAAACTGATGAACTTTTTGGATATATTCTTTTACTAGTAGAATATTTTTGCTTTGAGCTATCAAACAAAGGAAGTCTGGTAAATATATCAGTGAATTTTTGCATTTGTGTTTGGTTGCCGTTGCTATTATCTTTTTTTTCCTTTTCAAAAAGTCCGCAACCAGAAAGAATTGAAAGTGAAATAAAAAACAAAATAAAAGTGCCACCAAATATTTTTACCCCGTTTTTTGTTCCCATTTCCGTTCACCTCCTTTTTTTGATTTTTTTTCCGATTTGAATTTAAGTTGCGCAAAAAAAAAACGAATTTTCAGAAACTTTTAGGAAAATTCATTATATAAATTTGAAAATCTTCAAGAGCATGGCAATAATAGATATAAGAAGTGGTATGTTGAATGCGAGTGAGACTCTGAACATGAAATCAAACCTTTTGTTCATCTCCTCAAACCTTTTCTCTGTAAAATAAATGAGTTCTTGAAACCTTTTATCAGACTGTTCCCTCATTTCTTGAAATCTCATATTGGTTTCTTCTCTCGTCTCCTGAAACCTTTTATCAGTGCTTTCCTGATATGAATATATAGCTCTAATTATATCCTCAAACCTTTTATCAGTGCTTTCCTGATATGCTTTTATAATCTCCATAACCATCTTTATCTCATCTTTTGTAGTTTGAATAACAAGGCTCAAATCATCTTTTGTAGCCATTTTCTGAGATAAGTCGTCGATTTTGCCTGACAAATTATCAAGGTCTTTTTTTATTGGCTGCAAGATATTTGAAAAAATATCAGGTCTTTTCTTTATCGCCTTCACTATAATAGCAGGATTTTCTTCAAGTAAGGAAGCGATTACATCAGCCAAAACATCTTTATGCTCTTGTAAAATTTTCCTTATAGCCTCAACCTCCATACCTTTATTTTAATTTCCAAACTTCTATTTTATCCGCAATTTATAATTTTGGGGTTTATATTTAAAGAAAAATCTATCAATTTCTTCACATTATCAGAAAAAGTTATTATATTATAAAATATGGAAGGAAATGCGGTGAAAAAGGGAAGAAAAAAATATTTTCTTTCATCAAAAGTTTCTTTGATTGTTATCTTTGCTACCTTCATCATTTTTTCTTCGCTTTTTATTTCTGGTTTGTTTTTTGGATCAGGAGCTGCATCCGATGAGCAAAATAAAGAGGTTTGGACAAAACTTGAAAACCTCAGAAAAAAAATCTTTGATATAGGAAAACAAAAAGGATTCAAGAATTTGGATGTTCAAGATGTCTTCCGTGAGATTGACCCAGAGCTACTGGGAATGCTGAAAAAATATTATCTTGACTACGGTTGTCCGCTTCCTGCAAAAAGCTTTGAAGAATGTGCATCAAAAATCTTTGAAGAATACAAAAAACTTCTTGTGCAAAATGAAAATGTCCTAAAAGCTTTCCAAAGTCAATCAACTGAACCTTACTGGGTATGTCCTGTGAACCCAGATATAAAAGATGAGACCTTGTGCTACGAAGAAGTAAAAAAACAGCTTGTTCTTTTGCCAGTTCTTGCACTTTTGAAAGATGCTCAACTCAAAGATAAAAACTGGACTTTATCTCCAAGAATTTTCAAAAAAGAACTTCAACCAACCGACCCATTAGCTGTTCAAGGTGTTGCTTGTGGAATAACATCCGGAAACTTACCAGATGTTGGAGAATGGGCTCGACATTTTATAAACCAAGCATTTGGCAAGGCAGTACCAGCAGAGGTACAGGTTCAGAGCTGGATAGGAGCTTCTTTGAATAATCCTGGACCTGGCGAGTGTCCCATACCATCTTCTCCGAACTGTGGAGTGAGGCAAAGTTTGGATATAACAAAAGGTGAGTTTTATGGGCTTTTGCAGTGGCTTGCAGAACAACTTGAACAAAACCTTCTCAAATCAGATATAGTCCTTATGATCCAGCGCGCCCTTTGTGGTAAAGGTACTTGTATGGGAATGGCAGGCATTACTTTTTGCCTTGTCGTTAAAGATAATTCAACTACTGATAGTGGTAATTACAGATGCTATAGAGATTCATATCCTCCCCATCCTCCCTCTCCTTATAACGATGCAGCGGTTATTTATTTCAATAGGGCGGTGGTTCAAGTTATACCAGACCCACTGAGAGGGTATCTGACAGCAATTATAGCTTTGTGGGCTAATAACTTTGATCCCGGAATGCCTTTGCCAGGTGGTGGAACTTATAGACCGGCTCCGCATAATACTATAGATGGTACTCCCCCATCTTCCGAGCTATGCGTTGAGGCAAGAACATGTGCTGATGGATGGACATTTGCGCATCAAAACAGAGGAGCAAGAGTATATATGGAGGGAGTACTTTTGAGAATAAGACTTCAACCTGTTATTCAAGGTTCGCTTGTAGATGTATGTGTTGTAGACTCTGATATAGATATTTTAGGGACTGATATAGATCATCCAGTCTTGGGTTGTCTGACTGATTGTTTTGATTTTGAACCAGCACTTGAAGCGCGGCTGAAAGATATTATATCATCAGCGGTAAATGGTTTTATTCACGGGGACTGCCCAATACCAGGGGTTCCGGGAAAAACTGATAAGGATTTTTCTTTGTGTCCAAAAGGAATAGAAGGCATGCCGGGAACTCCACCGGGTATCCCTCATTGTTCGAGTTCACTTCCTCTTTGGGACTGCAGTTGGAACTCGTCTAAATCAACTATGGAGTGCGACTGTCCTGAACTTGGAGGAGGTGGTGGAGGTGGATGCAAGCACGCATTTTTTCCTATTGATTTGAACGAAGTTGCTGCTCTCGGAGCAAGGTCGTTTTCCGTTGCTCAGTACTGTGGAAGAAATCCTATTACCCCTGCAGATCCACCCTCTGGGCATGCACACGAAGACTCCCAAAAATGCTACCCAGGTCCAATGAACTATTCTTTCCTTACCTTACAAAAAAGACCCTGGTATGGTACTATGGATTGTGGAAGCGGGGTTTATGATGTGGGGTGTTATACGAACCCATCAAGACTTATTTTAACGGGTACGGGGTGTTCCATGAGTTTTGATGTTGGAATAAGACCAAAGGATTTGAGCGGAACTTGTACCCAGTTTACAGGAGCAGGAAATAATCCTACCTTGATGTATACGAACACATCTGGGTTTTTCCCAAGACCTGCTTTTGGTAGAAATAACTATGCTCCATTTCCTTTACCTAACAACGCTCTTTATTGGTCATGGCTTTCAGGAGTTGGTCTTACTACTATGACAATATTTGGAAATAGAGATGAAGGTTATGCACAAACTGGAATAGGATTTTCATTTGCTTTCTATAACGGGGAAGGCGGAGGAAATTATACAGATTTGTGTGCAAATACAAACGGATACATAGCTCTGCCTCAAGTGAACACGGGATGTACAAATCCAGATCCTACACCAGACCCTATACCGTCTACAAGTTCGCCGAACAACTATATAGCTCCTTTGTGGGCTGACCTTTCAGGTGATGATAACGAATTCCTTTATTACCAGGTAACTTTGCCTCCTTTGTTCAAAGAAATACTAGGACAAACACATCCGCCCGGATGTGTGGTTTGCAATGGAAGACCAGAGACACTCATGGGTTGGACAGGTTCAAGCTTATATTACCATAGAGTGATTAACGGTTACGAAACAATATGCAATAGCACAATAGATTTTAACAACGGAACAGTTCTTCCTGTTCTGCAAGATGGCGTATTTGTTTATAATTTACCCTTTAATTTCCCGTTCTACACGCAGACAACAAATACGAAGCTTTGTATAGATAACAACGGAGCTATATATCCACGAACAGCAGCACAACCTTGCCCCATGTCATCAGGTCCAACACCTAATCTACCACACCCAGCACCCCCGAACGGAGTTATAGCTGCTCTGTGGAAAGATTTAGACCCTGCCCATGTTGCAACTTCAGATAACGGGGGTATGGACTGTGATGGTAGGTGCCCGGAGTGTGAAGATGGATGCATAGGTGCCTGCACTACAACGGCGGATGGTGTCTCCTGGTTCTGCCATGAGCCAGGGGAGCAGTCTTGTCATCCCGGATGGACATATTGTCCGGGTGGATGTACAAACTGTGGTACTCAACGCTGGTGCAAAAACTGGGATGCTATAAACGATGATGTCTGCTGCGGAGGAGGAGATTGCTGTGGAACTTGTCATTCAAATGGAGTATGCAGTGGTTCCTGCTATACTGTGCCAGGATGTAGATGCCCTAATGATAACTGCAGAATTGGTCCGTGCGATGGAGATACTTGTAATTGTAACGTGCGAACTCAGCACTGCCACGGGAGTTGTATTTTGGGATTATGTACATCCTGCGATGTAAGGTGCGATTCAACGGGAGGAGCTGGGGGTTGTAGGGCGCAAGATCGGTGCTGTTTTTGGAGAAATGGCGGTTGGGAATGTGCTTGCGCTTCAGACCGAAGTTGCCAAGGAGGTTGTGAAGCAGATGATAGCCTTTTTGACCCCGAGCCGCAGCAGAGGCGATTCAGAGTTTTGGGTATGGGATATGTTATGGCTGGTGGTTTTAATGTTCCTGTTGATTGCCCCGGTGCTGACCTTGCTAACGGCGTATTTGACGACGATAACGACGGCATATATTACGAAGATGATGATCCATCTGCTCCAAATTGCCAAGCAATAATAATAACATATTATAAGATAACCGATTATGATTATATAAGAGATTCAGGCTGCGGAAATAGTGATAATGATGATTGTCCTGGCACATCCGAAGATTGTTGCTCTAATTATATTTGCTCCGGAGGGGATTGCCAGTGGTGTGGAGCTTGTGATTCTGATAATAGGGAGCTTTGTAGATTAAGGCAAGCCGGGATTATAAATCCAAACCCAAGCTACGGCAATACATCTGGTGCTGGGAATTGCTCAGCTATAAACACTTTTCAAGTTGTGCTTTTCTCAGATGGAACAATAGATATAAATTTGGAAAACTGGACCAGAACAGATATTTTAATCGACCCAGACGGACCTACTGGTTCCGGTTGCAATATGTGCGGGCTTTGCTTTACGGGTTGCAATTGCGATCCAAAAACTAATCCTAGACCTTTCCTTGTTGGTATAGAAGATTATAACGGAACGAGTGGAATAAGAATAAATAATCCTTTAAATAATGTAACTTATAGGTTCATAAGGGTTGGTCAGGCGGGTACAGTCTGCGGATCCGCTTCTATGCGTACGGCTCTGAGAACAGATTGCCCAGATACTCTACAACCAGGAGTTGCACCAAATAGAACTTGCAGAATAGTCAAATGGGATAACTGGCATGTCAAAGGTCAAGCCATATGCATAGATATGTACGCTATCCTTTATAATGTGGGAACAGGAGTAAATACTGCAAACAATTATGATATCGTATTTTTCTACGAGAATTTCAAAGCACCGTTGCCAGGAATAACTGATCCAGCAGACCAAGCTCGGGCAGCAAGAACAGTTCAATTTGCAAGAACTATCGGGGTTGAAAACGGAACAGGGGCATTAGGTCAGTATGGCTACTTACCACCTGATGGAACAGGAATAGTTATGCGTTATTCACCTGCCTGGACATACTGGATAGGTCTTGGTATATCGCAAGATGCATTTTCTGATATAGCTCATATGTTCTATTCTTCCGGGTGGATGTGTCTTGCCATAAACCCAGGAGGCGTGTACTCTCCTGACTCCAACAAATTCAACGATATAGGGGCGTTTTTGCAAATAGGTAACTTTGCAGATGTTAGCTCACTTCAGTACTTTTTCCCAGCTGTAAGATATTTGTGCGACCCAGATGGAAAAGCCGAAATAAGATTTATACCGCAGGGAACCGAAGCTGCTTCTGCAAGAACAGGAACATCTTGGCCATCTCTGCTCACCCCGGATGCTCCCGGTTCAGGTTCTCTTGCAGGAACTCCCGATGCTTTCCCTCCGAGCCTTGGAGCTCAGAAATTTTCAGATGTCACATTCTTGCTCCCGAATTACAGGGTTGATTTCTGGTGCAGACAAAACAACATATCTCAGTTCGTAAAAGATGGAATAGTCGGTGCGACCCCAGTCACTCTCTTTCAGGGATACGGAAACTGGTTTTTGGGGCTTGATTTCAACTTTGTATTAACTTATAACAGAGTTTTCGGTGGTTCAACTACAAACACCACGCAAATATTTATAGATGTAAAACCCGAAATTTCAAATTTAGTTTGGAACGCAGCTGTTCCGCTTGTGGGTAGAATAGGTGGTCTTGCAGATATTTTAGGTGATGTCCTTTCAGGATACTTACAAGGTATGTTAGGGGCACGCTGGAACATACCCTTGGATGTAAATAATATTTTGCATATATGGATCAAGATGATAGCTCCCGAAGGACCAGATGTCACAATAGACGAGTTCCCAAACACATCCCCATGGCAGCAGCTTGAAACAAAATATCCCTGGCAGGTGACTATGCCAGATTATCTTGCTATTTACATAGGTTGCGTTGGTCCTGACCCAATAAACGATTGCAAGAACAAATCTATAACAGGTTCTTTGGATTTGACAACTTTGCTGCAAGCATTTGGAGGAGGATTTTTAGCTCCACCAGTGGGAGTAAGTGCAGCGGACGCAGAGAAAATTTTACCTCCAAAACCCAGAGTTGATGTTGTTCTTCCAAATGGAGAAATGTGCGATTCAGAGAAAAAACCTGTTTGTCTTTTAGGATATGAGGAAGCAAAGAGATTGTTCGGGGGAGAAAACTCCTATTTATCAGTTGTTTATGCAGGTGTAAAGAAACTGAGCTGGAAAAAATCATATTCATCATGGAAAATACCTTACAACCTTGAAAGTTATTCAGGGCATATGAGATTAGATTTGGGAGCATTTTTGGATGGAGAAAATGAAATATCATTTTTCGCAATAGATGAAAACAACATAGGGTGGGAAGATATAGTCAAAGTAAGATTTGTTTTGGATAGGGTAGAGCCTGAAATAAAAGTTAAAGGAGGAGAGTTTGATGAGAAATTGCAAGGATATGTTTTCCACAGCGACAAAGTTCAAGTTTTAAATATAGAGGTCAAAGATAATGTGACACCAGAGAGCAATATAAAAGTGAGTTGGAGCGTAGATGATATGGATGTGCAAGGTGAATGGCAAAAAGGAGTAAAGCGGATAACTTTGAACTTGCCAAAAGGAATTTATAAGCTTAAAATCAAAGCACAAGATGAAGCCGAGAATGAGGGAGTGTGGGCAGGAGTGATATATGTTAAAGGAGATGAAGTTATGGGATGCCCTGTAATAGGTAGCGTGACAGAAAGTGATGTGAGCAAGATGTTTGCGCTAATGAACGCCATGATACCTGTAAGTGTAATTCTTGTGGCATTTTACTTTATGAAAGCTTTCAGAAGAAACGGAAATGGGAAGAATGGAGACGGAATAAGCGAGAACGGGAAGAATGAAAAATAGAAATTTTTAATTAAATAAAATCTTTAGCCTTGAAAAAGTTATTTTGGATAGCCTTTGTATTTGTCTTTACCTTATCTTTCGTTATTTTGACGAATTTCACAATTTTCTTTGAGGCTCCTCATTCCGAGGGGCTTATGATGTTGAGCGATATAGGTGAGACTATACTGGGTATAGATTTTGTAAAAGAAGAATTTATTTATCCTCGCCCTCGTGAAAAGAAAATACTACCTTTTCTATCTATTATAAAGCAAGATTTTTACCCATTTCTCAAATTGAGATTATTCGGTGTTGAGATACCCCTGACATGGAAAGATTATCACGGAATTTTGTTAATGAACATAGTTAAGGTTTTGGATAAAATATTTTTCTTTATTGGAGAATTTTGGAAGTTAGTGTTGAAAGCATTTGTTTACCATTTTATTAACTCTTTTTTTCTTTTGTATTTTTTGTTTAGGCTACTTGAAAGATACTTTTTTATTGATAGGTTCATTACTTTCTCTCTTATTTTTTGTGTTTTGACCTTACCTGTTTTTTATTTTTTTGTCAGAATGCACCATCCACAGCCTGCAATTTTTATTCTTGGTATGCTTTATTTTTTGATGGAAGGAAGATATGTTTTAGCTGGAATATTCGGGGGATTAGCCGCATACTCTTACCTACCAATTACCTTCGCTGTTTTGGGACTAACACTAACTTCTCTTTTGTATCATAGAAGTTTCAAAGGAGTAATTTTGATTTCTCTGTTTTTTTTAATTTTTACTTCTCCAAGTTTGTACTATATTTTCTCTTCACAAGGGGAGGATTTTCATCAGGTTTACAATTGTTCAAATTGCATAGTTTTTTTTCCTCCGAAAGAACTCAAAGCTTATTTTCGTGAGGATATAAGAAATTTTTTTAACTTGTTTGAGGTTTTAGTTTATTTATTGTTTTCCGTTATTTTTCTACCTCTGAATTTTTCTGATATTTTAGGTTCGGTTTTCTCTAATTTGAAAGATTCATTTTCTGTTTCAGATGTTATGTTAGGATATGGTTACTTTGAGGGAATACAAGATTTCAAATACAAAGGATTGGCAGAAGTATCAATTTTATTAAATCTTTTGATTTTGGGTTTAGGGATATTATATATAATGAGGAGGTTTGAGGTAGTAGCATACATTTTTTCTTTGATATTTTATGTTCTGCTTTCAAGATACTTTACAATGGTACCAAAGATGATATATATACTTTCACCGATATATTTTTTGATAAGTGTGAGGGTAATAAATGAGTTTTTGATGAGAAGAAAAAAGATTTTAGTTTTGATATTTTTCATATCTTGTTTTTTGAGGTTAGCAGAATTTATAGACATAGCAGGTAAGGTAAAAGCATCTCTTAGATGGAAAGAGAATAAGGAGGTAGTAGATTTTTTCAAAGATAAATATGTAAAAAGTGAAGATATTTTGCTTTATTCGTTACCTGTTGCATTTAAGATTTTCAGCGAGGGTAGGTTAAATCCTCCTGTTTTTCTCCTCGTATTTGAAAAGCTTGACCCACTTTTGAGAAAGAAAACTATGGAATTTGTTATATACAAATCAAATTTCAAATATTTAGTCTTTGACATAAATTTTACTCAGCACTTATATGATATTCTGGAAAGAGATAAAGAAAACCTAAAAATAGTTTTTAAAAATGAAGGTTTCATTATTGTTGAGATTAAAAGAAATAATCAGAAGCGATAAATCATTTGGTTTTGTTCTTCTTCTGCTTTCTTTCCTAATACTCTCACCAAAGAATTTGACCGCACTCTTTTACTATGATGATAATCCGATAAGATATATGGTTGCAAAAAGGATTGTGTACGGCAATTTAGATAAAGAAGAATTTTTTTCTTTTTGGTCCTTTGGTTCTGCTGACATATACATTCCTTTCTTTTTCCTTGCAAAAATTTTCAGTTTAGAAAAATATGATGAGCAAATTTATAACTTTGCTTCGCTCTTTTATTTTGCCTTGTCTATTATTTTGATTATCTTTTCTCTCAGCCGGGGTGTCGGAAAGAATCAGGTAGAAAACTATGAGGGTGAAAATCTTTCTGGTTTCCCCTATATATTGGTTGTTCTTTGTATTCTTGGAATTGCATCGGTAGTTGGCGGTAGGTTACACTGGATTTTATCTTGCTCTCTTTTTACAGTTGTTATGTATAAAGCTACTATATCAGAAAAGTTCGATATTGTAGATTACATCATACTTGGAATTGCTCATTTTGTATCTCCTACGCTTTTGTTTTTTTCCGCAATTTTTTCTTTCGTCTTAAAAAGACCTGATATATTTTTATTCCCTTTAATTTTATATTTTGCCAAAATATTTTCTGTCAATTTCATACTTTTCAAATACATAAAGATTTTCGTTTCCGGTGCTATTGTGCGTGAAGATTTTATGGTTGAAGATAAAATATTTTTGCCAGTTGATTACAATATCATTACACGGGTTTTGAGTTTTGGTTACTTTAATTATTCATTTGTTTTTTTACCTTTGGTTTATATTGTAGCTTTAAGATCGGTTTTCACAAAGAAAAAAACTCTTATTTTTGCTTGCTTTTTTTATTACCTTATTGTGGTTTTTTCTGCCGTTTTGCTGAAACTTTGGGAAATAGGTTGGAATATACCAAAAATTTTTGTAATATTTTCTGTAATCATTTTTGGTCCAGATCCTACAAGGTTCATTCCGCTCTTTTTAATTTCTTTTCTTCTTCATATTGATAAAACAAAATTTGATGACTACTTCAAATTTATTGCTTTGTTTTTCTTTTTAGTAAGAGCTATGCTTTCTGTTTTTGGTTCTTCTCCTTTACCCAAAAATTTTCCAGAAAGTGTCAAATCTACTATTGAGTATATATTGAACAACACGAAGGAAGGAGAAAAAATTCTTGTTGAAGGTGATAAACATATGTTTGAAAAAGGAAAACTGATTCACCCACTTTATAACTCTCATATCATACCTTACATAATAGCAAAGGTTGAGAACAGAAAGTTTTTAGGTTCAGGTGTTCCATGGGGACCGTTTTCCTCTCCATTTATAGCAGGGAAGTTTAAAGAAAAACCAATAGATAAATCTGAGATTCTTTCTTTTATTTCAGAAAATGATATAAAATATGTGCTTTGTTGGACGCAAGAGTGTGAAAACTTTTTCAGAAATTTAGGAAAGAAGATCATTATAATAGATAAGTTCAAGATAGTACATTTGTATGAAGATTAGACTATTTTATTTTCGTTTTTTTATTATTTACGGTTTATAGTATATTGGGCATCCTTTACATATATCTGGGATTTTTTTTCTGAAATTTCTCAGAAACTCATATCTTCTTTTCATCACGCCTCCTAAATCATCAAAAACATTTCCAAAGCTTCTTTCTGGTCTTACAAAGAGAAAGCAGCACGGAAATGCATTCCCATATATATCTATTGCGAGAGAAGAAAAAGCAAAATGACAGAAACCTGAAAAGAAATCTCCTTTTTCAAAGCTACAAAAAGGTGAAAATCTTATTTTTAAACCTTGACTTTTATATTCTTGGAGCAAATTTTTCAGATAGTTTATCTCTTGTTTTGAGGGTATTCCGACATCAAATTGATAAAATTCGGCTACAAAAACTGTTTCAATATAAAATTTCTCTACTCCCAAACTCGCACAAAAATTTATAACTTCTTCAACATCCTCTAAATTTTCTCTCATAACTACCATTTTCAGCGAGATGGTCGGTTTTTTGTAATTTTTCTTTCTCTTCAAATCAATAAGCTTTTTTAGGTTCCTCACGACCAGATTTATGTCTCCATTTACTCTTATTTTTCTGAATTTTTCTGGATTTAGTGAATCTATTGATACTGCGATTTCATCTATTTGAGTTTCTATAAATTTTTCTACATCTATTACAGAAAAGTTTGAGGTAACGAAAGTATAGAAATTTTTTGATGAAGCATATTTCAGCATATTGTAAAATTCTCTGTTCAAAAAAGGTTCTCCCGCTGCATAAGGGAATAAAAAGAATGAGTCGGAAAACATATCAGCAGTTTTTCTGAATTTATCAAAACTCAGGTATTCTTTTGGGAAATCTCCGGCTCTACACATTACGCACTTGAAGTTGCATCCTCTCATAGTTTCAATAAATAAAGTTGTTGGACGAATGGCTTGCGATACAATACCGAGGTTTTTTGCAAGGTAAGATTTTATGAAATTTTGTAGTCTCTTTGGAGTAAATTTTCCGATTGAATTTGAGGAAAAACTTTTTGTTCTGAAAGTTTTAATATCGTGTATTATATCTTTTATGAACATTCCCTCTTTTATCATTATTTTCTTTTGTTTAAATTACTACTTTATTTTATGCTTTCCCATTTTTTTTGCACATTCTACAATAGGTTTCACAATTTTTACAGAAATCCGGGGGATCGCTTCTGAACTTTTTGAGGAACATTAGTCTATTTTTCAGTGCTCTTTGAGGGTCTTTGAGAATATTACCTAAACTTACCTCTTTATTACCAAAGTGTCTGCAACAAGTGTAGAGTTCCCCGTCATAACCTATCGGCGCTATAAAGTTGTCAGAAGGAAGTTTTTGGATTTTGAGCTGTCCAGCACCACACATAACACAGTTCAAATTACAACCCTTTACTGGTTCAACTTGCAAAATAACTGGTTTAGATTTGAGTCCGAATTTCCAGTTGAGATAGGATGAGATGAAGTTTTTAATTCTCAAAGCTGTAAGTTTTGGTTCAGAAGGTGGGAACATTCGTGGTAGAGCAAACATTAATTTTTCTGTGTCAAGAAGCATCCTTTTTAAGATGAACCTTCCGAGATTCAGCATCTAAATAATTATAAGCATTTTTTGGATGATTTGTTTTTGAATTTTCCATTCTTACTAATATGCTATTTTTTTCTGAAAATTATTTTGTATTAAAATCAATATAGTGATGTCTTCGGGGGAAAGTTTTGATTTTGATGGAATAAAAAAGAGCATTCTTCAAGCTTTATTTTTGAGCGGTATCCCATTTTTTGCGTATGTGAATTTTATAGATAGTGTAAAATTTAGTATAATCCCATTTTTAATATCATCTTTCCTGTGCGTGTTCTCTGTGTCTAACCTAAATGTTTTCTTTGAAAGAAAAAATTTATTTTACCTTGTTTTAAGTGTGTCTTTTTTCATCTTGGGTTTACTCTTTACATTTAGCGGGAGTAGTCTTGCAATTTCTTTTGTCTATGTTATTATATACCTCACCTGGGGGATGTACTATATCATAAGAAAAATTATGTTTTTCCATGATGTTCTTCTACATATTGCAGGTGGGATTTTGATTTTCTCTTTTGGTTTAGTTTGGGGAATTTATGAAAAAACCCCAGAAAAGCTTTTTGATTTCCTTTTCCTTGATAATGAAAAAGTTTTGCTTTCTCTTTTCGTTTCATTTGCCTTTACAGCGGGATATCTTATTGATCTTGTTGATGATATAGAAGAGGACAAAAAGATAGGACAAAAAAACTTAGCCGAAAAGATCGGTGTAAAATTAACTTTTTTGCTTTCGGCTCTTCTTTTCATTTTGTCTTACATAAACGGATTTTTTGTTATAAAGCAAAATATATCAAAAATAATTTTCATCTCTTTATTTTTAACTCATCTCTTCACTGCAACGATTTTATTTTTGAGCAACTCAATGCTCAAATTCATCCCAAATTATAGAAATTTTTATAGGGCTCTTTTCGTTTTATACTGCCTACTTATAACTTATGAAAATAAAAATCACCTTTTATTTTTCTTGTGAGGGAAGTAGGTTATTTTTTCTTTTTTTATTTTTATTTTTTCTCACTTTTGTGTTGGTGGTTTGAAAAGTTCGTCGCAAGCTTGCTTGAAACCAAAACGGCAACCCATCTCAAGATACTCTTTATTTTTGGTCTCTTTCCAAAGTTCATAACATATATCTCCTCTGCTCCCTTTACAACTTTTTATTCTATATTCTTCAAATTTTTGTGTATCTCCTTTCTGCTTGTATGTGTTAGCTAAATTAAGGCAAGCTCCTCCGTTTCCTGCATCACAAGCCTTCTCATAAAGAGAGAGTGATTTTTTCTCATCTTTCGGTAGCCCTTTACCAATTTTATACAAAAAACCAAGAAGAAAACAATCTACTGGGTCTGGATCTTTCTCATTACATCCGTTTTGAGCTAAATTTATAGCTTTATTTAAAAGTTTTTGAGCTTCTTGTTGGTTATTATATCTTTCATCTTGTATGGTAGAGAGATGATAACAACCCCATGAGTCTCCAAAATTGCATGATTGCTTATAGAATGTTTCTGAGCCATCTCTTCCGAGCAATTCCCCAGCCCTTATTGAGTATCCCATAGCTGTGTTAAAGTCTCTTTTTTTGCCCCATTTCCCTTTTGCATATACTACATATAGTTTTATGCAAGATATAGCGTCTCCGCCTATGCACGCGGCATCGAAAAACTCAATAGCCTTCTCATAATTTCTTTTCTTCTCATAATATTCTCCTACTTTAGCACAAGTTGTTATTGAACCTGTGAAACAGCTGGTTTCCATCTGAACTAAATTCTGCTCTGCTACACCTACTGATTTTTCTCCTTTTTGACCTATTAACAAAAAAGCTAATAAAAAAGTCATCATCATAGTAAATTTATTTTAATAACTTGGTTATCTTCTGATGTACAAATAGCATTTTTTGCAAAATTGTGGGGGATTATCTCTGAAATTGTTTATGAAATTCTGTCTTCTTTCAAGAGCTTTTATTATATCAGTGTTTTCTATGTTACCAAATTTTGAAAGTTCTGTGTTTTCAAATATCGGCGGCATACAGCAGGGGAAAATGTTCCCAAAGACATCAACAAGAACCATAAAATGAGCATAGAAGCAATAACCTTTTAGCTCCGATGCGTGATCAAAGTTCGCAAATATAATCTCAATCTGATTTTTATATTTTTCTTTGAGTTTGCATAGAAAAAGAAAGTCTGTGGAGTCAGGTGTATGAAATACTCCGGGAACATCAAAAGCAAGTTTTTGAAATTTTACTCTATCAACACCTAAATCGATGGCGTTTTTTATAATATCTTCTGCGTCTTCTTTTGTCTCCTTTGCAAAAACAGAATTTATACTTATTATTGGGAGATTCTTTTTTAATTTATTTCTTGTTCTTATTAATGTTTTGAGATTTTCTACAACTTTTTCAAGTGTGCTTTTGCTTTTTTCTGATCCGGTTATTCCGTTTCTTAAAATAATCTTTTCTTCTTGTTTCCCGTCTTCTGATTTCCCATTTTTTGATTTTATATCAAATTCGTTTTCGTTAAATTTAAGTTCTTTGAATATTTTTTTTAGCTCGCCCGACTTTCTTATAAACTCATATTTTTCCTTATCAAAAGAGTCTATTGAGATATTAATTTCGAATAATCCTGAATTTACCAGATCCTCCGGGTGTGGCAATATTGTAAGGTTTGAAAAGAGTATAACACAAGATTTTTGCTGCGAGTACTGAATCATCTTTATTATATCTTTTGATAAAAAAGGCTCACCGAGAAAATTCAGGATAGTTATAAATGCTTCGGGGAATTTTTCGCTTATTTTTTTGAACTTTTCAAAAGACATCATTTTTAAACTCAGCTCTCCTGCTCCGCACATAACACAATTTAGATTACAACCCCTTACAGTTTCAACCTGAAAAATTATCGGTTTTACCTTTTGTATAGAAAAATTGTATTTCCATTTTACAAATACTGCAATAAGATTTTTCATTCTCTTTAATGAAATTTCTGGGTCAGAAGGTGGGAAGATTCTTCTGATAGCAAAAATTGCTCTTTCAGGATAAAATTGATTGAATACCCATAAACGATTTAACACAAAATTTAGCATATCATACATATACATATAAATACACATTATTCATAAATAAAAAGAAATAAAATCAAGTAAAAAAGAATTTAAAGAAGATATAGAAATTAAAAAATGAAGGTGCGAGAGAAAATAAAAAGATGAGAAAAACAAGTTTAGACCTTATAGTTATTAACTTCATTATTTTGTATATATGAAGCTTAAAGACAAAATCTTATCTTTTTCGGAGGAAAACATCTTCAAACAAAATATCTCATCTATTTCCGAAAACATCTCAAGAATTTACGAGGAAGAAATCTCACAATTATATAAAAAGTATTTGGGGGATGTTGATGGTATTTGTATCGCTGGATTTGGAAGCTTTGCAAGAAAATTTATGGCTCCTTGCTCAGATTTAGATTTCGTCATACTAACCTCTTCAAAAGCAATTGCAGAAAAAGAAACAAATAAAAATAAAATCTCTTCCTTTATCCATCATGTTTGGGATATAATTTCAAAGGCTGAATACTCTGTAAGAACCCCAGAAGAAACTATAAACCTCGCTCTTGAAGATGAAAAAGTTCTCACATACCTTGCTGATATAAGATATATAGCAGGAGATAACAAAGTTTTTAATCATCTATTATACCTTATAAATCAATTGAAAAACACTCACAATGTCAAAATGTTTTCCATTTTATCCCAAGATAGAGTTGTGCGTATATCAAAGTATCAAAATCTGGTTGAGCCCGATCTCAAAAAATCTCCCGGTGGTCTTGAGGATTTCTTCTTTATCAAAACACTGCAAAGACTTATATCAGATGACATTCTTATTTCTCTGAAAGAAATAGAAAATGATTTTTTTAGCATTCTTGAATTGAGATTTATTCTTCACATATTGACAAAGAGAAATACAAACTCTCTTTATATCGGTCTGGTTGAAGATGTTTTGAGTTTCATAAAATCAAAAACAGGGAAAAAGTATGAGGTTCAAGAATTTATGACCAGAGTTATATCATCTATGCAAAGAGTAAAGGTTTATGCTGATATATCGCATAATTTTGTGAAAAAGAAAATCTATCCGCCCAACCCGGCTTTAATCTCTTATTTTGGACCTTATTTTTCAGATGGAGAATTTCTGTACGCTGATAATGAGCTATTTAAAAAAGAACCTTATAGATTAGTTGAGATATTTAAGATTGCAAAGGCAAATGAGCTTGATTTAGCTCCTGAAACCTCATATTTCATATTGAAGATGAAAAATATTGATTTGAGCGAAGATATACAAGCAAACAGGCTCTTTTTTGAAATAATAACAGATCTCGGAGGTATAGAAAAAACTCTCATGCGAATGAAGGAGCTCGGAATACTTGAAAAGATCATTCCAGAATTTGCAAGAGTCTCAAATTTATATCAAATGTATCCTCCTCATATCTATCCTGTTGGTGTTCATCTTATAAAATGTGCAGGTGAAATGGAAAAAATACTTTCAGGAATAAAACCAAAATTTGTAGAAATAATGCCCGGGTTAGATGAAATAGATAAAAATATAGCTCTTCTATCTTCTTTTCTTCACGATATAGGTAAGGGCTCTAAAAAAGATCACTCCGAAGTTGGAGAAGAGTTAGCTGAAAGAATAGGAAAAAGATTAGGTTTAGCTGGGGAAAGCCTTAATAGATTAAAGTTTATCGTCAGAAATCATCTGATCCTACCTCATTTTTCGCAAAGAAGAGATTTACACGAAAGGGAAACATTAGAAAAATTAGCATCATCTTTCCCTGACCATATCACGCTTAACACGCTTTATTTGGTATCTATTGCCGATGCATTAGCAACAAACCCTAATAATTGGAACCACTGGAAGGCTCATCTGCTCGGAGAAATTTACGGAAAGGTTGATGATGAGATGAGAAAAGGGTTAGGTTATGTTGAAGAGGAACATGTGGATGTTGATATACTACGAGAGGAACTTTCTCAAATTTTTCCGCAAGATTTGGTTTCTTCTTATATATCCTCTCTTTCATATAAGTTCATCTCATTTTTCAATTATGATAGGCTTTTCAGATACTCCTACCTGCTTTTGAAGGCTTATGTTGATAAGAAAGGAGTTGCAACTTATACTGTAAGGAAGGAAGGAGTTATTGAGATTGTGGCCATAGATAAGGATACCTGGTCGCTCATAAGTGAATGCGCAGGACTTTTATTCATCTCAGGGTTCAATATACTATCACTTTATTCCGAGGGAGGAGTACTGGGCTTATCTATAAATGTATTCTGGGTTCAACCGCAAGATAAAACCAAAGCTCAAAACTTTATCAGAATGTTCAAAAACAGAAACCTTGACGAAATAATAGAGCAGGTGAGAAGAAAGAGAGAAAAATTTACGGGGAAGCAATTCGGTATAAAAAGGAACTCAAAGGATTCCGTGAGGGTTATTTTTGATAACACAACATCTCAAAATTATACTATCGTTGAGGTCTACTGCTACGATAGACCGGGTCTTCTTTTTGATATATCCTGTGCTATATCTTTTATGGGATATGAGATATCAGTTGCAAAAATTTCGACAAGGGAGGATAAAGTTGCAGACATTTTCTATATAAGAGATAGGACTACTGGAAAAAAACTACAAGACGACCAATGCAAAGCTCTTAAAGATTCTATAAGGAACGCTATTATTCAAGGTATTCAGATTCAGCTTGGGCAGCGACAATTTCTTTGAACTCCTCCGGATTTTCCCTCATTTTTTCAAGGTTCTCTCTTATTTGGGAGATAACTTCATCAAATTCCACTATAACCCTTTTCCTCTTTATTGGGTTTGCATGAGATACTACCTCTTTGTACACAAACGGATGCTGTATCCCTATTTCTTTGAGTTTCTGGACTATTTCTTTTACTATTATGTGTAGTTCTTGTAGAAATTTAGCTCTTTCTTCTCTTTTCGGTTTAGCTTCCTTTAACGGCATATCAAATGGCCAATCTGCTTTCTTTAATATCGGATCCCACGCAGACCCAGAAAATTTTTCTTCATGCTCATATACCATACCCATCGTCACATAATGAATCTCTTCAACTGATTGTAAGACTTCATCATCTGTCTCCGGTTTATCTGGGAACATATCTACAAGCTCGTTGTATATCCTCAACGCAACATAAGCCTTCTCTTTGATATTCGGTTGTTTCTCTATGTTGAGGTTTATCATCAAGGTTGCATAATCCCACGGAATTATAACAGATGGTATTTTTTTTATTCCCAAATCAAGACAGGCAAGATACCTGTGTTGCCCATCAAGAATTATGAATTTATCTTCATCTGGTTTTTTAGCTACAACTAATGGAACAACAAAACCTACTGTTGAGATTGATTTTGCAAGGTTCTTTACATGTGGCTTTGATGGTTTTCTCTGATATACAACCACCTCAAGGTTCTCAACTGGTATTTCAGATACTATTAAATCGTATCCCTTATAAGGCTCTTTGGTAATATAGATGTTTTTGAGAAGCCTTTTTATATCTTCTACTTTATCCTCTTTTTTCTCTTTTTTTGTATCAAAAAGTTCTGACATAATTTTTATCTTATTACTTCAAACTTTGCTATCATAATCAGCGAAAAAAATATTTTTTCTCAAATTATAGTCAATCTACGACTTTATACAACTTTCTATACAGGTATCTATACAAGCATTTTTTATATCATCATCAGGCGAACGGATCTATTTGCTTTCTGTCTAAGTAGATTGACTTAGTAGATTGAATTATAAGTAAAATTCCAATTTGGGACAAACTAATTTTAACCAAAGAAAGATGAGAAACAAATGAAAAATGAAAAAACAGAAGTCAAGATAGAAAATAAAAAGAAAGGAACCAAAAAGAAGGCAATATACAAAAAAGAGCTCAAAAGATTTGACACAATTTTAAAAGAACCTACGCAAATTGTTTTATTCGTTGGTAAGGGGAACCCTCCGCCGTCAGAGTACAAAACTCCAAAACTAACTTTAAAATACAGAGTTTTAGATATGAAGAAAATAGATCCAGATGTTTTTATAAAAAGAGAAAAACCTGGTGAGGTTATTTTGGGGATTTTAGCTGGGAAATTTAAAGATAAACCTCAAATAATAAAGAAAGTCAAAAGAAGAATTGTAGAAATTGTGAAAAATGAGGTAGAAATTGCTAAATATATAGATAGCATAAGTTTTTTAGCTGGTTTATTTGATGTCAAAATAAAGGTAAAACCTATGCCAATACAAGTTGACATAAGGAAAACTTTCCTTTATAAGTGGGGAAAGGAAGAGGGATTAAAGGAGGGAAAACAAAAGGGGAAACAAGAAGGTTTGAAGGAGGCAATTTTATTAGATGTTCAAATCAAGTTCGGTAGATCAAAGATAAAGGAACTAAAAACTCTCTTGGAAAAAGTTGATGATGTAAATTACCTCAAAAAAATAAAGAGGAAAATAATAGAAGCAAAGAACTGGGATGATTTTATCAAAATATTCACAAACCATAAGTGAAATAAATTTGAAACCTATACCAATACAAGTTGATATAAGAAAAACTTTCCTTTATGGGTGAGGAGAGAAAAGGGAAATTTAGTCCCAGAGATTTTGTTTGATTGAATTAGGGGGTAAATCTTAATCCGAGCAACTCAGACCAGCTTTCTAAAATCTGTCCCTATCAAATATTCAGGTTTGATTTTGTGTATTTCATCCGAAGAAAAAAAATCAAATAAATCTGGTTGGGTGAAAAAAAGCTCTGCGAGGTATTTCGCTCCTAACTCTGCTGGAACTACTCTTTCTATATCTAAACTTGATATTAAATTTTCTCCTCCACACAAAAATAACCTTTCTTTTTCTTTTTTTATTTTTATTTCTTCTTTTTTTTCATCCATATCAAATTCGTATTCTGCACAATAGAAAATATTTTTTTTCCCACTGAAAAGATGAAACTTTATTGTTTTCCTATTAAAAAATTCCCCTAAAAAAAGGGCTATCCATCTGAAAGTTAGGGTAGTGTAAATGGGTATTTTTAACGCAAAGCTTATACCCTGCGCGTAAGCAATCAAAGCCCTCAAAGCTGTGAATGAACCTGGACCCCGAGCTAATACAATCTTGCTTATATCATCAAACCTCACGCCTGATATTTTCAGAGCAGAATTTACTACATCTGCTATAAACCTTGTTCCATAAAATTTTTCTGACGATACTGAACTTTGAACTTCTATTTCTTTTTTTCTTTCATTAGCTATTGCAACAGAAATTATGTTTGAAAAACTAAAATCAAAAAAAATTATTCTTTCTTTTCCCAACATAAAATCAAATAAAAACATAGAAAATAACCTATTTTTTACATAGGTATATTAATTCTTTTAAACTCGTTAAAATCAGGATTTTTTTTTCAGGAATGATTATATTTTTTTCGTAAAGAAAAAGTGATTTTTTTGTAAAAAAAGTGATTATATTATAAGAAAGGGGGTAAAAATATATGGCAAAGATGAAAAAAAGTTTGCGTGGTAAAAAAGAAAATAAAAAAATTGAGCTATTCACTTCTTTCTTATTTACTTCTTTCTTCTCATTATTGTTGCTGATATTATTTCCTCAAAAGAAATCTTTTGCTACACCTTTACCTGTTACAACCTTTCCACCTTATCTGCAAAACTCGGTTGTTTTAAGATTAACAGGGTGTTTAAATCAGTGGCTGCGACAGAATCTCAACTACCTTTTTGTAGATGATGGTGTTGCGGGTTCAGGAGACGAGCTATGTCCTGCTGGGCAATATCAAGGAACTCTTGGTTCTTTCTCCGCCGGTCCTGTTCCGTGTGGATGGAAAACTTTGAACATGCTAAATGCTCTGCTTATGGATTTACTTGACAAGCAGAAGGAAATTCAAGGATTGCCTCCATCTGTTGCTAATGACCCAGTTATGTGCTGTTGCAACCCTGAAAAAGACTCAGAAAATTGTACAGGACCTGCTACTACCGGTTGTCCTACTCAGTTTCCTAATAGAGGAAAATGCATGGCTTTAAAACCAGAAGCAACAAATTACTTTGTGGTTAATTATTATGACGCTACTAATTCTGTCACCCGAGGTTATCAAGCGTGGAGTGTGACATGGGTTGCAGCTCCTGGTTCATCAACTGCTTATTGGTCTGGGCTTTTAGACCAGTGTCTCCCAATACCTCTGCTGGGTAATTTGTGTTTGAATCTATCTTTAAACGATGTATGTGATGCTACAACATGCGGAGGAATCTTGGGGTATGTGTACAACGCTCATCCAGGTTACTGTTTTTATACAAGAACAACTATACTTAATCCAGGTTCTAGTATATGTGATAATGTTACGCCAGGTCCGGGTGTTGTTTATATGAGTCAAAGGAGGGATAACTGGATTTTAAGATATAATCCTCAAGGTGGTATCAGTGTAAATTTCTCTGTCGGTGAGAGCGTTGGTGTTTCATGTGGTATGGGGTCTGCTTACACCTATAACGGGAAAGATTTTACGGGAAATGAAGGATTTATTACTATTGTGTTAGAAATCGGAAATGCGGCGAATCCTCTTTTGATAGATATAGATGCTGCTACTCCATCTGCGGGAGATAGAATAACATTCACTGCTTCTCCTGCTCCACCCCCGGCAGAGAATGTTGCTCCTGGGAGAACAGATTGTGATGATTCTCGGGCGAACCATCAAGGTGATTGCTATGTTAGAGCTTATCTTCGTGCAAGAGGAGCTTTGAAA
>Ga0081478_138208_pt1 | contig 24590 bp, 19 predicted proteins | sample OctSprmetagenome_FD_70983 | JGI IMG/M metagenome (GOLD analysis project Ga0081478, IMG submission 70983) | Hot spring and microbial mat streamer communities from Octopus Spring Streamers, Yellowstone National Park, USA - T=80-84 v2 (version 2) | ecosystem: Environmental > Aquatic > Thermal... | reverse complement strand
CCCTCAACTCTCAACCCTCAACGCGCAACCCAAGTAGTAGCCACCCACCTCGGGTGGGTGGTCAAAGCCGTTTACTATTCGCCACTCGCTATTCGCTACTCGCTGCCGTTTTACCAGTCGCTAATCGCCAGTCGCTATTCGCTGCCGTTTCGGCAGAGCCTCGCCCTCCCGTTCAAGTTTCACCTATGTCGGTGCTTGTGGGTGATGCGTTTAGTTTCGTCGCCGAAGTATCGGCTCAAAATCTCCCTCAACTTCAACCGAGCCCTGAGCAACCTCACCTTGACATTCCCTTCACTTATTCCCAAAACTTCCGCCACTTCTTTCGTGGACAGCCCTTCAACATCCCTCAGCAAGAAAACGGCGCGGTAACTTTCGGGCAACTGTTGGATGGCTTCGTCCAGAATACGGCGAAGTTCGTTCTGTTCGGCTATTTCTGCCGGGTCGCGCCATTCAGCGATAAATTCTGGGTGCGGCAAGGTTTCCCCGTTTTCTTCGTCCCTTTCAGCAACCAACTCTTCCAGCGAAACGGTTTCGCTCCCGCGACGCCTCCTGAGAACCCTGAAGGCGTTGTGCATGGCTATGCGGTAGAGCCATGTCCCGAAAGCGGATTCACCGCGAAAGTCGCGCAAGTGCTCCAATGCGCTCAAAAGCGTGTCTTGCAGGACATCTTCAGCATCTTCTCGGTTGCCGGTGATACGCAAAGCCAAATTGTAAAGCCGCTGTTCATGTGGCTCTATGAGTTGTGTGAAAGCATCATAGTCGCCTTGCTTCGCTCGCTCCAAAAGGTATCGCTCATCCATCGTGCTCTCTCCCCTTGCTTTGTCCCGACGGGCGTGGTAAATTTTGTCATGCCTACCAGTTCTTTGAAAAGCCTCCTTAGAGCCGTTTCATGCGGCGATGACCTAATTGAAGGGGTGAATCAAATGAGCGTCTTGGGTTATCTCGTTGCAGCGCTGAATTTGATTTTCGCTATCGGCTTAATTTTGGCGATGGTGCTCCACATCACCGAACAGGAAACGAGTGGCGGTGGCGGATGGGGCATCGTCGGCGGACGCCACATACTTTCGTCCCAATCTGGAATGGCAACATTCATTGACCGCGTGATTGCTTGGATAGCAGCGGGTTGGTTGGTCACCGCTTTTTTGGTAGCGCTCATTTTCCGACCGTCGTGAGAGACTGCTCTCGCCTCAATTCTCCCGGTCTTCATCAATATTGACCGAACTCTTCAACGGCTTCAAAGAAGGCGACGATGTTTTCCCAAGGGACATCGGGCTCTAAAACATGGGTTGGAGCGATGACGAGTCCCGGGGCGAAAAGTTCAATCATTCGCTTGACCTCTCGCTTGACATCTTCTGGTGTCCCGAAAGGCATCACGCTTTGTGTCCCGATTGTGCCCCAAAAAGCCAATTTGTCCCCCCAACGACGCTTCACCTCAACGACATCCATGCACTCAGGTTGAACTGGGTTCAAAACGGTGACGCCAATTTCAATGAGGTCATCAACGATTGCCATTATGTTCCCGTCGCTGTGATACCAAACTGGCAGGTCTGGGCGGACAGATTTCGCTGCGTCAATCACCCGCTTCAATCTCGGCTTGAGAAACTTGCGCCAAAGGTCCGGGTGCATCATCATCCCCGTCTGCATTCCTACATCGTCGCCGACTTGAAGCATGTCGACACCTGCTTCTGCCAACCTTCTGGCTCTGAAGCAATTGAGTTCCGTTATCCGTTCAAGCAAGCACTCAACTAACTTCGGTTCTGTCAGCATGCTTTCAAGCAGTCGCTCCATTCCCATCAGTTGCCATGCGTTCTCGTAGATGTGTCCGGCGAAACCTGTCACGAAATAGCCTTTTTCGTGCCATGCCTTAACTGCCGCTTCCAAGTGTTCGTGGCATTCGGGGCGGGTTATGTCGGCGAAAGGGTAGGCTTCAATGTCGGCGACAGTTTGGGCATCCTGAAGTGGGTAGACATAACCCCAAAAGTGGTAGTAGCCAGCAGGTATCGCCATCGTCCCGTAAACTTGGTCAACGATGAAAGTGTTGGGCGGCATCTTTTTCAACCACTTGCTTCTATCAGGCAGTTCGCTCGGCAATCTGAACCCGACATAACGAATTTCCATGCCAAAGTATTCCGCAGGGTCAGTGTGACCGGTTCGGCGTTTGAATTCCTCATAGACGGCTGGTGTGAACCCAGCCTCTTTTGGGCACTTGTCCGGGTTGCCTCTCTTGATCGCCTCCAAAACCCTTTCCCTCGGCGTCATGGGTTTTCACCCCTTTGAAACACTCACAACGGTTCAACAGGCTGTAGGCTGTTCTAAAAACACCAATGCCACTGGCTTGAGCCAGTGGTTGATGACGGAATTTGACGAGCACCGAATTCATTCGGCGTTTGGGAGGGCGAACCTCCCGACGAGCCAAAGATCAAGTCTTAGCAGCCACCGATCGCCATTCGCCAATCGCTGCCGTTTTGGCTCAGCAGAAGCCTTGCCCTCCCATTTTTCCTCGTCCCACGCCTCTCGTCCCGTTGAAAGTCGGCGCTCAGTTTATGCGTCATCAACTACGGACTGAAGTCCGTAGCATAGTTTGTTTTTGGTTGCGTGATCAACCACCATTGTTGGGCAACCCCTTCACTCCAACCAAGACAGCGGGTATTTGCCGAACTCGTGGAAGGCTTCAAGCATCGCAACGATGTTTTCCCAAGGGACATCGGGACCTATTTCGCCGTGCAGGATAAGCCCTCCGTTGAACCTCCCAAACAAAGCAATGGTCTCTTTGACATGCTCCCGGACCTGCTCTGGCGTCCCAAAGGGCAAAATGTGCTGGCGGTCAAGGTCGGAGCGAATGCAAACTCGCCCTGCAAGTTTCTGCTCCAGAATGGGTTTAGGGACGAGACAGTGTTGTGGGTTCAAGACATCAACGCCGATTTCTATGAAGTCGTCCCAGATGTCAACAGTCCAGCCGTCCGTGTGGAAGAAAACATGTTTGCCTGCGTCCTTGACGACTTCAAACATGCGCTTGTATCTCGGCTTGAAGAACTCCCGCCACTTCTTCGGGCTAATCAGCAACCTGTCCTGAGCGCCCCAATCGTCGGCGAAACTTATCCCGTCAACCCCTGCCTTGATGTAGCGGGTTATCAGGTTGATGTTCCACTCAACAATTCGGTCGGCGAGTTCGTGGAGTTCCTCTCGGTCTTCCGCCAAGTCCATGAACAAGTTTTCTGGACCACGCAGCCATTGCATTCGCTCAAAGAGTGTCCCGCCACTTCCGAGCACATAGAACTGGTGACCGTTTTCTTCAATCCGCGCTTTCAAAGCCTCAAAGTAGCTTTCAGGTGGTAGCGGTGGGAACTCGTAGTGCTTCCACTTGCTCCAATCGTCAATGGCAGGCTTTTTGACCTCGCCAATGGTGTAGCCTTTTCTCATGACCCATTCGCTTCCCCATTCGTCGGTGTAGCGAATCAAGAGTTCACTGCTTTCGGGCTCGGGCGGGATTGAAAATCGCGAACCGAAATCGTCGGGAAACTTCTCGTTCAGCAACTCAACCAACTTTTGACCGTGCCTCCAAAAAGCGCCGGGGAAGGCGAAGTGATGGATTGGGATACGGTCAGGTCCTTTGAACTCAATTGCTGCGATTACTCGTTCCCTGCTTGTCACTTCTTGCCACCTCGCTTTTCTTCCACCATTCAGCGCCGATGATCGGCAACCTTTCGCCACACTTAGGGCAACTGTCGCCATCCATCAACCACTTGACCATCTGAACGCCGTAGCGGCGAATCAGGAGTGTTTCACATTTGGGGCAGTAAGTGTTCTCGTAGGGATGCCCGGGCACATTGCCCAAGTAGACGAACTTCAAGCCTTCTTCTCGTCCAATCCGGTAAGCCCCTTCAAGGGTTCGGACAGGCGTTGGCGGTGCATCAAAAAGGTATGCGGGATAGTAGGCTGTGACATGCCAAGGTGTGTCCTGTCCAAGTTCATCGGCGATGCGTCTCGCTATAGAGCGCAAAGTGGTTTCATCATCGTTGACTGTCGGGATAACCAAAGTCGTCACCTCAACATGGACTCCCCTTTCCTTAGCGAATCGGCAGTTCCTCCAGACGATTTCCACATCGGCGCCGCAGAACTTTCGCACCGCTTCCTTGTCGCCCTTGATGTCAACATTCATGGCATCAAGCCCAGCGTCAATGAGCAATTGAAGGGCTTCCAAAGTCATGTAGCCGTTGGTGACGAAGGTGTTGTAAAGACCGCGCTCGCGAGCCAACCTGAAAATTTCCAGCGACCACTCAAGGGAGAGTGTCGGTTCGTTGAAACTGATTGAAGTCCCCTGACAGTTCAACCTCAAAGCGGTCTCAACAAATTCCTCCGGTGACATGAAACGACCGCGCCCAATTTGCTTGCTGATTTCCCAGTTCTGGCACCAAGGGCAGGCGAAGTTGCAAGACCAACTCCCAGCGGTCAGGTTGGTGCTGCCCGGGTAGAAGTGAAAAAGCGGCTTCTTCTCAATTGGGTTTGCGGCGATGGAAGAGACGGAGCCATAAATCTTCGTAACCAAGACGCCACCTCTATTCTCCCTCGTTTTGCACCAACCCTCTTGCCCATCGCTGAGCAAGCAGCGCCGTTCGCAGGTCAAGCAGCGAACTCGGTCACCTTCCCGCTTTTGCAACAATGCTTCCCGAACGAAAACCGAAGCCCCCACATTTGCTCGCCTCTCTAACTTCCTTGCAATCGCCTCAATTCTGCTCGGATTTCGTCAATTACCTCAGTGTTGAAAATTCGCTTTGCGCCACTTTTCTCCGTGACCGAGAAAACGATGAAGACCTTGCCCCCCTGTTCTCGCTCAAACTTTTCGTGCGACTCTCGCATCCACTCTTGCCACTTGTGAACTTCGGGCGTTTGGGTATAGGTGATAGGTTTGATTTGGATGCCAATGGCTTTATCGCGCACAGGGATGTAAAAGTCCACATTGTAACGACGGTCCCATTCATCAGGTGCTGGACAAAGCCTGACACCCAAAACTTGCTCCAGTTGCTCATAGACCGTTTGCTTCTCAGTGATGTAGCCCTCATAAGTGCGGTTAAATACAACTTCACGCACATATGCAATGCAGTCTTCTTCGGTGACCGCCTCTACTTCAGCCTTCAATTGCTCGCTAATTTTCGCGTAAAGGCGTCTTCCGATTTCCGTCAGGTGGTCCAACATGTCTTTGCCAAACATCTGCCATCCTTCGGGCACATGCCGCTTGGGAACTTGCTCGCAATAGTATCGTTTCCAATCTTCCAGAGATTTCGGCGAACATTCGCGAATTGCTTCCGCTAGTTTGCCCACATATTTGGGGCGGTTGAATTGCCACCGATTGAAAGCGATGTTAAGCACCCACTCTTTTGCTGTTTTTCGCTTAGCCATTGCGCTTAGCCTCCGCTTGCAAGAACCTTTCCCGGTAGCGGTGCCAAACTGTTCGGTCGGCATCAGCCAATCCGATTTCAATCATTTTGCGGTTGACGAAGAGGCGGTTTGTCAGGAAAATGTAGGCAGGCACTGGCATCCCGTCGGCTTCAGGTGGGCGGTCAAACCGAAGCAAAACCCGTTTGCCCAAAAGAAACTGGCGAAGGTAGGAAAGCACCTCCTCTTTGCGCTCTGGCGGAACTTTGATGCCCAAAATTTGCACGGTCAAGCCGTTTTCCATCCGCAATGTGTGCTCATCCACTATCGCGGTGACTTTGTAGGTTGCCTCATCCTCAAACTTGAGTTGCTTAGGGTCAACGAGTGGCTTAGCATCTTTCACCCTCGGCTTGTAATCGGCGGGCGGTTCAACTGGTGGCAAAGGTTTTTCCCGTTTGCAGATGGTAACGGGTGGCGGAATCAGCGAGTTTTCTGCGATTCCGAGTTTCTGGCGAATGATAGGCTCAAAGGCAGGTTGAATTTCGTAGCCAACAGCATTTCGCCCTAATTCCAAAGCCACTTTCACTGTTGTGCCGCTCCCTAAGAACGGGTCAAGAACAGTTTCGCCAACGAAGGAAAACATTCGGATGAGCCTGCGCGGTAACTCTTCAGGAAACATCGCTTCATGAAGCACTTGCCGCTCACCTGCGAACTCCCAGTGCCCGCTGAAAAAGGCTTTCCACTCGTCGCGGGTCAATTTGGACGCTTCCTTGACTTCTCGGCTAACATTGCTCTCCCATGTCCCTTCTCCCTTGCCCCGTTCAGGCTTTTTGAACAGCAAGATGAATTCGTAGTCCAGTTCCACGATGCCGTTAGGCGGGTAAGGGAATGAACCCATGACAACTGCGCCGCCTGTCGTTCGCATCGTCGTCTTCTTGCGCCAAATGATTGCGCCCATGTAGTCAAACCCGATGGTCTCGCATTGTGCGATGATTTCTGCGTGAAGTGGGATGACCTTGTAGCGACCGTAGACTATGGCGCGGGCAAATTGATCGCCGATATTGATACAAAGCCGTCTACCCGGTTTCAAAACCCGCCAACATTCGTTCCAGACTCGACTCAGGTCAAGCAAATATTCGTGCAAACTTTGCCCATAACCGATTTGCCCTTCAACGCCGTAATCCTTGATGTGCCAGTAAGGCGGCGAAGTCACAATTAGGTCGATGCTTTCGTCCGCCACTTCCGCCATGTTGCGACTGTCAGCAATGTAGACGATGGCTTTGGGCTGCACGCCCTCAACGCCTCCCATTAATGGCGGTGTCCTCAATCCTGACCAAAGTTTACCTGCTGGCTTCCACTAACTCATGATGGCACGCCGTTTTCGGCGATGACCTTTTGATACCAGTAGCCACTGTCCTTGATGATGCGTTTTTGGGTTTCGTAGTCAACATAGACGATGCCGAAGCGCTTAGTGTAGCCGTAAGCCCATTCGAAGTTGTCCATCAGCGACCAAACGAAGTAGCCTTTAAGGGGCACGCCCTCTTGGATGGCTTTGTGGGCTCGCAAAAAGTGTTCGCGCAGGTAATTCAGCCTTCGTTCATCGTGAACTTTCCCGTCAGGCGTAACTTCGTCTTTGAAGGCTGCCCCGTTCTCGGTGATGTAGATTTCGGGGATTTTGTAGTCGCGGTGCAGCCTGACGAGTAACTCGTAAAGCCCGTCAGGATAAACTTCCCATCCCATCTCGGTGTATTCGCTGCCTTCAACATGGACGCCGCGGAGTTGCAGCAACCCACCTTGTGGGTCATGCTTGACGACGCTGCGGGTGTAGTAGTTGACGCCGAGAAAATCAATGCGGCGGCTGATGATTGACATATCGCCGGGTCTCACTTCGGGCACCAACTGCCCAAACCACTCCCACATATCGGCTGGATAACTACCGACGAAGATTGGATCAAGGAACCAGCGGTTGTGGTAGCCGTCGTTGCGATGAGCCGCTGCTTTGTCCTCATCGCTTTCGGTTGCTGGGTGAACGGGCGATAGGTTCAAAACTATGCCAACTCTCGTCTCAGCATCACCCAAATCCTTAAGGACTTCAACAGCCAATCCATGGGAGAGCAAAAGGTGGTGAGCCACTTGCAAGGCGACTTTTGTGTTTTTGATGCCTGGGGCGTGGTGCCCCCATGCATGCCCGACCCACGCGACGACCCAAGGCTCGTTGTGGGTCATCCAATGCTTAACTCGGTCTCCCAACCGATGAGCCACAACAGCGGCGTAATCGGCAAAGTAGTAGGCGACATCACGGTTCGCCCACCCGCCTATGTCTTGCAAAGCCTGCGGCAAATCCCAGTGGTAAAGGGTGACGAAAGGTTTGATGCCCGCCTCAAGCAAACCGTCCACCAAACGGTCGTAAAAGTCAAGCCCTTTTGGATTGACTGGACCCGCTCCTTGCGGGATGATGCGCGTCCACGCAATTGAGAACCGATAAGCCTTAACACCGAGTTCCTTCATCAAGGCAATGTCCTCTCGCCATCGGTGGTAATGGTCGCAAGCGACATCGCCCGTTGAGCCGTCAGCAATTTTGCCCTGCGTGTGAGAAAAGGTGTCCCAGATGGAAATGCCCTTACCATCCTCGTTCCATGCGCCCTCAATCTGATACGCAGCCGTCGCTACACCCCACAAAAAGCCCTCCGGAAAGCGAGCAACAGTCGCCACATTGACCACCCCTTTTTCGCAAGGTTTTTCGGTTGCCTCCAAAACTCAGGACACATTTTAGCGGCACAGTTAGCGAATAGCAAATGGGCGAGTGGCGAGTAGTTCTAAGTCCCTTGTCCCTTGCCCCGTGCCCCTTGTCCCTTGTCAAGGCGGAGAGAAACTGAGCGCTAACTTTAGTTGGCGAATTTTTCTGCGCTTTCAATACTCCACTTTCTCCCATCGCTTCGTCTCCATGGAGCGGTAGGCGGCATCAAGGACGCAGTTGACGATGTAGCCGTCCTCAAAAGTTTCGCGGGGCATTTTGTTTTGTGCGACGCACTCCACGAAATGCTTCATCTCCTCACGGTAGCCATAGACCCAAGCCTCTTCAATGGGCGGGATGAGCCAGCCGATGTCCAGTTCGCCTTTCTCCACGATGTAGCCAGCGCCCTTCAGGGCAAAAACTCGGATGCCTGTCTCGCGGGTGACATCGGTGAAGATGGCGCCGTCGGTGCCGTAAACTTCGTTGCGCAAGTCCAACCCGCCCCGCGCCGTCCAACTCGTCTCAGCAATTGCCAACTGCCCGCCTTCAAAGCGCATCAGCAAGACGGCGTTGTCTTCGGCGTCAGTGCGGTCGTGGTGCATCAACCTATCGCCCCACGCCAAGACTTCCACGATTGGGTTGTCCTTGCCGATGAAATATCGCGCCGCTTCCACCATGTGGCAGCCCATGTCCAGAAGCGCGCCGCCACCTGCCAGCGACTTTTTCCAGAACCAGTCAGCATGCGGACCTGCATGGGCTTCTCGGGAACGAACCATCAGCACCTTCCCAATGCTGCCCCGTTCAATGAACTCGCGGGCTTTCATGACAGCAGGGCTGAAAACTTCCGTCTCGGCGTAACCGTGCAAAAAGCCCGCCGCTTTCACGGCGTCCAGCATTTGTTTGGCTTCTTGCTTGTTGCGAGCCAACGGTTTGGTGCAGACGACATTTTTGCCTGCCTGAGCGCACTTGATTGCCAACTCGGCATGGACGAAATTAGGCACGCCCAAGACGATCAAATCCAAGTCGCCTCTTTTGATTGTCCCGTCAACATCCGTCGTCCATTTTAGGGATACCCCACCGCTTGGCGAAAGCCTCGCACCGTTCGGCGTTCGGTGACGCCACGACCTTAACTTCGTGCCCAGCCACATCCTTCAAGCCTTGCATGTAAAAGTTGGAGACGAAACCGCTTCCGATGAGCCCGATGCGCACCACCTGAGCCATTTCCAACGCACCTCCTTCGTTTAATGCGTCCCCAACGGGAATGCTGTCAACCACGCTTTGGCGTGGCTGAGTTGGTCTGTGCCCAAAGTGTCAGGGTTGACATCCTTAGCAACGCCCAAATAGTAGCCGAACAGTTGACCGACAACGGTGCCTAGGATGGGAAACATCAGTTCGTCCACCTTCGGCACGACAATCACCGCATCGGCATCGTGGGCGAGTTGGTCGTCGCCTTCTACGACGACAGCGATGGTCGGCGAACCCGCCACTTTCGCCGTCCGAACGCAAGCGTGCAACCGCTCGTAACTCGGTCCCGGCGGGGCGAAGACGAAAGTCGTCCGGTCGGGTGCAAGGAGCGAAATCGCCATGTGCGGGTAATCGGCAGTCTGATAGGCGCAACAAGGCGTCCGCGACTCTTCCTCAATCTTCAGTGCCGCTTCCAACGCCGTGAACCAGTTAGGTCCGCCACCGACGACGAAAAAGCAACTTTGCTGGGCGTGCTTTTGCGTCAACTCTTGGACGGCATTTTCATGCTCCCGCAAAAACCGCTCCACGATTTCGGGCATGGTAGCAACTTGTTCACTCACTTGCGCCACCAGCGGCAGGTTGAATTTCGTCCGCTCTCCGACGGCAACCGCCAGCAAGTAAAGCAGCATCAGCCGCGTCGGGATAACGCAGATGTCGGGACCAGTCTTTTGCCCCGTAGGAAACGCCACCGTTTCATCGGCGATGGCTTCCAACGGACTGTCAAGCGTGTTGGTGATGGCAAGGACAGGCAATCGCCATTCGCTGCGGGCGCGCCGCACCGCCTCCAACACCTCAAAACTTCCGCCCGCGGTTGCTCGGCTGCCAATAGTTACGGAACTCCCGCGCCTCTACGCCTTCCGCCGTTAAACCTGTCAAGCGCGGGAAAAGGAAGGCACCGAAGAGCGAAGTGTAATAAGCAGAGCCGCAACCGATGAAAACGAAATGCTCATAGCCGTCGGCGACGATTCTGTCAGCGATTTCCGAAAGTCGGTCACGCAACGCCATCGTCTCCCGCAACAAAGTGGGTTGGCGATGGATGTCCTCAATCAGGTGGTAAGGCGGGGCGAAGCGAGGGTCGTCGGTCGCCTCGCGGATGTGATACCAAAGGGGCACGCAGCGCAACTCCTCTTCCAGTCACGCAGGGACGGGATTGTCAGGCGTGGGTCGTTCGGCATTAGGATGCTTATCCAGCAGCCTTTGTGCCCATCTCGGTAACTTCGCCACCATAACCTTCATCTCCCCTCAGTGCATTTTGCTACACTTCTCTAAATCACGGCACTTCAAACACAACCTCAACCGTCTCACCGCTTCTGACGATGACTTCCTTCGCACCGACTTGCTCACCCAAGCGAAACAGCATGACGATGTGGCGACCCGGAGTGATGTTGTCAATCCTGAAGCGACCATCCGGCATCACCGACGCCATGAAGTTTGTATCAGCGTTCAGCATGACATACATTCGCAAGGTTTGTCCGCTTTTGGTTTTGACCCGCCCAATTATTGTCCCGCCAGTTGTCAAGACGAAATCAACAGGCACGCGAGTTCCCTCGGCGACGGTGACATTATGCTTGAAGCCCATTGCCAATCCTTGAGCCTGACAACGAAGCGAGTAGCGACCCGGCAAAAGCGGTTCAAACCGATACATGCCCAACCGGTTCGTTGTCGCTTGACCGACGGTCATGCCAGTTTCGTCCTGCAAGTAAACGAGCGCTCTCGCAACGGGCTGACCGGTGTCGGCACGGACGACTTGACCTTCAATTGCGCCCGTCGCTGGAAGTTCAAACTGGACGGTGACCTTTTGACCTGCTTTCGCGTGGACTTGTTTCCAAATCGGCTTGTTCATCCCGAAAGGGAGCAAGACGATAGCGACGGGTTCGGTGGGCACTTCAATTTGGAACCTTCCATCAGGACTGACGGGCATTTCAACCACAATGCTACCCCATTGCGGTTGCAGCGGGTCGTCACTGCCGCTCAAAGCGACCACTCGGACTCTGGTGTTGACCAAAGGCACTTTGGACTTGACAATTCCTTCAACAACCGCCGGGGCGGGCAAGACCAAATCGCCGACATCGGTCAATTGTCCAACTTCAACCTTGATTTGTTTGCTCACCCTTCTCCCACCCGATTGAGCGACCAGAAGGTAAGTTCCCGGTGGGAGTTTGGTCTCAAATTTTCCGTCGCTGGGTTGCCAAAGCAGCACATTTGCGGGTTGCCTCATTGTCGGTGACAAAATCCGTTCAACCCAGATGCGCCCTTCTCTCGGCACTTTCCCGTCGCTACTCACAACCCTCCCGCGAACAATGCCCAACTGTTGCGGTTTCAAGGCAATTGTGACCTCAACGGTTTCGTTGGCTTTCACTGAAATGGAATGCTCCGTCGGTTCAAAATCGCCAGCGACAACGAGCAACTTGTATTTCCCTTCGGGCAACCCTTCAAACCGAAAATTCCCTTGTGGGTCGCTGGAAACGGTCGTTTGACCGTAATCGTCCTTTGTTAGTGTCACAATCGCGTTTGGAATTGAGTGGGCGTCAGAACCGATGACACGACCGACGATGCTTCCCGTCGGCGGGATTTTGATGTTGACGAAAACGGTTTCACCCTCGCTGACCTTCACAGTTAAAGGCGGTTGAAGCGACAAAGCGTCGTTCCAGTAGGAGACGACATGAGCGGGAGTCAAGACCAACTGGTGCTCGCCCGAAGGGAGATTGAACAGCAGCAACTGGTTATCCTTGAACTGGGGCAAACGAACCCACCAATTTGATGACCGAAGCCGCAAAAACAAGGCTGCCTTAGATGCTTCCCCTTCAACGGTGCAAACCAAGGAAGGCTTCGCACCGAGCCAGCATTTAATCGTTGGCTGCAAACTTTCAGGCTTACTGGCGTCCACGAAAAAGGCTGCACCTTCAACTCCGACCACAACCCACCAAGGTCGCCTGTCAGGCAAAATCACCAAAAACTGACCTTGCCCATCCGTCATGCCCCTTGTCCCAGATTGGTAGCCTTGTGCCGGCGGGGCAGGAATGATGTCTGCTTGAACGCGGACATTCGCCAAAGGTGTTCCGCCTTCTGACAGAAAAACGCAGCGGAAAGAAACAGGGGAAGTCACCTGCCCCCAAAGCCACGATACAATTGCCATGATACAGGCGAAAACTTTTGCGCACTTCATCGGTTCAGTCACCGAAACAAAATCATAGCGTGCCACACGGGAGTCGGAATTATCGGCAAATCGTGAGGTCGGCAAATGGGCAAGTCGGGAAGACAGCAAATGGCGACTGACGATTGGCGAATGGTGAATGGCGAGTAGCGAGTAGCGAGTAGCGAATAGCGACTGGTAAAACGGCAGCGAGTAGCGAATAGCGAGTGGCGAATAGTAAACGGCTTTGACCACCCACTCGAGGTGGGTGGCTAAAAAATCAAAGCAGGCTAAAGCCCAAAACGGCAGCGAGTGGCGAACAGCGAGTAGCGAATGATAAACGGCTTTTGACTTTTCAAGTTAGCCTGCTTTAGCAGGCTTCGTCTCAGTAGTCACCGACTTTAGTCGGTGGGCAAATCGGGTTGCAGGTTGAGGTTGCGGGTTAGGGCTTTTTCTCTGAACGCGCAACTCTTTTAGTCAGCCTGCTTTAACAGGCTTTGTAGCCACTAACTTGCTGGTGAGCCGTTAAATCTTGCAAAGGCTACAGCGTCTTGCCGTAAAGACTTGCCCAACTGGCAGTTAGTGCAGCGGATGTGGCATCATTTGAGTGGCTTTCAATTTGACGACGGAGGCGGTCTTTGATGGGGTGTGCCGTTTGGGAGCGATACAGTTACCCTGAAATGCGAGAACTATGGGGTTTGGAAAGCAAGTTCAAGGCTTGGATGGAAGTTGAGTTGGCAATTTGCGACGCTTGGGCTGAGTTGGGAGTCATCCCCAAAGAAGCGGCGCGGAAAATCCGCGAACGAGCGTCTTTCACCGTTGAGAGGGTGCTTGAACTGGAACGAGAGTTTGAGCACGATTTGCTCGCTTTCGTGAGAGCCATGACGGAGAACATGGGCGAAGAAGGGCGCTATGTCCACATGGGTGTCACCAGTTACGATGTTGAGGACACCGCTCTCGGACTCATCCTGAAACGCTCTTGCGAGATTTTGGAGCGAGACTTGGACGAGGCTATGGATGCTGTCCGTCAGAGAGCAGTTGAGCACAAGCACACTCTCATGATGGGGCGAACTCACGGGGTGCACGCTGAACCCATCACTTTCGGGCTCAAATTGTTGGTTTGGCTTTCGGAACTTGAGCGGCATAAAGAACGGTTGCTGGCGGTGAAAGAAAGGGTAGCAGCCGGGAAAATTTCCGGAGCCGTCGGGACATACGCCACCGTTGACCCGCGAGTTGAGGAAATTGTCTTGAGGAACTTGGGTTTGAACAGACCTAAGGTCAGCACCCAAATTTTGCAACGCGACAGGCACGCCGAATACCTTTGCGTTCTCGCTCTCATCGCCGCTTCAATTGAACAGTTCGCCACAGAAATTCGCAACCTTCAACGGACAGAAATTGCGGAAGTTGAAGAGCCTTTCAGGGCTAGGCAGAGGGGTTCGTCGGCGATGCCTCACAAGCGCAACCCAATTCGCAGCGAAAGGCTCTGCGGTTTGGCACGGCTGGTCAGAAGCATGGTCATCCCAGCCCTTGAAAACATCCCAACTTGGCACGAACGCGATTTGACCAACTCCTCGGTTGAACGGGTCATCTTGCCCGATGCGTCTATCCTGACCGATTACATCCTGAGGCAATTTGCTGCCATCGTTCGCGGCTTGGTGGTCAAGCCCGAGAACATGAGAGCCAACTTGGAAAAGACTCAGGGTGTCGTCTTTTCGCAAAGGGTCATGCTTGCTTTGGTGAAAAAGGGTTGGTCGCGAGAGGACGCTTACAAACTGGTCCAACAATGCGCTTTTGAAGCAATACAACAGGGGCGATCGTTTAGGTTCGTCCTTGAAAGCCGACCTGAAATTCGCGAAACCCTTAGCCCTTCCGAACTTGACGAACTGTTCGACTACGGCTACTTCATCCGCCATGTTGACGAAATCTTCCGACGCTTTGGGCTGTAAGGTTGGTTGAGAGTTGCGAGTTGAGGGTTGAGCGTTTGAGCGATGAATTCAAACCCACAACCCGCAACTCTGAGCGCACAACTCGTTTGGGAGGCGCATTTGCCATGACGCCAAAGCATCTGTTGTCCGCTCGTCAGCAAAGGTTGAAGCAAAGGAAATGGAAGCGGATTCTTTTGATTACTGCTGCCATTCTCACTCCAATCTTGTCGGCTTTAGCAGGAATTTCAGTCCACTTGGCTTTGCACGGTCAAAAGTCCTTGCCATCGAGATTGGCGGAACGGGTGGTCAACTGGTTTGTCCCGCCTGATTACGCTTTCAATGGTCATGACCGGCTGAACATCTTGATTATTGGCGCTGACTACGACTACGACAACAAGGCTCGCCCGCTGCCGAAGCCTGCCCGCTCCGACACAATTCTCATCGTCAGCCTGAGCCGAGATGGCGAAGCGTCAATTTTGTCAATCCCTCGCGACACGGTTGTCAGGTTCAACGGCAAACTTCACAAAGTCAATGCAACCCACGCTATCGGTGGACCTGAACTGCTGCGGCAGGTCATTGAGGAGCAGTTTGGAATTCAAATTCACCACTTCGTCCAAGTGACTTACGAGGCTTTCGTCAAGTTGGTCGATTTGGTGGGTGGTGTTGACTTGTTCGTCGAATACGACATGCACTACGACGACAACTGGGGCAAACTCCACATTCACCTCCAAAGAGGCTTCCAGCACCTGAACGGTGAACAGGCACTTGGCTTCGTGAGGTATCGTGGCAAGGGTTACAGGAAGTTTTGCCCGAAGTGCAAGGTTAAAATTGAGCGCTGGGACCCGAGAGGGGATTTAGGGCGCATCGAGCGGCAACAGCAATTCCTAAAAGCGTTGGCGAAAAATTTGCTGCAACCAAAGATGGTCACGAAACTGCCACAACTTGTTTCCATCGCCCACCGGTATGTTGCCACCGACATGGACTTGAAGACTTTGCTCAGTTTGGCTAACTTCGCCCGCCAATTGGACCTTGACAACATGAAAACAGCGACTTTGCCGGGGACAGGTGCACGGAGTTCTTTCCTCGGCAGCATCGTCATCCCCGACCGAGAAAAAGCGCCTCAGGTTTTGGCTGAACTTTTCGGCTCAACTTTCATCCCTTCCCTCTGGGAGCAAGGTGCCGGTTCAGTCAGCGGTGTTGTCAGAGTGGCTGCGAGGACTCGGAGCGGCAGGGGTTCACGGGTGGTGCGGAAACCGGTGGAGGAAGAAGAACCGTCTGACACTCAAACAGTTGAAGGTGTCCCGTTGAACCACGAGCCGATAGAGGTCATCCCGATTGAGCCGGTAAACCCTCAACCCCCACCTCCGCCCGTCGCACCCGAACCTTCAACCCAAAAGTCAGGAGAGCAAGGATCTCAACCTCCCACTACCTCACCAGAACAGACTTCCCAGCCGCAGACTAAACCTGCAGAGCAAACGCCTCAATGAGCCGAACTTGCCCTTCGTTTGGCTGAACCGAGATTGAACCTTCTCTCTCGATTCGACAGAAAGTTGTGTTCCCATCACACCGACGCAATCTTCTGCTTGTGCCGGTCAAAAGTGACTTTTCTGCCAGTCCAAAGCGCCTGAGCAGCCATGATGCAGGCGATTGAGTGTTGGTAGCCGTGTTCCACGGTTGCGTTGGGTTGTTGCCTTGAGCGGAGACATTCGAGCCAATTGCGCATTTGTGGGACGCTTGGTTTCGGCTGAATTTTGATGGCTTCTTTAATCCGATTTTCCCCTCCGCCCTCGCCCGAGATTGTCCAACTCCTGCTGTCAAAACTCCCGTTGGTGCCTCGAACAACGATTTCAGGACCTCCTGCACTGTTGGTTAGGCTCGCATAGAAGTGGCAGAGGAAACCTTTCGGATACTCAAGGACGACCATAACGACATCTTCGTTTTCCCGTCCATCCTTCCACAGGAAAACTCCGCCGTGAGCGACTACGCTTTTGGGGAACTGTTCGCCTGCGAACCAATGGACGACATCAATGAGATGGCTCATCCACTGGTCAATCAAGCCACTGGAGTAATCTCGATAAAGTCGCCACTCAACGAACCTGTGGGGGTCAAAGGGACGCCTCGGTTTGCGCATGAGGAAGCGGTTCCAATCAATTTGAGACGGGTCTGCCGCTGCTTCCTTGACATCGTTGGGGCGACGCCAACGAGGTCCAAAGTAGTGAAAGTTGCATTCAACGCGGGTGACAGTGCCGAGGATGCCGCCTTGAACCAATTCCGCTGCGGCAGCGAAACGACCGTCGCTTCTCCTCTGCGTTCCGATTTGGACAATCCGATTGGTTTGCCTCCAAACTTTCAAACACTCGTTCGCTTCATCCAAATCGTTTGCCATCGGTTTCTCGCAATAAGAGTCTTTTCCCGCTTTCATTGCATCAATCAAATGTCGCGCGTGTTGGAAGTCGGCTGTGGCAATTATGACTGCGTCCACTTCCTTGCTTGCCAGCAAATCTTCGTGGGCGATGAACTTGAGTGGCTCACGACCATACCACTCTTTGACGAGATTCGCTGCTCGTTCCAGATTCCGCCTCCAAACATCGCAAATGGCGACAATTTCCGCGTTCAAGTCTTTCCCGAACTGGTGAACCTCTCTCATCAAATCCGTTCCCCGCGCACCAGCGCCGATGATGCCAATTTAGATTCGGTCGTTCGCCCCTTTCGCCCGCTCTGTCAAGATGAACGGACCAAGCCCCAAAGCGAAGGCTGCTTTGCCACATGTGCTCAACCACTCTCGCCTTTTCATAGTCCCATACCTCCTCCATAGACAAGTCTGCCGAGCACGGCAATTTATTGCCATTTCGCCAAAGGCTTTGGCAAGTTGAAGATTTGCACCGCTTTGTCGCCTGAACGGAGCGAAATTCCCGAACCCAGTAAATCGGCTTCCAAAATCCATCGGTTGCTGCCGGGAATAAGGTTAGCAAAAACGATGCGTCCCTTGCCCAAGGTCATGATTTGAGCCCCTGAAGTCCGGAAGAAAAGCAAGTTCACACCTTTGCCCCACTCGCCGTCGGTAGCGGTCAAATGAACCCTCTTTTTGCCTTCGCAAAGTTGAACGGTGGCGAGAGGAATTTGAGACGGCAACTTGCTCAGTAGGGCGGGGAAAACTTGTCCCACAATCTGCTGCAACCCCTCAGGGGCGGAGACTTCTGCCCTGGTCAGAGCCAAATGGACAATCTCACCGAGTTGCGCCGAAACAACCCTCATCGCCACCAACGCTTTCCATTTCTTGCCGACCTTCAAAGTTGTTGCCAAAACATCAAAGGCGAAATCTGCTTCCAACGATTTCGCTAATTCCGCCAATTGAAGGTTCGTTAAAGGCGGCGTCCAACCGCGAAACAGCAACTCGCGCTGAACTTGTTCGTTGGAAACCCATCGTTCCCCGGTCGGTGCTGGGAGCGAAATTGGCTTTCCATCAAAAGTGAACACTCCAACGAAAGCGCCTTTGGAAAGAGAGAAGGACGGCGCAGCCAAAATGACGGTTGCAAGGGCAAAAACTAAACTCACTTCACTCACCCCTTTGTCCGCAACTGCAACTTGCCCAGCAAAGATTTTGCTGCGCTTCATGCTGCCAATCAAAAAGGTAGCAATTGGGTTCGGAAAGTGCTATGGTGCAAGGGAGGTTGCTTGAAAGCATGGGAGGTGACGGAGATGAGCGTTTTTGTCGTCCTGTTAGTTCTGGTGCTTGCTTTGGCAGTCTGGGCAGTTGCCATTTACAACCGCTTGGTCAGGTTGGCAATGCTCGCTGACAACGCATGGAGCGATGTTGATGTCCAGTTGAAGCGCCGACACGACCTCATCCCGAACTTGGTTGAAGTTGTCAAGGGTTACGCTGCCCACGAGCGAAACACCTTAGAAGCCGTCATCCATGCCCGAAACGCAGCGCTATCAGCCCCTAACCCCAAGCAACGGATTGAAGCGGAGAACATGTTGGCAACGGCTTTGAGGCAAATTTTCGCCCTCGCAGAAGCCTATCCCGACCTGAAAGCAAACCAAAATTTCCTCGCCCTGCAACAGGAACTTTCTACCATTGAGCAAGACATAGCCAACGCCCGAAGATACTACAACGCTGTCGTCCGAGATTACAACACGCGCCTCGCCAGTATCCCTGATGGCATCATTGCCGCTTTAGCAGGCTTCCGACCGCGAACCTTTTTCATTGCGGAGGAAGAAGCCCGTGAAGTCCCGAAGGTTAAGTTTTGACTAAGTCGTTGACTTGCAAGCGAGAGTCCGTTACAATTTATGCCGACCTAACGCGACGGAACTTGGTGCGGAGAAGGAGGGATTGAGGATGGCTGGGCATTAGGGCTACAACCGACAGAGGTTGTTTGTGGCGAGTTGCATCGCTTTGGTCACAACCGCAATGGCTTTCTCCATCAGGGCGGACATCCTCAAGGAACTGGGAGTCCAATTCAACATCAGCCATGAGCAGCAAGGTCTTGTCAACCTCATGGGCATTTGGGGTTTCCCCATCGCAATCCTCATCATGGGACCCTTGTGCAACATCGTCGGGATGGGAAGGTTGCTGACCCTCGCCAGCATTGGTCACATCACTGGCACACTCTTGACAATCCTTTCTCCCCAACTCGGTGGCTTCCCGTTGCTGCTTTTGTCCACTCTGATTATCGGTTTGTCAAACGGCACCGTTGAAGCAGTCATTAACCCCCTCGTCGCGACGATGTATCCCGAAGAGAAGACCCACAAACTCAATGTCCTGCACGCATGGTGGCCCGGTGGGTTGGTAATCGGAGGTCTGTTGACAGCGATATTGGCGTGGATGGGTTTCGGTTGGCAAGTGAGGATGGCAACCATTATGGTGGCAGCGGTCATTTACCTTGTGCTCATTTTGGGGCAAAAGTTCCCGCCTACAGAGAGAGCAGAAGCGGGCGTGCCGTTCAGCGAAATGTTCAGGGAAATCCTGCGACCGGGATACCTGCTGTTGATGCTCATCATGTGCATGACCGCAATAACTGAACTTGGTCCAGATCAGTGGGTTGGCTCGGTCTTGACAGATATCGTTGGCATTCGCGGCATTTTGTTCCTCGTTTACACTGCCGGCTTGATGTTCGTTTTGAGGCAATTCTTCGCAGGCGTTGCGGTGAGGGCGTTCACGCCGCCGGGATTGTTGGCGGTTTGTTCGGTCTTCGCTGCTATCGGTCTGTTTTGGCTCAGTGTTTCCTTCGGTTCACCGGGAATGGCTTTCATTGCAGCCACTCTCTTCGGCATCGGCAAAACTTACTACTGGCCGACAATGCTCGGCATCACTTCCGAACGCTTCCCTAAAGGCGGCGAATTCTTGCTCGCAGTGACGGGAGCGACTGGCATGATTGCAGCAGGAATTGCGGGACCTGTCATGGGCGCTATTTACGACCATTACACGATTGCCCACTTGCCATCGGACATCGCTGCGAAAGTTGTCATCAACGGTCGCTACAGCCCAGAAGCCGCTCAGAAGTTGATGGAACAAGACCCACAAATCAAAGCAGTGATAGAGGAAGCCCTAAGGCACGGAGCGTCAATGACCTTCCGGTATGTAGCGATACTGCCTGTTATCCTGATTTTCGTGTTCACGGCGATGTATCTCTACTTCAGGGAGAGAGGCGGCTACCGCCCCGTCAGGCTTGACGAAGAGAAAGGCGGAGGGCTTTGAAGAAAAGCGTTGTAGGTGCAGGTGCGAAGTGCAAAATCTTCCCAAACTTCGCACCCCAAATTTTTCTGCCAATGCTACCGGTTTCAGACAGTGAACCCATCTGCCCCCTTCAAAGCAGTGAGGAGACAATTCATGAAAGGCAAGGGGTGAAGGTGCAATCCCTTCTTCGCACGGTGGAAGTCTGCTACCACTGGAGTTTTAAGCCCAGTTTGTGGGTTGGTCAAAAGTGCCCCCGCCCCGACTCGAACGGGGATCTCCGGCTTAGGAGGCCAGCGCTCTGTCCTCTTGAGCTACGGGGGCACTTTAGGAGTTTTCGCAAACTGGTTAGCACATTCTTTTGGCGCGCCCGGCAGGATTTGAACCTGCGACCCCTGGCTCCGGAGGCCAGTGCTCTTTCCTAGCTGAGCTACGGGCGCATTTGTCCTTATGCTGAGTCTATGGTGCGCCCGCTGGGATTTGAACCCAGGACCTTTGGCTCCGCAGGCCAACGCTCTATCCTGACTGAGCTACGGGCGCACCCTAAATGGCGGAGGGACCGGGATTCGAACCCGGGGGCGGGACTTTAATCCCGCCACGGCTTAGCAGGCCGTCGCCTTGGACCACTCGGCCATCCCTCCGCTTGGAACTTGCTTTCCAATGTGCTGCTGTTATTTTAACGCTTCCTGCCAAAAACCGTAACCCCTACATGAGCAGCCCCTTCAACCTACTGACAACTGCGGACGGGTGGACATCCGTTGCCACCAAGCAATTGGCTTCACCTTCAGCCTTCAAAGTTCGCCCTTTCTCATCCACAACGATTTTCATCGGCGTCAAAGTGACTAATTCGGGTTCAACTACAACCAGCGCTGCCAGTGGGTCATGAAGGATGGGCAGCGGCACAGAACCATCAGGGCGGCGGTGAGCATCTTGCCACACTTTTGTCAAGGCAAGCAAACGGCGTGTCAGCAACTTATCGCTCCTCCCTAACTCTTCCAAATCGGCTTCACTGAACCTGCACCGCAAGGTTACATCCAGCCCCACCATCGTCAGCGGTTTCCCAGATTCAAACAGAATGCGAGTTGCCTTTGGGTCAACTGCTGCATTGTATTCGGGGTTAGGGTGATCGGGGAGCGTAGTTCCGACCATTGACACGATGCGAGTGATTTTCCGAGCCGCTTCAGGATACTCGGTCAATAACTTCGCCGCATTATTGAGTGGACCAATTGTCAATAGCACCAATTCGCCGCAATCGAAGGTTTTTGCCTTTTCCGCCAAAAATGCAACGCCGTCAGTTCGTCCAATTTTCAGCCTCCCTTCGTCCTCTTCCGGGATGGCTTTCATCTGGTTCGGGCGAAAGAGTTGTATTGTCCTGCCAATTGGGTGACTTTCTCCTGCAGCGACATCAACCTTTTTCCCGGTTGCCTCTATCAACCAACGGGCAATTACAGAACGAGCGGCGGTGTCACCGTAAACGGTCGAAACACCCAGCAGATTGATTTTTGGATGAGTCAAGCAAACTGCCAAAGCCCATGCGTCATCGATGTCGTCGCCGATGTCCGTGTCCAATAACACATGGACCTGTTCACCCATCTTGTTTCCTCCTTCCGCAGCCCTTAATTCACCGTCAAAGTTTACGACTGCCTTAAACCACTCGCAAGCGGGTTGGCGTTAGTGAAATCACTGACAGGGCATTTCCCAGCCCGATGCTCGCTCTCCTTGACGCACCGGGATTTTCGGTTACAATTTGCCGCTCGGCAAAGCAGTTAAAACAGCACTTTAAGAGCCGTTCGAAACCGGGTTGTCTGCGGTCAACAGCGGTAAAGCGATTGGAGACAGCGGAACGGTGCTTTGGCGGAAATTGAGCGAAAATGTCGCCAAAGTTTCCCGTTTTCTTGGGACATTGTGCGCAACCTTTCAGGTTGAAGGTTGTCATATGGCAACGGTGCAGCCGCTGTTGACCGTTGAAAGGAGGCGAATTCGTTGTGAGTGGCAACAGTAGTGGCAGCGGTGACAGAAGTGGCGACAGTCAAAGCCTTTGGCGTCGCCTCTTCCGTTACCTGTGCCCGTATTGGCACTGGGCGATCTTGAGTTTGGTGCTGACTCTCCTTGTAACGGGACTGAGTTTGCTTCCTCCGAAACTGATGCAGTTGCTTCTGGACAAAGCCATCCCCCAGAAAAACATGAAACTGCTTTGGCAACTCAGCGCTTTGTTGCTTGGGGTTTACCTCGTCAACACGGTCATTTCCTTTGCGAGGACTTACCTCATGTCATGGCTCGGGCAAAAAGTCCTTTACGATATGCGCTCCGAACTTTACGAGCACCTGCAACGGCTTTCGCTGAGTTTCTACGACACCCACAGGACAGGGCAACTTATGTCTCGAATCACTGGCGATGTCGGGATGCTTGAAGGTTTCCTCATCCACAGCATCCCTCAGTTTTTTGTGGACTTGCTCACCCTTTTCGGCATTGGCTTCGTCTTGTTCCAAACGAACTTGAAACTCGCCCTGATCGCACTGGCGCCCACACCTTTGCTTTTCGTCATGACGGTCAAATACAAAGACTTCATCTTGCCCGTTTACCGACGCCTTCGCTACGCTTGGGGCGACTTGACATCCTTCCTGTCAGACACCCTCGGCGGCATCAGGGTTGTGAAAGTCTTCAATCAGGAGGAACACGAGGTTCACAGGTTCCGGACTAAAAACGAACGCATACTGAAAGGCAGCCTTCAAGGCGTCCTGATTTGGTCGACTTTCTTCCCGACCATGGGACTTATCAGCACCATAAGCCTCGTCGCCGTTTGGTTTGTGGGCGGCAAGCAGGTTATGGAAGGGACACTGAGTTTGGGCGTGTTGACGATGTTCACCCTTTATCTCCAGCGCTTCTACATGCCTGTCCAAAACCTCGCTCAACTCAACGATGTCATCCAGCGAACGAAAGCGTCAGCGGAGCGGGTCTTTGAAATCTTGGACACCCAGCCCGACATCAAAAACGATCCTAAGGCTATCGTCCCGAAAGAGGTTAAAGGGCACATCGTGTTCGAAAATGTCAAGTTCGCATATCCCGGCAGTGGTGAGTTGGTGCTCAAAGGCATTAACCTTGAAATTCGCCCCGGTGAGATGGTTGGGATTGTTGGACGAAGCGGTGCTGGCAAAAGCACTTTGGTGGCTTTGATCCCTCGGTTTTACGACCCAACTGAAGGGAGCATCAAATTGGACGGAATTGATTTGCGGAAAATTGACTTGGCTGCACTGCGCTCAAACATTGGCATGGTCTTACAAGAGCCTTACCTGTTCCACGGGACAATCAAGGAAAACATCGCCTACGGTAAGCCTGATGCCGACATGCTGGACATAATCCGAGCAGCGAAAGCAGCGAACGCACACCAGTTCATCATGGAGTTTCCCGATGGCTATGATGCCTATGTTGGTGAACGGGGAATGAAACTATCCGGAGGTCAACGACAAAGGATTTCAATTGCCCGAGCGTTACTGCGTGACCCCAAAATCCTCATTCTGGACGAAGCGACATCGGCTGTTGACAGCGAGAGCGAATATGCTATCCAGCAAGCGTTGGAGCGGCTGTTGCAGGGGCGAACAACGATCGCTATCGCCCACAGGCTATCCACTCTCCGCAAAGCCGATAAACTCATCGTCTTGGAAAACGGTGAAATTGTCGAGGAAGGGACTCACGAGGAGTTGATGGCAAAAGAGGACGGAATTTACAGGCGATTGGTGGAAATCCAGATGCGCATGAGTGAAACTTTGTCGGCAGCGGATTTCAACGGCGGAAACGGGCACAAGCACAAATCGCCAGTCGAAAGCAAGCCAAAGTAACTTGGTAAGCCTCAGGAGGGCAGGAGAAACGATGACATACGCTTGGGAGTTAGAGCCAGACATAGAGGTTCGGGTCATTAAGGGCAGCGAGGCGAAGTTCCTAAAGATGCAAGACGGTCAAATTGTCCTCGTGTGGAATGAAGAAGCCATCGCTGTGGGCAAAATACTTAGAACGCTGCCGATAAGTGACCCGTGGCGATACCTCATCGTTTACGACGCCGAGGGCAACGAAGTGGGCATAATCGTTGACATCAAGGAGTTGGATCCAGCCTCTCAAGAAATCGTTCGTGAAGAATTGGAGAGGCGCTATCACATCCCCAAAATTTTGCGCATTCTGAAGGTGGAAAGGATGCCTCAAACGGGATACACCCGATGGCAAGTCGAGACCGATGAAGGTTTCAAAGAGTTCTTAGTTCCCGGAAGCGAGCACATCTACACTTCCCGCTACCCACGCATATTCCTCGTGGACGAAGAAGGAAACCGATACGAAATCCCGAACTTTGAGCGGTTAGACGCACGCAGTAAGCGAATCGCAACCAAATACTTGTGACCATTGAGGGAATTTGGGAGGGAGGCTTGTGAGAGTTGCCTCCCTCCCACTTAACATGAATTCACGGCAAGTTCGCGTTAATTGTGTTGAAAGTGTTGGCTACCTTACGACCGAGGAGCG
>Ga0081478_121327_pt1 | contig 24621 bp, 25 predicted proteins | sample OctSprmetagenome_FD_70983 | JGI IMG/M metagenome (GOLD analysis project Ga0081478, IMG submission 70983) | Hot spring and microbial mat streamer communities from Octopus Spring Streamers, Yellowstone National Park, USA - T=80-84 v2 (version 2) | ecosystem: Environmental > Aquatic > Thermal... | reverse complement strand
CACTCCTCCCATTCTTCAAAGCTCTCGGAATGAAAACAGTAATAAATGTGGATGGTCAGGACTGGCGAAGAGAAAAATGGGGAAAATTCGCTTCATACTATCTCAGAGCTTCTGAAATATTAGCTTCAAAGCTTGCAGACATCATAGTAGCAGATGCTCTTGAAGTAAAAAAGTATTATGAGAGCTTCACTTACGATAAAAACAAAATAGTGTATATACCATATGGTGGACTTGAAGATGAAGACTTAAAAAGATGTGACTTGTGGGGAGACGATGGTGAATTTCTGAAAAAATTTGGATTAGAAAAAAATAAGTATTTTTTATTTGTAGGTAGGCTTGTTCCAGAAAATGCTCCAGATAAAATCATAAAAGCGTTTATAAAAGCAAAAAATTCAGGCAGAATTCCAAATGATATGAAACTCGTTATAGTAGGAGATGCTCCTTACTCATCAGAGTATAAAAAATACCTTTTTGAAATATCAAAGGGAAATCCATCAGTTATATTTACAGGATATATTTTCTCAACAGGTTATATAAAGCTTTCAAGAAATGCATTCTCGTTTGTCCTTTGTGCAACCGTAGGAGGAACTCATCCGGTTTTGGTAGAGCAGATGTCTCTTGGAAATCTTATAATCTGCTATGATACCCCATCAAACAGAGAAGTACTTGAAGATGCTGGATTTTACTTTTCAGATGAAAAAGAACTTGAAAATCTTCTTGAACATATAACAAAAATTCCCGAAAATGACCGAACAAAAAAACAAAAAACCGCAAAAGAACTCGCAAAAACAAAATATTCCTGGGATAAAATAGCCGAAGAATACAGAAATCTTTTTCTTTCACTTTCAAGAAAATAAAAATAAAATGAAATGAAAAATAACACAATCAGAAAAATAAAAAAATACTTTGTCGTTGTAGCTCACGGCAGTCCAGATAAGCTCAACGAGGAAGATTTCTCTCATCTATGCAAAGAAATAGAACAAAAGATAAAAGAAAATGATACAGAAACTACTTTTATAAAATCTTACCTTGAATTCGGTCATCCAAGATTTGATGATGTAGTAGAAAAAATAATAAAAGAGAATCGGAAAGAAACCAATTCATTCTTTTTTATCAAACCTTTACTCTTTTTTAGAGCAGGTCATATGCAGAATGACATAGAAGCCAAACTAAAAGGTATGGAGAATGTGAGAGTCTCCGGCGTGCTTGCAGAATCTGAAAGATTTCAAAAATTTTTCTCCGATTTCATAAACAACTTTTTACAAAGCAAGACAAATCATAAAAGTAAAACAAGACTTAATTTAGAAAATCCACTCTTTATTTTTGTTGCAAGAGGCACATCTTCAAAAACCGGGGCATCACAAGCTTATTCATTCTGTCGCATAATATGGGAAAATCTTGGGAAGAAAGGACATATGGAAGTGTGCTTTGCTGATGTCACCAAACCAAGCTTAAAAGATGTAATAGATGTTTTAGATCTGAATAAATTTACATCAATTGTAGTTATACCAGCAGTGCTATTCAGAGGTTTTGTTATGAAAAAAATAGGAAAGGAATTAGCTTCTTTACTAAAAGACAAAGAATTTCTTATCAAAACTTCAAATTCTGGGAATATACCGTATGTTATTTTGCCACCCTGCGGATATTATTCTGCTTCTCAACTTGCTGATGCTCTTGCTGAATTTCCCGAATGAAATCCATGCTTTCAAAACCAGATATAATCAAAGCTTTTTCAATCAACTCTCTACCATCATCAAAGTTTCTCTGTTCTATAAGCTTTATACCTTTTCTAAAATAATCAGAAGCGGATTTTATATCTGAAATGGACTTTGCTATACCAAACAAAAACCCCAAAATCAAGCCGACCGCAACAGAAATCTCATAAATCTTTCTTCTAAAAAAAATTCCTCTCTTATTTATTCCCCCATATTTTTTTGTTTTACTCCTTACATAACTTTTCTTATCTTCGGCAACTCCATAACTTCTCCGATTTTCTTCATACTTAACTACCCCTATTTCTTTGAGAGAAGAACTAATTTTAGAAGAAGGACTATCACTTTCATTTTTTTCCTTCCTTCTTTTTCTGATCAAACTCTCATTTGACCTTAATTTTTCCTTTGTGTTCTCTATTATATCTGAAACCTTTTGAAACTGTAAACTATCACCTCCATTCAAACCCCTTCCAAAATTTTGATTTTCACTTACAAAAGAAATTATTCTTTTTTCTTCATCCTCTATTTCACGATTTTCTTCATCAATTCTTTTTGAAAAGAACGAGCATACGAAGTTAGAGAAATCTTTCTGATATAGTTGATGAACATTCAAATCAACTGCAATTTTTTTCATTTCATCTAACATTTTATCAGCAGACGGAAACCTTGAAAATTCATTACGAGACAAAGCTCTCAAAACTATATCATCCAGAGGTTCTGGCACAGCTGGATTTATAGAAGATGGCGGGGGTATTTTACCTTTTAATATTTTTTCTTTTAATTTTTCAGGTTTGTCTTTTGGGAAAAGCTTCTGTCCGGTGAGCATCTCCCAAAAAACCACACCTATACTCCATATATCTCCTTGCTGAGTCCATCCCTTACCAAGTATAACTTCTGGTGGAACATAACTTATTTTACCGAAGGGATCTATTTCAGAGTTTTGAGGCAAAGTTATACCAAAATCGGATAACTTTACTCCACCGCTCCAAGAAATGAGTATATTTTTAGGATTTACATCTCTGTGAACAAGCCCTCTTCCTTCAAATCTGTGTATGTAAGATACGGCTGTGAGGAGCTTTTCAGCTATATAAAAGAATACATCAAGAGGTATCTCTCCAACAGTTTCCATTAGCTCTTTAAGATTTACTCCCCTTATATATTCCATTTCAATAAAGAACTCTCCTGAGATTTTTCCAAAGTTTATTGTTTTAACTATGTTTTCATCATCAAATCTGGCAGATATTTTTGCCTCGTTTATAAAAAGGTCGGTATTGTGTGTTGATTTGAGAGTTTTGATAGCAACAAGTTTTCTGAAACCGGCATCAGAAATTTTCCAAGCACGATAAACTCTCCCCATTCCGCCCTCTCCAATCTCTTTTGTGATTATATAATCTCCAAATACCCTCATTTTCTCAAAGATTAAACCGAAAATCAAAAAAGACAAATTAAAACAGCAACAATTTATATTTTACAAATTGATTTGAACTTCTCCTGAACTTTAAACACAAAAATGCGGATTGAACTCTAAAAAATTTAGCAAAAATGACAGCAAATCTGAAAAACTTTGAAGGCAAAATTAAAAAAAAAGAAAAAGTATGAGTTTGTTAAGTTTATTGCTGATTCCCTTGTTTTTATCGTCTGCAAAGGTTGAGGTGTTTTTTTCAGCAACAGATGGTTGTGAAGACAAAATAATAAAATCAATAAACTCTGCACAAAAAAGTATAAAAATAGCAATTTATCATCTCACATCAAGAGAGATAACGAAAGCTCTTATTGATGCAAAAAAAAGAGGAGTAGATGTAAAAATTATAGCAGATGGTGAACAAGCAAAAGATAAATTTTCAAAAGTATTAGTTCTTGCAAAAGAAGGTATAGATGTGAAAATCACAGATTACTCAGCACGAAAGAAGAGATTTCTTACGCCAAAAATGCATCACAAATTCATGATAGTAGATAGTAAGTATGTCATGACAGGATCTTTTAACTTCACCGCATCGGCAGAAGAATTAAATGACGAAAACTGCGTTTTTATATATGATTCAACAGAAGTAGTGGAGAAATTTGAAAAAGAATTTGAACGCCTATGGAAAATATCACAATAATGAAAAATATCACAATATAAATCTATCACACAGGATAAACTCCATGTTTTCTCTTCATTCTGAGGACTTGCTTTTTTTCTGTAAGTTCAAGAGCCCAGTAAAGAACTCTTCTTGTCTCACGCGGGTCTATAACATCATCTATAAAGCCCCAACCTGCTGGTTTCTTTATATCAATATAGGGTCTTATGGCTTCTGCCATTTGTTCAGCAAATTCTCTCGCCTCTTTTGGTGACATACCCTCAAGCTGTTTTTTAGCAAATATTGAAACCATACCTTCAGGTCCCATAACAGATATTTCTCCGGTAGGCCATGCAACAATAATATCTGGATCAAAGGATCTACCACACATAGCATAATATCCCGCCCCATAAGCTTTTCTTATAATTACTGTGAATTTAGGGACAGAAGCTTCTGCAACGGCGTGAATCATCTTTGCTCCATGTCTTATAAGTCCATCTTTTTCTGTTTTAGATGACACCATAAAACCTGGAACATCTGCGAGGAAAACCAGAGGTATATTGAAAGCGTCGCAAAGCCATATAAACCTTGCAGCCTTGTCAGATGCATTAACATCAAGAACCCCTCCATAAAACATAGGATTGTTTGCAATAATACCGACTGGATACCCCCCTATCCTTCCGAAGCCAACTATTATGTTTCTCGCCCATTTTGGTTTGAGTTCAAAAAATTCCCCATCATCTACGATGAACTGTATTATTTTGTGCATATCATAAGCTTGCTTTGGATTATCTGGTAAGACATCCAAAATCTCGTCAGAAATCAGAGCCGTTGGGTCTCCCTCGTATTTTTTTCTTGGAGGTTTCTCCTCATTTGAAGATGGCATATAAGAAAGATAATCCTTTATTCCTTTGATACAAGAAACATCATCAGGAAATTCATTATCTGCACAACCTGAGATTTCCGTGTGAATTTTTGATCCACCAAGATTTTCCTCGTCTATATCTTCACCTGTGACCATTTTTACAAGGGATGGACCACCGAGAGCCATAGAGCTAGTTCCCTTTACCATAAAGACAACATCGGCAAGTCCAGGTATATAAGCTGTTCCAGCATAACCTGGTCCCATCTGGGCACATACAAGAGGAATAACTCCTGACATCAAAGATTCTTCTTTAAATAGCCAACCTGAGTTTGCAAAAAATGCTATTGCTTCTCCTGCAATACCACCACCTATTGTTGAGGCAGTTTGAGCAGAAATTCTCGCTCCTCCCGAATCTATCATCCAAACGAGAGGTATTTTAAACCTCAGACAAAGTTCCCTTATTCTTGTGCATTTTATCTCATTCACAAATCCCATTGAACCACCCTTTACTGTGAAATCGTATGAAATACAACCGACCCATCTTCCGTCTATTTTTCCAAAACCTGTTACAACTCCATCTGCTGGCGTTCTTTCCGGGCCGGGTTCAGTTCCCAAAATTCCAATTTCAAAAAAGGTGTCTTTATCAAATAGCAAATCAATTCTTTCTCTTGCTGTAAGTTTTCCCCGTTCGTGCTGTTTTTTTACTTTTTCCGGACCACCCATTTTTTTTACCTCTGCTCTAATTCTGTGAAGTTCCTCAACGAGTTCTCTCATTTTCTGTCCCATATTTTTTCACCTCCTATTTTGATAGAATAAAATTTTTGGGGTACTTTAGTAAAAAAACTGAAAAAATTTTTAAGTCAAAAGTTTAAAGTGATACATTACAGTTTTATTTACATTACAGTTTTACTGTTTGAAATCATGTCTTTTTGAGAGGCTTTCTCATAACGCAAGGTTCTGCGGGATAATGCCAGTATCTTATATTATCTTCTTCTAATGCTCTCCAGCACAAAAAAACCTCTTCCCCATCAACTTCTGCTGGGAAGTCAAGCGTTCCTCTATCTATATCCCTTAAAATCACACCAAAATTTTCAAGATTAGAAAAAAGGTTTTTCAATTCTTTCCTCACGGCTATTGTTCTATCAAGGACACCGTCCTTGTCGTATGGATTTTCTCTGAAATTTAGAACAAGTTGGGTTGCATCAAGGAGGCATTTAGAATATTCTCTTGCTTTATCTCTTATATTTTTGATTACTGGTTTGAGCTGAGGTATAACTTCTTCCGCTTCTTCAATGGAGTATTTTTTTTTCAAATGTCAAAAGTGGCGACGGTGGGATTCGAACCCACGACACAGGGCTTATGAGACCCCTGCTCTACCCCTGAGCTACGTCGCCCCTCAAAAACTAAATTTAATGATAAAATACAAAATAAAAAAATTACTACAAATCTTTCCTCCGACAAGTCTTTTTTCTCATAAATCTTTGACTTTTTCAGCCCAAATCACCTTTCCTATACCTTCTCCGCCAAAAAGGCTCCGAGGAAACAAAAAAGAGACAAAGTCAGCAATCAACGGAATGAACGCCGGAAGATTATTTTTTCTATAACTAGCTCTGAGATAAATATTAGAAATACGCCAGAGATGTTTCAGAGGTTTACCAAAATACATTTGATTTTTTATCTCAAATCCAGTGCTTTTAATTTTCTCTTCAGCTTCTCCATCCTCATATCTTCTTTTGTATCCCAAACTCAAATCAAGTTTTCCAAACAAGCTTTTATCTTGGGGAACATAAATTATTGCTCTTCCACCGCAAGGCAAAATTTTGTTTATCTTTTCAAGAGCTTTCCTATCGTCGTCTACTTTTGGTAAAGTATCTAATGCAACACATGTATCTAAAAAATACTCCGAATTTAAAAAATACTCCGAATTTGTATTCGCTTTGAGAGTGTCTAACAAAATTTTTGAGTCATCTACAATAATATCAAATTTTGTTATAATGAGCCTACGAGTCTGATAAAACTTTGATTTCAAAATCCTCAAATTTTTTTCTGATGGGTCTGACAAAATTAGAAATTCTCTTCCGAGTAAAAATCTGCTTATCTTTCCCTCACCAGAATTAAGTTCTAAAACTTTATTTCCTAAAAAATCTCTGATACAAAAATTAAAAAAAACCTTTGCGATATTTACTGAATTTCCCAAAAGGAAAGTGAAATTTAATTTTTTTTCCCTTTTCAGGTATTCTCGGAATATCCAATATAAATATTCAAATCCGTGTTTCCAACCTATTTTTTTACCAGCCTCATATGTTCTACCTTGATATTTTATTGGGACCTCATATATTCTGAAACCTTTCTGGATCACCTTTGATGTAAACTCAATCTCAAAAGAAAAATCGTTTGCTTGAATTTCTCCTATCTCTTCAAGAACTTCTCTTCTGAAAACTTTGTACCCCGTAGCAGTATCTGTCAGAGTAGTTCCGTAAAGGAAATTTATAAGAAAAGAAAAAGTGAGATTTGCTATATAGTTTGTAAAGTAAATTGTTCTTCTTGATTCCAAAAATCTTGAACCGAAGACAACATCTGCTTTATCTTCTATTATTGGCTGTAAAAGTTTTGGATATTCAGACGGGTCATATTCAAGGTCAGCATCTTGAATTATTATTATATCACCTTTGACATGTTTTAGACCAGTTCTTATAGCCGCCCCCTTTCCCAAGTTTTTTTCGTGTCTTAAAATCAATATCTCATTTTTTTCATCGCCTTTTATATTTTTGAGAATACTTGGAGTTGCATCAGATGATCCGTCATCAACAACTATTATTTGCTTCAAAAATGGCTGTTTTTTAACAGCTTCAATCACATCCTCTATTGTAGAGCCTTCATTGTAGCATGGAATGATAACAGAAATCAAAAGATTTTGCTCAAACTTCATTTCAGAACTTCTCCCTTGCAAAATTATAGCATTTCCAAAACTTTTACAAAAAAAACTATAAATTTAGTATGCGCAGAAGGAGTTTATAAATTTTCTTCTGAAAAAAATATGGGGATAACATATATTGAAGGAATAGTAAGAGGTCCGAAGGGCGAAGAAAGAGTAAATTTTTTAATAGATAGTGGAGCAAAATATTCACTCCTGCCGGAGGATGTGTGGAAAAAGATAGGTCTTACTCCAAAGCGTGAGCATAATTTCATTTTAGCAGATGGTCGGACCATAAAAAGAAAAGTTTCCGAGTGTTATATTATTCTTCCGCAAGGAGAAGCACATACACCTGTAATTTTAGGTGAAGGAGATGATACTGCTCTTTTGGGTGTTGTAACATTAGAAATTTTGGGACTTGTTTTCAATCCTTTCAATCGCACGCTTGAACCTATGCGTACGCTTCTTTTGTGAATATAAAAATAGATATAGAAAAATTTTAAATTTTTAGTATTCAGTTTGGAAATGGAAGAAAAAAATCAAAACAGAAAAGACAAAATCAGGCTTTCCCCTGAAGAAATTGAGTCTATAAAGAGAACAATAAAAAAGTATGATCAAGATGCTAAGATAATTTTATTTGGCAGCCGTACCAATCCCGAAGGGAAAGGAGGAGACATTGATCTTATAGTGATTTCTAAGAAAATAGACGATAATGCAAGAAGAATGATTAGAGTAGAGTTGATTCTGACTTTGGGCGAAAGAAAAATCGACCTTATTGTAACTGATAATCCATCTGAAAACTTATTTACTAAAATAATGGTAGAAACCGGGGTTGAACTTTAAGTGCGTAGAGAAGAATCAATAATTTTATTCTGCGAGAATCTAAGGAAATTGATAAGAAACAAGGAATGGTTAGAAAAATCTTATCATAAATCCCTCAGGATAGATTTAGATAATCTTAGTGAAGAAGACTATGAGGTGTTAGAAAATATATAGAAGAGAAAACTACTGTAAGGGCACCATTTAAAATTCCAATTCTTAATATTAAATTTAGAGACCAAGCTAAACTTATAATTATGCAGGAGAAAAAATTGGAGGAGATTATCAATGAACTACCGGAGGATTTGAGAAAAGAGCTTGAAGATTTTGCTCAATTCTTGTGGGAAAAGAATAAGAAAAGAAAAATCAGGAGAAAGTCAAAATTTGATTGGGCTTGTTCCCTTTCTGATTTGGCTAATGATTTCTCATCAGTTGAATTGCAACATAAAATATCAGATTGGCGAATCGGCAAAAAATGAGAGTTCTGATAGATACTAACATCATACTGGAAATTATTTTGAATAGGGAAAAATCTGATGAAGCAAAAAAATTATTAGAAAATTCAGAAAAGTTTGAATTCTTCCTTTCTGATTTCTCACTCCATTCAATAGGGATTTTGTTTTTTTAGAACGAAAAAACATCATATTTTTTTTTCAGTTCCTAAAAGATATGGTTTTTAGCGAAATATTGCATATGGTCTCACTATCATACGAAGATATGGGAAATGTTATAGAAGTATCCGCACGGTTCAATCTTGATTTTGACGATGCATACCAAACGGTTCAATCTTGATTTTGACGATGCATACCAATATGTAGTTGCAGAAAAATATAATTTGACGATTATAAGTTTTGACTCAGATTTTGATAGAACAGAACTTGGAAGAAAAACTCCAAGGGAAATTTTAGAAAGCGAGAGGATACGTTAATTCAAAAATGAACAGGTCTGAACCAGAAGTTTTTGCAACTATAAAGAATTTATTTGCAACCAAAACAAGAAGAAGGCTTTTTGAGAATTTCTTATCACTTTCATTTTTGCAATTTGCTAATTACATTTTTCCTCTTATTACTTTGCCTTATCTTGTAAGGGTTTTGGGACCTGAAAAGTATGGTTTGATTGCTTTTGCACAAGCTTTTATTGGATATTTTCAGATTTTAACAGATTACGGCTTTAATCTTTCTGCAACAAGAGAGATTTCAATAAATAGGGAAAACAAAGAAAAAGTTTCCGAGATTCTCAGCTCTGTGATGATTATAAAATTTTTTTGCTTTTTTTTTTCTTTAGGGTTGATGAGCATTATAGTTTTTTCTTTAAAAAAATTCAGGCAAGATTGGTTGATTTATTATTTGAGTTTTGGTATGGTGTTGGGACAAACTCTTTTTCCTATTTGGTTTTTTCAGGGAATGGAGAAAATGGGGTATATAATAAAAAGGGGGAAGTATCAATGCCTCAAAAAGTAGCATTAATTACAGGTATTACCGGTCAAGATGGTTCTTATCTTGCTGAGTTTTTGCTTTCAAAAGGGTATGAAGTTCATGGTATCATCCGCAGAAGTTCAACCTTTAATACTCATCGCATTGACCATATTTATGTTGACCTACATGAGCCGAATGCAAGGTTATTTTTGCATTATGGAGATCTTTCGGACCCCGGCATTTTAACTGAGATTATTTGGAACATTAAGCCTGATGAAATATATCATCTTGGAGCCCAGTCCCATGTTAGAGTTTCCTTTGATATGCCAGAATACACTGGAAACATTACAGGTCTTGGCACCACAAGAATCCTTGAAGCTATACGAAGAAGCGGAATAAAGACCAAATTTTATCAAGCATCTTCCTCAGAAATGTTTGGCGCCTCTCCTCCACCCCAAAATGAGAAAACCCCCTTCTATCCAAGAAGCCCTTATGCAGTAGCTAAGGTTTATGCTTTTTGGATGACAGTAAACTATAGAGAAGCCTATAATATTTTTGCTTGCAATGGAATACTTTTTAACCACGAAAGCCCGAGAAGAGGTGAAACTTTTGTGACAAGAAAAATAACAAGAGCTTTGGCGCATATACTTGCAGGCAAGCAAAAAAAACTCTACCTTGGGAACCTTTATGCTAAGAGAGACTGGGGGTTTGCTCCTGAGTATGTAGAAGCTATGTGGCTTATGCTCCAACAGGATGAACCAGACGATTATGTAATAGGCACAGGAGAAAGTCATCAAGTAAAGGAGTTTTTGGTGAAAGCTTTTGAATATGCGGGTGTTGAGCTTGAGTTTAAAGGGAAGGGGTTGGAAGAAAAGGGTATAGTAAAGAGTGTTGACAGGAGATGGGAATATGTTCTTAAACCGGGTGACATAGTTGTTGAGATAGACCCGAAATATTTTAGACCTACCGAGGTTGAATGGCTCCAAGCGGACATAACAAAGGCTAAACAAAGGTTGGGATGGGAACCGAGAGTTACCTTTGAGGAGCTGGTTAAGATCATGGTAGATTACGACCTAAAGCTTGTAGGTCTTGACCCTATTGGCGAAGGAATTAAAATTAACTTAACAAAGGGTTTCAACTATACGAACCACGAGTATGTTTTTAGTTCTAAGGTTAAACATTAGACCATGAAGATACTTGTCTGTGGTGGAACAGGGCTTGTTGGGAGTGCTATTATTAGAAAGCTGATTGAAAAGGGTTATAAGGATATCTACGCAACTTTTCATACCAAGAAACCTTTTCAGGCATTATCGGTTAAATGGCATAAGATAGACTTAAGAAGGCAGGAAGAGACAGAAAGTCTTTTTAAAGAAATAAAACCAGACTGGGTATTCCTTGCCTCTGCTAAGGTAGGTGGTATATTGGCTAACAGCACTTATCCTGCAGAGTTTATATACGATAACCTTGCCATTGCTATAAATGTAATCCATTCAGCCTACAAATTTAGCGTAAAAAAGCTACTAAACTTAGGCTCTTCTTGTATATATCCAAAGCACGCACCTCAACCAATGAAAGAAGAATATTTACTAACAGGAAGCTTAGAACCAACTAACGAAGCCTATGCTATAGCAAAGATCTCTGCGATAAAACTTGTTAAATACTATAATCAACAATATGGAACCAATTTCATTTCTGTTATGCCCACAAATTTATATGGTCCGAATGATAATTTTAATCTTGAAACATCCCATGTATTGCCAGCTTTAATAAGAAAATTCCACTTGGCTAAGCTTTTAGAACAGGGGGATATTGAAGGTATAAAACGAGATTTCCAAAAACATCCAATAGGTTTTTGTTTAGATAGAGAGATAGATCTAAGTAATGAGGAAAGCATATTAAAAATTCTTTCAAAACTTGGCATTTCTTTCAACTCTTCGCATTCCAACTCTAATGTTTCAGTTACCATCTGGGGTTCTGGAGAGGTTTATCGGGAGTTTTTATATGTAGATGACCTTGCAGATGCTTGCGTATATTTAATGGAAAATGTAGATGCAGAAGTAATGGGTAGACTTTGTCCAGATTATTTTGTAAATGTAGGAACAGGAGTGGATATTAAGATTAAAGAGCTTGCTATTATGATAAAAGAAATTGTGGGTTTTAAGGGCGAAATTAAACATGATTTAAGTAAGCCAGATGGGACTCCGAGGAAGCTTTTAGATGTGAGTAAAATTAAGTATCTTGGTTGGAAACCAAAAATAAGTTTGGAAGAGGGGATAAAAAAAACATATAACGATTATTTGCATAATGGATTTATAAAAAATGAAGGTGATTGTATTTGCCGATAGTAGAAGTTTTATAAGTAATATCCTTCTAGAAAAATTATTAAGCAAGTTACGTCATAGGTTTGAGTTGCTTTTTGTAGTTGATACTAACAAAAGACCTAATATTGCAAAAAATAAATATTCTATATTAGGTAAGGAATTTATTAAGAAAGTATTTAATAAAGACTATAAAATTAGATATGAGTGGTATTTTACGCAAACTATTCATGATATTTGTAAAAAATATAATATAAGATGCATAGTGCCGCAAAAATATAATATTAATGATGAGGGTTTTATAGAAACAGTTAAAAGCTATGATCCCGATTTTGGGCTGGCTATAGGATGTCCTCAAATTTTTAAAGAAAAATTACTAGGATCCTTTAAATATTACGTAGTAAATTATCACAATAGTTTGTTACCCAAATATAGAGGTCTTCATGCAACCGCATGGTCAATCTACTTTGGAGAAGAAATCACAGGATTTAGTTATCACATTGTAAATGAAAAAATAGATGATGGAAATATATTAATTCAAGATTACATTAAAGTTGATCAAAATTTGTCAGTTTTAGAGCATGAAGTTTTAAAAACTTTTAAAGCATCTGAACAACTTGAACGTTTAATTGATTTAATGGAATGTAAAAATACAGGATATCCACAAGTTGGGGAACCTTCTTACTATGGTAATAAAGAACTTAAAGAAATTACTACAATAATAAACCCTACTTTATTAACAAGCAGTGAACTCAAAAAAAGGATATATTGCTTCGGTGTTCTTAACATAAAATTGATGGACAGTTTTTATCCTGTAACTAAATTTTTAATCTCCTCTGATTTCAACAAAAAATTTAAATTTTATTTCAGATCTTCGGACGGCATTTACTTTTATCCTATCAGGTTCAATTATCTTCCTAAATGGTTATATGATCTTTATAAATTAACCAAGATTTGGAGGAAAAATGACTAAATTCATTCCGGTCTCAGAACCAACTATTACAGAAAAAGAAATAGAATATGTTTTACAAGCAGTCAAATCTGGTTGGGTATCGTCGTTGGGAGAGTTTATAAATAAATTTGAAGATGAGTTTGCAAAATTTATTGGTACAAAATATGCTCTTACAGTTGCAAACGGGACAGTTGGATTGCATCTTGCTTTGGTTTCTCTTGGCATTAAAGAGGGCGATGAAGTAATAGTTCCAGATTTAACTTTTATTGCCACGGCTAATGCGGTAAAATATACAGGAGCAACACCCGTCTTTGCTGATATAGACAAGGAAACCTGGTGTATCTCTGTTGAAGATATTGAAAGGAAAATAACTCCTAGAACAAAGGCAATAATTCCTGTTCATCTGTATGGTCATCCTGCCGATATGGACCCAATCATGGAAATTTCCAGAAGATATAATTTATATATAATTGAAGACTGTGCAGAAGCCCATGGGGCGGAATATAAAGGTAAAAAAGTAGGTAGTATTGGACATTGTGGGGTTTTTAGTTTCTATGGTAATAAAATTATTACTACTGGTGAAGGTGGGATGATTACCACAAACGATGAAAAAATTTATGAAAAGGCTAAGTATTTAAGAGATCATGCAATGAGTAAAGAAAAAAGATACTGGCACACAGAAATTGGGTATAATTATAGAATGACAAACATACAAGCAGCTTTGGGGCTTGCCCAACTTGAAAGGATAAATGAAATAATTAATAAAAAAAGGCAGATTTTTAAATGGTATAAAGAAGAGTTAAGTGATTTAGAAGGCATAAAACTAAACCCTGAAAAAGAATGGGCAAAAAATGTTTATTGGATGGTCTGCCTTGTAAATGAAAATTTTGATGAGGAAAAACGAGATGAGTTTATGAAAAAATTAAGAGAGAAAGGAATTGATACAAGACCGTTTTTTTATCCTTGCTCAATTATGCCAATGTATAAAAAAGATGGATTTGTAAATCGTATTGCTTGTGAGATTTACCAGAAGGGAATCAACTTGCCAAGTGGTTATAATTTAAAAGAGGAGGATGTGAAATGGATAACCAAGGTAATTATAGAAAATTTGTAATTGAACGGTGGGTTAGCTCAAACTTAGATATCTTCCGAGAGCCCGATGAAGAAGTTCTCGCTATACAATTAAGATACTATTCTAAATTAATAGAAAGCTTCATTCCCAAAGACAAAAATATAAAAATTTTGGAACTTGGTTGTGGTTTTGGTGGTTTTATTTATGCCCTGAAAAGTTATGGATATGAAAATATATTAGGGGTAGATATTATTCCTGAATGTTGTGGTTTTGTCAGTAAGAAATTTAATGTTAAGGTGATTTGCTCTGATATATTAGATTACTTTAGCAAAGAAGGTATAAAGGAAAAATACGATGTAATAGCAGCTTTTGATGTAATAGAACATTTTGAAAAAGGGGAGATTGTAAAGATAATGCTATATATATATATGAAGCGTTGAAAGAGAATGGAATATTTATTATGAGAGTTCCTTATGGAGGAAGCTTACGCGGTCTATATATTAGATACTCTGGATTTACTCACGAAACGGCATTTACAGAGCTAAGTATAAATGAGCTCTTTAGAGTTATTGGTTTTAAGGAGGTATATACATTACCAGAGGAGAAGTTAATTGAGGTTAAACATATAAAAAGAATAATGAAGAAGCTGATCAACTATCTTGTTGGGAGAATACTGGGCATCGATCCAGCTTATGTTAATAGCTCAAACATAATTGCTGTGGGAACTAAATGAAAAACAATCTTAAAAACGCAGCTTATAGTGGAATGGGCTTTATTTTTTTTCGATATATTATTTCTGCTCACTACACCTTATATTGTTCTTAAATTGAATACTGATATCTACGGAATACATGTTAATTATGAGATTTACAAAAAGTGTATGAGGCTGTTCTAAAAATACGAACTGAGGAAAAGTTTCCGAGAAGTGATATAATTTTTCCTATGCAAAGCTTTCAAAGCTTGTTGGGTACCTGTTGTGGGACCGATGGAAGGAATCCTTATAAAGAAGTCTATAAATGTGACGCAAGAAGCTTAGATGTTTATCCAGATAGTTTTTTTAACACTATTATTAGTAATTGTGCTTTAGAACATATAGATGGTATAGAATTAGCTCTAAAATCAAGCTATAGAGTTTTAAATAAAAAAGGAAAGTTGATCATGACTGTCCCTTCGCCTAATCTAAATCGTTGGTTTCCTGGAAATAAGGAAAAACTCGTAAGGTTTAATGAAAGGCAAAGACATTTAAATATTTACTCAATAGATGAATGGTGCAATTTACTTAACCGTATCGAGTTCCAAATAGTTGAATATTATTACATTTTTGATGAAAAAAGCTATAAGGTAGCGATATTTCTTGATGCACTACCAGAGATGCTTTCAAAATTTTATGTAATATACCATTATACACTCAAAATTACTCCTAAAAACATTAAAAGATTTATATTCCGCGTATTATTAAAAAAGTACTATATTCAAAGCCAGCCAATAATTGACAACGGTGGAGAATTGGTTATAGTAGCACAAAAAAATGAAGAGTAATTTTAAAAATGCCGTATATAATGTAATAGGCTTTATTTTTCTAGTTGTTGTAGGTTTAATTACAACACCATATATAGTTCACAAACTTGGCACAGAGATTTATGGAATATATGTTTTAGCAATATCTCTTGCGGGAATACTTTCTTTTCTTGATCTTGGTTTTGGACAGGGAATTATAAAGTTTGTCTCTCATTACGAAGCAAAAAATGATTTTAAAAAAATAAATGAGATAGTTAATACATCTTTATTAATAAATATAGCGATGGGATTACTTGGAGGATTGATAATTTTTTCGCTTTCTGATTTCCTATCAAAAAAAGTTTTTAAAGTAAAACCCGAACAAATTGAACTTGCTGTAACATCGTTTAAAATAGTAAGTATTGGTTTCGTCTTAAATCTTATCTCTTCAATATTTTCAAATATTCCAAAGGCTCTTCAGAGATATGATATATCAGTGAAAGTACAGAATATTGTGTGGTTTTTATCTGTAATGTCAAGTGTTATTGTTTTATATTTGGGATATGGTTTAGTTGAAATGCTTATATTTTATGTAATATTTCAATTTTTAGGATTAATCTCTTATTTCTGGTTTTCTAAAAAGCTAATTCGTAATTTAAAATTGTCCTTAAAATTCAACAAAGATGTTTTTAAAGAAATCTTTGGCTTTAGTATATTTACAGCCATAAATAGCATAACAGGTAATATAGTTTTCAGGTTGGATAAAATGATAATTGCATATTTTCTTGGACCATCTGCAGTTACATATTATCAAATACCATTTACAATAGTTCAAATGGCTAATAATTTTGTATCTTCAGTAATTCAGTTTCTTTTTCCTGTTGTAAGCTTTTTAAACTCAGCAGGAGAGAAAGATAAACTTAAACAAATATATATAAAGTCAACAAAATATTTAATAGCGTTTTCCTTGATTGTATTTTCAGGTTTGGTCTTATTTGGAAAACCTTTTTTAAAAATCTGGATGGGGGAAGAAATCTCTGAAATATCATATCCGCTATTTGTTATAATTTCATTAGTTTATTTCTTTATTTCGATTTCCAATGTTGGTTTTTATTACTATAATGGCTTAGGATTTTCAAAAATTAATATGATTTCATCTTTTGCTGGTGCTATTAGTTATGTTATTTCTGCCATTATCTTAATTCCAGCATTTAATATTAAAGGGGCATCATTATCCTTTGTCTTTGTACTTTTACCTTTTCCAGTTTATATATATATCCTGAATAGAGTTTTAGGCATTTCTCAAGCTGAATATTTAAAAATGTTGGCAAAATCTGTTGCGTTATTAGTTCTAACTTTGGCTTTAAACTTTGTTTCTTATTTTAGGTTGATACAGGATATAATAGTTTATATACTCGTAAACGTTGTTATATTACTTTTAGTAAATTCATTTTTGTTTGTGTTAAGAATTCTTGAATTTGGAGAGATCAGATATATAATATATACAATAAATAGAGGGTTAAAGAAATGAAGATAGGAATTATAGCAAGCGAATTGTATGATGGAGGAGAGAATACGTGGACAAAAGTGCTATGTAAAGCTTTGTTGAGAATCGAAAAGATAGAATTAATAAATATTTACATTAATAAGGACTATGATACATGGGTTAAAGAATTTACCTCTATAAACAAAATTAAAATTAAAAAAGTAAATTGGAATTTTAGATTTGGAATTAATAAAAAAAATAATATTTACAAAGCGTTTATCAGGGTTTTAACAATGTTTAAGAATCCTTTAGCAAAATATTTATTTAATTTTACAATTCTTGATGAGAATGATTTAGTAATTTCTCCATACGTATCAACGGAGGTTTTATTTACTTCCAAAAAGTATATAGTATGTCCTCAAGATACGAGGCATTTGCATAAGAAATTTCATAATGAATCGTCCATATTAAAAAGGATAAAGGCATATTTAGCTGAAATTGCATATAGTATTAGGTTAAAAAATGCTTGGAAAGTTCTTGTAGAAGCAAGGTATATTAAGGATGATTTAACTAAATATTATAAAATCCAAGAAGATAAAATACGTATTATAATATCTCCTGTTTTAATCAATGATTATTCTATAATTGAATATGAAAAATTAAACGTTAAGAAAAAATATAATCTTCCAGAAAAATTTATATTTTATCCTGCACATTTTATTGAAGATAAAAATCACATAAATCTAATAAGAGCATTAAGATATATAAAAGATAAATACAATTTAGAGATACCTTTAATCCTTGTAGGTTCTAAAAAAAATAACTTTGAAAATGTGATGAACGAGATTCAAAATCTTGGATTAGGTCAGCAAGTTAAATATTTAGGTTATGTCCCTGATGAGGATATGCCTTATTTATACAAATTAGCAACTGCCTTGGTTATGCCAACGCTTTTTGAATCAGTAAGCATGCCTATTTGGGAGGCATTCCATTTAGGCTGTCCTGTTGTATCCTCTAATGTATGTGCGTTACCTGAACAAGTTGGAGATGCAGGATTAATTTTTGATCCATATAATATTGAAGACATGGCTGAGAAGATTTTTATTATATGGACAAACGAAAATTTAAGAAATGAATTGGTCAATAAAGGTTTTGAAAGGGTTAAAGATTTAACAATTGAAAATTATGCTAAAGAATGGGAAAAAATACTAGAGGAGGTAAAAAATGTTGTTGGATAACCATAATTTACAATTAGCATTAAAACTCATACCAGAAGATTATTTAGACTCATCCGGCAAAATTAAGGAAGAGTTTAAATATAAAATAAACATTCCAGAGCTAAAAATAAAAGATTCTAAATTTATACCTAACCCAGGAGATAAATTTGAAACGATGCTATTTTTGCCTCCGAACCCTCATAGAAAAGCAGAAGGGGGATTAAGAACAAAAGGATTTTTGAAATTTAGTTATAAGTTGGTGGATGGTGTGTGGTATATTTGTGATTTAGATGGTAATCCTGCAATTCCAGCCCCGGAGGATCTACAGAATAAGATCAGGCTTTATGTTTCAGGTCAAAGTAGCCCGATTAGCTATTTACCTTTAATTACAGTAATAACCGTCGTTTTGAATGGGGAAAAAACTTTAGAGGAAACCATAGAGAGCGTGATAAGTCAAACCTATCCAAATGTGGAATATATTATAATAGACGGAGGATCAACGGATGGGACCCTTGATATAATAAAAAAGTATGAGGATTATATAGATTACTGGGTCAGCGAACCAGATGAAGGTATTTACGATGCGATGAATAAGGGTATAAAAATGGTATCCGGCCATGGAATTCTATTCTTAAATAGTGGAGACAAACTTTTGACTAATAGATGTTTTAATGATATAAAAATTCCTGGATTTTTATACTATAAATATGAAATAAAACTTGGAAAATTAAGAATAACCAGAACGATTAAGAAGCCAAAATCATATAAGATTTCTTTACCTGTGCCTCACCAAGCGATAATATTTGATGCTAGAAAGAAATTACTTTATGATACATCTTATAAACTTGCTGCAGATTACGATTATTTTTTAAGACACGGATATAATGATAAATTACCTTTTTTAGAAAATTCATTAGTCTATTATGACAACTCAGGTGTGAGCAAGAAAATGTGTGATTTAAGGGACAGAGAAATTTTAGAGATAATTTCCAAAAATTTTGGTAGAAAATACAGAGTTTTTGCGAGTGCTTTCTTTCTTATTAAGAAGTTTATCAATATTATTGCGAATGCTATTCTAAAATGATGTTTAATGCTTTACTTCTTTTATGGATATCAGGACATATTTTATTTCTTTCATATCTGATCAGATTAAATATTCTTTTGAGAATTTTAGTTAATATTTTTATAATAATAATCTTTTCATTTATCTATTTGGTTAAGCCTTTAAGCTATGACTTGGTAATTTACGATGAATATCTGAAAGAAGGAACTGTTTATTCTAAAGATATTGGATTCATATTACTGCAATATATTATATTAAAAATTCCTATTGAAAACAAGGTGGAAATAATATCAGGTCTTCTTGGAATACTAATTGTAATCATAGCTTTCTACCTAGTTAAAGGTAAAAATATTGAAAAATTAACAAGCATAGTTGCTGTTATGTTAGGTTCAGTTTACTTTGTATTATCAACAGGTAATGCTTTGAGACAAGGATTTTCATCAATTTTTCTTATTCTATCTTACTTATATATGTTTGAAAGTAAAATTAAATCAGTACTATTTTTACTTCTTGCCTATTCTTTTCATTCATCAGCTCTAATTTTCTATACGTTTTTTTTATTGACCTATTTAGTTCAAAATATAAGCTTTAATGATAGACTTTACATAGAAACTGGTAAGTTTATAAAAAAAATTAAAAGTAGAACAATTATTTTTAAATATAGCGTAGCTTTCTTGTGGGTTTTATATATCTTTTCCATTGTTTGTATTGTAGGATTATTTTTTATTAGATTTACGGATTTTGCACACTATTTAGATTTCGTATTAGAAGAGGGTAGAATGAAACCTGTTTATAAAATAATACCAGTTGCTTTTATGTTTTTTTTATCTGAATATTTTTTAACTCAGTCCAATAGTTTTACTTCTCAGAGCACAGAATTTAAGAGATTACGTCTATTGCGGTCCTATTTATTCATTCTTCTACTATCACTTCTACCATACAAATCCTTTGCTGAGGCATGGTCTAGAATATTATTCTTTTACTTCTGTGTTGATGCGTATATGTTAGTCTGTTTAAAAGTAAGAAATATTTATGATAGATTGTATTTTAGTTTAGTAAACTTCTCATATGGTTTTTATATAAACGCGATAAATGTTTTAATAGGTGGTTTTTATACAAGCTTGGTAAATGCCTTAACGGGATGAAAACATGTATAAAGGAAATGAAATATAAAGCGATGCTATGAGGGAAGAGAAAATTCTTTTTCTATCTTCTCGCCTTCCTTACCCGCCAATAGGTGGGGATCGTCTGAAAAATTATTGGCTTTTAAAGATCCTTTCTAAACACTTTAAAGTTCATCTTGTATCCATAACAGACCAAAGTGGTGAGTAGGATATAATCTAAGATTATGCGGAAGAGTGAATTATCATTAAAAAAGCTTTACACTTTCGTAAGCTGCTTCCTCAGGGAGGAAGATCACAAAAATACGAAGATGCTTTGATCATTACCCTCTGGCTCTTTCAAATACTTAACAACTATTCCTACAAAGAAACCCTCGAAAGAGGCTGTTCTAAAAATAAAGTGATATAATTTTACTTATGCAAAGCTTTCAAAGTTTGCTGAGTACCCGTTGTGGAACCAATTTAGAGGCTGAGGGAACGATATGGTGGAAGTAATCTTTTGGGGTTCAATTTTCCTAATGCTTTATGTATATTTGGGTTATCCAGTAGTTATTGCAGTTTTAGCATACATCAAAAAAGATAGACATTTACTAAAAAAAGATTATGAACCTACTGTATCTTTAATTATTGCAGCTTATAATGAAGAAAAAGTTATAGCTAAGAAAATTGAAAATAGTTTAGAACTAGATTATCCTAAAGATAAACTTGAAATAATCGTATTTTCAGATGCTTCAACTGATAGAACTGATGAGATAGTTAAAAGTTATAGTGATAGAGGAATCAAACTCTTTCGCATAGAAGGACGAAAAGGTAAAGCATATTGTAAGAACATAGTCGCTGAGAAAGCTCAAGGAGAAATTTTAGTATTTTCGGATGCCAATAGTATATATGAAAGAAACGCTATAAAAAAGCTTGTAGTCCATTTTGCTGATCCTAAAGTTGGGTGCGTTGCAGGAGAACTTCGTTATCGGAAAGATAGAGGTGTGGAAGGAGAAAACCTTTATTGGAGATATGAGCAATTCATAAAGCGTTTAGAAGGAAAGCTTGGAAATCTAACCACAGTTAACGGAGCTATTTACGCTATCCCTAAACGTTATTACCCATTCCTTCCTATTTGCGCGGCCGATGATTTTGGGCACACACTTTCTATTAAGGCTAAACGTCTTAAAGTAATCCATGAGCCAGAAGCTATAGCCTGGGAAGAAACTAGTGAGAATGTTTTGTTTGAAGTTAATCGAAGAATTAGAACAGTGAGTCAGGCTTCTTTTTGTTTGTTTCATAATCGTGAATTTCGCGCTTTGCTAAATCCTTTAAGATATGGCTTATTTTCTTTCCAGCTTTGGTCACACAAAGTATTGAGATGGTTGAGCGGAATCTTCTTAATTTTATTATTCTTAACAAACTTCATTCTTATAAGGAAAGGAGAATTTTATGTCTTTTTCTTCGCGTGCCAAAGTATTTTCTACATTTTTGCTATTTGGGGGTTGTTACAAGAAACAATATTTAAAAAAAGGGCACCGAAAATTCCTCATATTGCTGGATACTTTGTTATCTCATGCTATGCAATGTTAAAAGGCTTTATAAAGGGCTTACTTAAAAAGCCGATAATTATTTGGACACCGATTCGTTAAATTGAAGATGTCAACTTTTGGCATCCATAAACTGGGGTGGTTGATGGTTAGGACCTGAAGCATTTCTGATAAGCTTAGAAATATAAGAACAAGACAAGTAATAGAAGGAGGATGTCAACTTTTTAGCCCCATGATGGTATAAATAACAATAAAGGAGACGAACCATCTATAGACGGTTTCATACTTAGCATTCCAGGGAAGCCTCTTGCTAACCATTAACCAGTCCAGTCTATGGAGGCCAAAAGTTGACATCTTCCACAACTGTTATTTAGGTCTATGAGATAAAATACAAAACTGCAAATTAACCCTTAGAGGAAAGGGAAATAATGTGGGTTGAAGCTATAGATAAACTACTTGAAGATGAAAGCTTGAGAAAAAACTACTCAGAAAGAGCTAAGCAAAAAGCTTGGGCTTTTAGGATTGAAAAAATTGTTCAAGAATCGAAGGAGATCTTGAGATGAATGTCCTCCTTGAAGGCTTGAAATCTGGCAAAGAAAAAATCTGCGTTGTGGGGCTTGGGTATGTAGGTTTGCCTTTGGCGGTTAGCCTTGCGGAGCACTTTAAAGTGGTTGGCTTTGATAAGAACTCAAAGAGGGTAGAAGCTTTAAGGCAGGGAATAGACTATACGGGCGAAGTAGAAAACAGGGAAAAGCTTTTAAACCCTAATCTTTCTTTTACTGACGACCCTTCCGCGATAAGAGAGTGTAAGTTCATAATTGTGGCATTGCCTACGCCCGTGGATAAGCTAAAGAACCCAGACCTGTCCTTTTTAAAGTCTGCCTCGGAGGTGGTGGGTAAAAATCTAACAAAGGGTAGCGTGGTGGTTTATGAATCTACAGTTTATCCGGGGGCTACAGAAGAGGTCTGTGTGCCAATATTGGAAAAGGAAAGCGGTCTTAAGTGGAAGCGGGACTTTTTCGTGGGATACTCTCCAGAAAGGGTTAATCCGGGAGATAAGGAGCATACCATTGAAAAGGTTATAAAGGTAGTTGCGGGGGATACTCCGGAGACTTTAGAACTAATTGCAGAGGTTTACGGAACTGTGGTTAAGAAGGCGGGAGTTTATAAAGCACCCGATATTAAGACAGCGGAGGCGGCAAAGGTGATAGAAAACATTCAAAGGGACATAAACATAGCCCTTATAAACGAGTTAGCCCTTATATTCCATAGACTTGGGCTTGACACAAAAGAGGTTTTAAAAGCTGCAGGAACCAAGAGGAACTTCTTGAGGTTTGAGCTGGGGCTTGTGGGAGGGCATTGCATTCCAGTGGACCCATATTACCTTGCCCATAAATCTTTAGAAGTTGGTTATGTGCCTGAACTCATCTTGGCAGGAAGGAGAATAAACGAAGAAATTCCCGTTTATGTAGCCCATGAGCTTGTAAAAACGCTTATCAAGGCAGGAAGGCAAGTAAAGAGTGCAAAAGTTTTAGTGCTTGGGATAACCTTTAAAGAGAATGTACCAGATGTCAGAAACAGCAAAGTTTTTGAAGTTATAAAAGAACTTAGAGAGTTTGGAATTGAACCCGTGGTCTATGACCCGATAGCAAGGGAGGAAGAAGTAAAGGAGGAGTTTGATATAGAGCTTGAGAAGGATTACAAAGAAAAAGCTCCTTACGATGCTATTCTATACGCGGTAAGGCATAGAGTATTCCTTGAAACATTTACCTTAGAAGGGCTTAAAAGGTTATCACTTGAGCCATCAATACTTTTTGACATAAAGGGGGTTTTTGATAGGAAAGATGCAGAAGAGCTCGGATTCATTTATTGGAGGTTGTAGAAGAAAATGTATAGTTGTATTTGGCAATAAAGAGAATGGTTGATTTGAGAGATGAAAAGCTCAGAGAGTTCGGCAAAGCGGGTAGAAGGTTGGCGGAAGAAAAATACAGTGTAGAGAAAATAGTTGGAGAATATATAAATCTTATTGAAGCCGTTCTTTCAGAATCTTAAGGGGCACCGTTAGAAACTCTGGCGTTTTGAACCTGACGATCCTAAAATAAAGCCAAGTGTAAAACAGCATAAAAAGTATGCTAAAAAGCACTAAAAGAATGGTCCTATTCCAAAAGAGCACCGCAGGTATAACGCAGATAAAAGTCATAAACCAGAGGTAGGGAGAGGTGAGGGAGTTAGTTAAAAAAGTAGGTAAAGCATTTCCAACATTGGGCTTTATTAATCTTTTGTAAAACAGCATATGAAGATGTATGGGGTCAGGTTCAAAGGGGGATGTGTTCCTCATAAATTTTTTTCTGATTATAGAAAAGATGGTTTCATAAATGGGATATAGCAAGAGCAAGAAAGGAAACCACGGAGAAACTTCTGGATGCCTTTCCACTACCAAAACTCCCAAAAGCCCAGCCAAAAAGCCTAAAAGGTATGCTCCGCCGTCTCCCAAAAATATGTAGCCAAAGGGGAAGTTCCAGAAGAAAAAGCCAATTAGGGCAAAGGTGACGGTTAGGCTAAGGTAGAGCAAAAAGAAATC
>Ga0081478_145533_pt1 | contig 24886 bp, 24 predicted proteins | sample OctSprmetagenome_FD_70983 | JGI IMG/M metagenome (GOLD analysis project Ga0081478, IMG submission 70983) | Hot spring and microbial mat streamer communities from Octopus Spring Streamers, Yellowstone National Park, USA - T=80-84 v2 (version 2) | ecosystem: Environmental > Aquatic > Thermal... | reverse complement strand
TTGATTTTTATTTGGGCTATGTTTGAGTTTGGACTTGCTTCAAATTCGTGATGAAAGTTCCCATTCTCATCATATCTTAATATCCAATCTATGCCAGGATAAACTTCTTTTATTCTGACTTTTCTATAAAGCTTTACAAATAGAATTCCATCAGGAGCATATTGAGTATAATAATTTTCATAATAGTTTGGTATTTCATTTTCAAATACTATATTTTGCTTTTTGATGTTTCCTCCTATTAAGTCATAATCTATTCTCCAAACTTTTATATTTTCTTTAATTGGCTTATTGTCCGCTTTTGAGATTTTTGAATTCTCTTTTTCAAAAGAAAACATTACAAAGGAAAGTCCTTTTTCAGTAAGGTAGATATTAAATCCAGGTCCTTTTGAGTAAATAAGAGCTTCTTTATTTATTTGACCACGATTTGATGAAAACCCAAGATATGATTTTTCACTAGCATTTATCCATTCTTTCACAACAGAAAAATCATAGGAGCTTATATTTTGGGCAAAGGTTTTTACTGCTAGCAAAAGCATAATTATAATTATAAAAGTTATCCTTTTCATAGCCCAAATTTTAAAGTATGAAAATTTTAATTTCAATTTGTCAATTTAAATATGATTTACTTCATTAAGAAATGTTTTTGAAATTACATTTACAAAGCAATTTTGCTATATTTCCCTACCCACCCTATAAATAAGCCTTCGGCTCATAAATGCCCATTTTTTCGGCAGGGGGCTTTCGTTCCCTTAAATGAATCCCCATAAAATCAATAATTTCCTGAAATTTTTATAAGTTATTGATAGTCAATCACTTAACACTATTTATTGGACAAGGCAATGAGTTTTTGCCTTCCTTCAATATAAAACACTATTTTTTAATAATTTTCCTTTTTTCTAATCCTTCTCAATTTTCATAACTTCTAAAAATATCTCTGCGGGAACTTCAACTCTTCCCATCATTTTCATTCTTTTCTTACCTTCCTTTTGTCTTTCTAATAATTTTCTTTTTCTTGTAATATCTCCTCCATAACATTTGGCAGTTACATCTTTTCTAATAGGTGGAATTCTCTCACTTGCTATAACTCTTTTACCTATGCTTGCTTGAATTTTAACTTCAAATAATTGTCTTGGAATCAAACTTCTTAATTTTTCTACAATACTTCTTGAAACTTCATATGCCTTTTGCTTATTTACTACAAAACTTAAAGCATCTATTTTTTCATTAGCAACATAAATATCAACCCTTACTAAATCACTTTCTCTAAAACCAATAAATTCATAATCCATAGAAGCAAAACCTCTACTTGAACCTTTTACCTTATCAAACAAATCAAAAATGATTTCAGAAAGTGGCATTTCATATTCAATCTCAACAAGCTTTTGGTCAATATAAATTATATTTTTCTGTATTCCTCTTCTATTTTGAAGTAATGTTATAATATTACCGACATAATCGGAAGGTGTTAAAACTTTAACTAAAACATAAGGCTCAAATGCTTTAAGATAATAATCAGGAAAGTCCTTTGGATTATTTATTAAAATTTCAGAATTATCCGTAAGAATAACTTTATACTCAACATTAGGTAATGTTATTACAATATCCAAATTATGCTCTCTTTTAATTCTTTCTTTGAAAATTTCAAGGTGTAAAAGTCCAAGGAAACCCATTCTAAAACCAGGTCCAAGAGCAGGTGAATTTTCAGGAATATAAACTAATGCTGAATCATTTAATGCTAATTTTTCAATAGCTTTTCTTAAATTTTCAAATTCTGATGGATTTATAGGATAAACACCTGCATATACCATAGGTTTTACTTCTCTAAATCCTTCAATTGCTATTGTTTGAGGATATTTAGCATCTACTATTGTATCACCAACTTTTGCTTCTCTAATTTCTCTTATATTAGCAGATATATAACCAATCTCACCTGCTGAAAGTTTTTGAGCTTTTATTCTTCCTTTTGGATGGAAATAACCAACTTCTATAACTTCATATTCCTTTCCTGTTGCTTTAAATAAAATTTTCATTTTTGGTTTAATTTCACCATCAAATACTCTAACATATGGTATAACTCCAAGATAATCATCAAATATAGCATCAAAAACAAGAGCTTTTAGCTTATCTTCATTAGTTTTAGGGCTTGGAATTTCTTCTATTATCCTATCTAAAAGCTCTTCAACACCCCAACCATATTTAGCTGAAATTTTTGATACTTTTATATTACCAATTAAATCTATTATTTGTTTTTCAACCCTTTCAACTTCCGCATTTGGTAAATCTATTTTATTTATAACAGGAATAATTGTTAAATTTTGCTCAAGTGCTAAATATAAATTAGAAATTGTTTGAGCTTCTATTCCTTGACTTGCATCTACTAATAATATAGCTCCTTCAACAGCTTTAAGACTTCTTGAAACTTCATAATTAAAATCAACATGACCTGGTGTGTCAATAAGATTTAAAATATAACCTTTATATTCCATCCTTACAGGATGCATTTTAATAGTTATGCCCTTTTCCCTTTCCAAATCCATACTATCAAGAACTTGCTCTTTTATCTCATCTTCTCTTAATGTTTTTGTAATTTCTAAGAATCTATCTGCTAATGTTGATTTTCCATGGTCAATATGAGCGATAATACAAAAATTTCTAATTTTAGAAATCATATTAAAGCTTTTTAGTTAATCTACTTAGAATACAAGAACGCTAACAAACCTTTTTGAGCATGAAGTCTATTTTCTGCTTGTTCAAAAACTATTGAATTTTCACTTTCAATAACTTCATCAGTTATTTCTTCATCTCTATGAGCAGGAAGGCAATGCATAATTTTATAATCTTTTGGAGCAGATTTTAAAATTTCACTATTTAATTGATAATTTTTGAAAATTTTCTTTCTTTCTTCTGCTTCATGTTCTTGACCCATACTTGCCCAAACATCAGTATAAATAAAATTACTATTTTTTATAGCATAATTTATATCATTTGTAATTTCAATTTTAGCAGAAGTTTTTTTGGAAATTTCAAGAGCCTTATTAACAATTTCTTTATTTGGCTCATAACCCTTAGGACCAGCCCATATAAACCTATTACCAAAATAAGAAGATATAAGCATAAGTGAATGACAAACATTATTACCATCACCAATAAAGGCAAGTGTAAAATCATTTGAAAAGTTAGTAATCTCAAAAATCGTTAAAAAATCTGCAAGAGCTTGGCAAGGATGCTCTAAATCTGAAAGGGCATTTATTATAGGAATTCTTGTCCATTTTGCCATCTCTATTAAAGTGTTATGAAAATAAACTCTTGAAATAATACCATTCGTCCATCTATCAAGATTTCTTGCTACATCTTTAACAGGCTCTCTTTGTCCCATTCTTACACTTTGATGCTCTAAATATAATGCGTATCCTCCAAGTTGATTTATTGCTATTTGAAATGTCGCAATTGTTCTAAGTGAAGGTTTTTCAAATATAAGTGCTATTGTTTTATTTCTTAATAGATTTTCAAAATAAATTCCTTTTCTAAAATTCCTCTTAAATTCATATCCTAACTTTATAACTTCTTTTGTCTCATCAATAGAAAGGTCTAAAATGGAAAGGTAATCTCTTTTCATAGTTTGAAAATTTTAAAGTGCATTATTCAATAATTCTTGCATTGTCTAATAATTCTAAAATGTAGATTATTTCTTATCTTTCCTACCCACCCTATATTTAAGCCTTCGGCTTAAAAATGCCCACTTTTCGGCAGGGGGCTTCGCCCCCTAAATGAACCCCTAATAAAATCAATAATTTCCTGAAATTTTTATAAGTTATTGATAATCAATCACTTAACATTATTTATTGGACAAAGCAAATAATTCTGAAATTACGATTATTTCTTTAATTTCCCCATCCACCCTGAAATCAAGCCTTCCGCTTATAAACTTCGCCCCCCTAATAGTCCCCCCAAAAAACAATAATTTCCTAAAATTTTGATAAGTTGCTAGTTATCAATAACTTAACACTATCTATTGGACAAAGTAAATAATTCTTAAATGTTTTCAAAAATTTTTCCTAAATAAACCTACTTCACCGCTATACCTACTAATGGCAAATGATTATCTAATTTTTCATTTTTTAAATAGTTTTCAAGGTCAAAAATAATTTTTTCAGGGATTTTATAATCGTAGTAAATAGCACTTCCAACACTTACAAATAATGCACCAGAAAATATATATTCAAGAGCATCTTTATAATCAAATATTCCTCCAAGTCCAATAATAGGACATTTAAAAGTTTTATATGTTTCATAAACTTTTTTTAGAATAATTGGTTTAACAGCTTTACCTGAAAATCCACAAAAAACCCTCTCAAAATAAGGTTTTTTCTTTTCAATATCTATTTTTATTCCAATTGGACTATTTGCTAAATTTATAATATCCGCTCCATAACTTAAAGCTAACTCAACATAAGGTAATATATTACCTTCTGGTGAAAACTTAACTATTATTGGTTTTTTTGTTATATTTTTAACACCCTTTAAAATGTACTTTATTGATTGCTCGTTAAAGCAAAATAATCCTCCATCAACATTTGGACAAGATAAATTTATTTCAAATAATGATATTTTTTCAAGTTTATTTAGTTTTTCTAAATTTTCCAAAAATTCATCTTCACTATGTCCTGCTATTGAGCAAATTAAAATTGTCTCAAAATTTTTGAACTTTGGGTAAATTTCACTTATAAATTTATCTACACCAGGATTTTTTAGTCCAACTGAATTATAAACAACATATTCTTCAATAAGGATATTTGGAGGAGGATTTCCAATTCTTTCATTTTTCGTTAAACTTTTAAATGTAATAGCACCAAGACTTTCAAAATTTATTTTTCCGAAATATTCTTCACCAAACCACCAAGGACCTGACGCTAAAATTACAGGATTTTTAAACTCTATATTTAAAAATTCAAATTTCATTTTTTTTCAAGATTTATAAAATTTGGTTTATCAGATATAATAACCTGAACCTTATCTGATAATTTATCAACATAAAGATAATCAATATATTTTGGATTTTGATTTAGTGCTTTTGCTATAATTTCAATTTCTTGTGCTTTTGATTGAGCTTGAATTTTTCTCTTTTGGGCTTCAAGTTCTTCTGATTGAAGTTCATATTTTAACTTTTCTGCTTTTTGTTTAGATATTGCTATTTCTTCAATTGTTTTAAGAAATTCAGGCGTTGCTTTAACTTCCTCAATTGAAACACTATTTATGTAAATTCCATAATTTCTAAATTTTTCATTTAAAGCATTTCTTATATTTTCAGAAAATTCTTTTTTAGCAGTTGTCCAAATTTCAACCGCTTGATATTTTGATAGTTCAATTTTTGTAATTGATTTTGTTTCCGATTCAATTATTTGATTATAATTTTCATTTCCTAACAATTTATGAAGTTTTATTATATTAGATGTATCTACTGAATACCAAATTCTCAAATCCAGACCAATTTGAATGCCATCTGCACTTGAAGACCATATTGTAAATGGTTTCTGACTATTAGGAAAAACTTTTATTTTGCTATCATATATACTAACTTCATTTATAAATGGTAAATTGAAGTTTATGCCACCTTTATAAAGATAATAACTTCCTGTAATTGAATTATAAACTAAAAGGTAATTTTGGGATGAAGCAAATCTAATAGTAATTCCTAAAATAAATAAAATTATTGAAATTACAATAGATGGAATTAATTTTTTAGAGAATGTAAATTTGCTTGTTGTTATAATCTCTCCTCCCTTCTCAACTAAAATCTCTTGTGATGAATGTTTGAATATGCTATAAATCAAAATGATTATGGAAATCAGAATTATAAAATAATTATAAGCGTTCATAAAGAAAATTTTAAAGCCAAAAGGAACTATATAATAACACGACTTATTACACCATGCATTTTGTTTGAAGGGAAATTATAAAATTCATCAAATCTTGGAGATATTTTTTTAATAAAAGCAAAAATCTTATAAAACCACTTATCAGTTACAATCTCTTCAATGCCATAAAATATAACCTTTTCATCTATTCCGCTTTCTTTTAAAATTTCTTCAACATTTACAAATTCAAGATAACCAAATTCAATTTTAAACAAGTCAAGACCAGGCAATAATTCTTTTTCAAAACCGAATTTAATACCAAATGGCTCATCTTTCTTTACTAATGAAAGAAATACATTTCTCTCATAAATTATCGCTTGATTAAACATTACATTTATGACATAAGGAGGAACTTTTTGATAATCTCTTACTAAAAACACTGCTGTTCCTTTAATTTTATTAGCATTTTCATAAGCATTATCAAACATAACCTCAAACTCCTTAAAATCCACTGGTTGAAGTTTTTCATAAACTTTTCTCTGTCCCTTCGTATAATTTATTATAATGAAAATTAAAAATACAGCTATAACAATAGGAATATAAGCACCATTTGGAATTTTTAAAGTTCCTGAAAGAACAAATAATAAATCACAAATTGTTATAAAAATTGAAAGAAAAAATAAAATCCATTCTTTTCTATGAAAATGTAAAATTGAAAGCAAAATACCTGTTATTAGCATCGTCAAAGCTACAGAAAAACCATAAGCATGACCAAGATTTTCCGTTTTCTTGAAAATAATAACAATTAAAACAACAAGCACAAATAAAGTATAATTTATGAAACTTGAATAAATTTGTCCATAAAGCTCTTTTGAGAGATGCTTAAATCTAATTCTTGGAAAAAATCCCAAATTTGATGCCTGAAAAAATAATGAAAATACTGCTGTTATAATTGCTTGGGAAGCTATTATAGTAGCACTTATTGTTAGGATTAAAAATGGAATGTAAAGATAAGGAAAATTCTCTTTAAACATTTCAAAAAAAACACTTTGAGAATTTGGATTTCTTATTAAATAAGCTCCTTGACCTAAATAATTAAAAGTTAATGAAGGGAAAACGAAAAAAAACCAAGATTTTTGAATTCTTTCCTTTCCAATATGTCCCATATCTGAATAGAGAGCTTCACCACCTGTTGCTGCTAATATAACTTCTGAAAGAATAATAAATGACAACAATCCATTTTTTATTATAAATTCAATAGCAAATAATGGATTAAGAGCAATTAGGATATTTGGCACTTTTAAAATTTCTATAAAACCAACAATCAAAAGTGAAAGAAACCAAACTAACATTATAGGACTAAATAAAGGATAAATTTTATCAGCACCTCCCTTTTGAATACTAAATAAAAATATGAAGATAACTATTGTAATTGCTATTATAATGTTTTGATCTAAATTCTGAAAATAACTAATAACTTTTATTCCCTCAACAGCACTTAATACGGAAATAGCAGGTGTTATAATACCATCACCTGATAAAAAACCAATACCAAGATAAATAAGTAGTAAAATAAATGAAATCATTCTTAAATTCTTTAAATTTCTAATAGCTATTTCACCAAGGATTATTTTACCACCTTCACCCCTTATACTAAAACGCATAGCTAAATAAGCATATTGAATTGAAACAATTATTACAATTGTCCAAATGATTAATGAAACAATACCATAAATATCTTCAATTTTTGGTTTTGTAAGAAGGGCAATAATAGTTAATGTATAAATTGGACTTGTTCCAATATCTCCAAATACAATTCCAAGAGGTTTGAAAATATCAATAAAGAATTTTTTCATAAATAATTTTCAAAATTTAATTTTTTTAACAAATTAACAATATCCCTAACATTTTGAGCGTTTTCTTTTGGTATAACTAAAACTGCATCTTTTGTTTTAACAATAATTAAATTTTCAACACCATAAACGCCACAAATTCCATCCTTTGAAATTATTATACAATTTTTCGTATTAATTTTTGCCACCTTTCCAAAAACAATATTCCCATCTTCATCCTTTTTAAATAGATTTTCAAGTGAAGTATATAAGCCTAAATCTTCCCATTCAAAACTTGCTTTAACAAGGGCTATATTATCAGATTTTTCCATAATGGCATAATCAATTGATATATTATTAACATTTTCATAGAATTCTAATTTATTCCTTGATTTTTCAAAAGTCTCAATAATATCATAAGCAAATTTTTCATAAGCTTTTAAAATCGTTCTTTTGTTAAATATAAACATTCCCGAATTCCAATAAAAATTTTCCATTTTAACATATTCCTTTGCTCTTTCAAAAGAAGGTTTTTCATAAAATTTCTTTACTTTATAAACATTTTTTCTGATTTCATAATCTACTTCAACATAACCAAATCCCGTTTCAATTCTATTTGGTTTTATTCCAAAAACAACAATATAATCCATTTTAGCAATTTCAATTCCTAAATTAACATCATTTTTAAAAGCCTCAAAATTTTTAATAATATGGTCAGATGTCTGAACAAAAATTATATCTTCATCTTTAATTTTTAAGTTTTTTATTGAATAATAAATAGCAGGTGCTGTATTTTTGCCAAACGGCTCTATAATAAATTTAGCATCTTTTATTATTTGCTTTATTTGTTTTTGAAGTTCTTGTGTTGTAATGATATATACCTCTCCAAAAAGTTTTGCTCTTTCATAAGCTTCTAAAATTAGTGGTTTTCCAGTGAATAAGTCCAATAATTGCTTCGGTTTATTTTTTCTTGAAAGAGGCCAAAATCTCTCGCCTTTTCCACCTGCTAATATAAGAGAAAGGATTCTCATTAATTTTTGAAATTTTAAAGGTTTAGATATTTTTTAAATTGGATTGTACAATAATTCTAAAATTACGATTATTTCTTTGTTTTCCCACCCACCCTATAAATAAGCCTTCGGCTTACTTTCGCCTCCTAAATGAACCCCCAATAAAAACTATAATTTTTTAAAATTTTCGTAACTTATTGATTATCAAGGACTTAACACTATTTATTGGACAGAGCATTTTTAAATTGCCTTGTACAATAATTCTGAAAATAAGATTATTACCTTATTTTCCCGCCCATCCTGGAATTAAGCCTTCGCCTTAAAACTTCGCCCCCCTTAAATTCCCCCATTAAATCAATAGTTTTAGAGAATTTTTCATAACTTATTGATTATCAATCACTTAACATTGTTTATTGGAAAAAGCAAAATTCTGCCACTACCAAGAAAAAACCTGATACTATTTATTAAGCAAACTACTTTTTAAACTTTAAACTTTCTAATAGTGCTTTATTTCTTTAATAATGAATTTACAAATTCTGCCTATTTACCATTAGAAGAAAGAAGTGTAAATTTCGGTGATGGGGTTTATGAAGTAATTATTACTTATAACTTTAAGCCATTTAAATTAGATGAGCATATAGATAGATTATTTTATAGCGCTAATGAAATTTTTTTAAGAGTTACTTACAATAAAGATGAAATTAAGGAAATTGTAAATGAAGGAATAAAAAAAATTGAAAAACCAAATTTAAAAATATATATTCAACTTTCGAGAGGCTCTTATGAAAGAATTCATGAATTTCCTCCAAGTTATATAAAACCGAATTTTTTTATAATTTTTAGGGAATTTAAAAGAATTGAAGATGACCTTAGATTTAAAGGTGTTAAATTATTTACTTATCCTGACATTAGATGGGAAAGATGTGATATTAAGAGTTTAAATTTACTTCCTAATGTTCTTGCCAAACAATTTTCAAAAAGTAAAGGCGGATTTGAAGCATTATTTATAAAAAATGGCAAAATTACAGAATGTGCTTCAAGTTCATTTTTTGCTTTTATAGAAGATAAGTTAATAACTCATCCATTAACTAATGAAATTTTGGCAGGTATTACAAGAGGTGAAATTATAAAGATAGCCAAAAGCTTAGGTTTTGAAGTTATTGAAAGACCCATATACATAAATGAAATTGAGAAAATTCAAGAATGCTTTATAACAAGTACAACCGCAGAAGTTTTACCTATAAATAGTATTGACAATTATCATTTTGCTATTGGAGAAAGAACAATCAAAATATATAATGAATTTATTAAGAGGGCATTATGAATGTTTTAATAACAGGAGGCGCTGGATATATAGGTAGTTTTATTATCAAGGCATTAAAAAATAAATTTAATTTACTTGTTATTGATTCTCTTGAAGAAGGTCATAGATGGGCTGTTAATGATTGTCCATTAGTTATAGGTGATATTTCAGATGAAAAAATTTTAGGTGATATTTATGAGAATTTTAAAGTTGATGTTATTATTCACTGTGCTGCTTATGTTGTTGTTCCTGAGTCTGTTAAAAATCCCTTTAAGTATTATGAAAATAATTTCTATAAATCTTTAAAGATGTTAAAATTCTTTTTAGAAAGAAAACTAAAATTTTTTATCTTTTCATCAACATGTGCTGTTTATGGTAATCCTAAATATATTCCTGTTGATGAAAACCATCCAATTGAGCCAATTAATCCATATGGATGGTCTAAATTTTTCTTTGAAAAAGCAATAATGGACTTAAAGAATGTTTATGATTTTGAATATATTATTTTAAGATATTTTAATGCAGCAGGAGCAAGTCTTGATGGAAAACTTGGACAACATAAAAAAGACCCACAGCATTTAATATCAAGAATTATTAAAACAATTTTTGGATTTTATGAAGAATTAAAAATATATGGCAGTGATTATCCTACAAAAGATGGAACAGCAATAAGAGATTTTATTCATGTTGTTGATTTAGCAGAACTACACAAATTAGCGCTTGAATATGTTATAGAAACAAAAAGAAGTGATATATTTAACTTGGGTTATGGTAAAGGATATAGTGTTCTTGAAGTTGTTGAATTGGCAAATAAGATTTTAAAACCTTTTAAATATAGTTTTGCACCAAGAAGAGAAGGTGATCCTGCTATTTTAATAAGTGATAATAGAAAAATAAAATCAGTTCTTGGGTTTAGTCCAAAATATGATGATATGGAAATTATTTTAAAAACTGCCTATAATTGGGAAAAGTATAGAATTGAAAATAATTTAAATTGATTTTAAGTAATCAATTAAGGTATCAACAATAATTTTGCTTGGATAATATCGTTTAAATTCATTTTTTCTTCTAAAATTATAGTAATTTTCAAAGAAATAGTTTATTTTCTCATCTTTAAGCTCTGAAAGAAATGCTGTTTCACCTAAACCTACTTCCCTTTCTGTTCTTTCTCTTAATAGCAAACAAGGGACATTTAGATAATACGTCTCTTCTTGAAGTCCTCCACCATCTGTTATCACAAAAGCACTATCTCTTACAAGATTCATAAAAGTTATGTAATCCAAATAGCCCATAATTTCAATGTTTTTGTTATTTTTTATAATATCATATAATTTAAATTTTCTTAATTGAACTTCACTTGGTTTGTGAATTATATATTTTACTTTTTTTAGTTTTGAAGCACAAATAGCCCATAATTTCAATGTTTTTGTTATTTTTTATAATATCATATAATTTAAATTTTCTTAATTGAACTTCACTTGGTTTGTGAATTATATATTTTACTTTTTTTAGTTTTGAAGCACTAATTATAACTTCAACACATTTTTTAAATCGCTCTTTATTATAAATTGTCTCTTGCCTATGGATTGCAGATACAATATAATTAGAATTTCTTGGGTCATCTTCTTTTGGACTTACAAATTCGCAAAGTGCGTCATAAACTGTATTTTGAAAAGTATTAACAATTATTTTTTTACCCTCATACTTTTTTAGATTACTCTTAGCCCAATCAGATGGAGGAAATAGAATATCAGAAAAATGAACAGAAATAATTCTAACCAATTCTTCTGGAAATGGATGAAATATATTAAATGACCTTAAACCTGATTCAATATGTGCCACTTTCATATTAAATAATTTACCTATGATTACCGCTAAGAGTGTTGATATTGTATCACCTTGCGTTATCAGAATTTTATGTTTTTTAATTTCACTTTTGTGTTTAAAAGCATTAATTAAAACTTTTAAAATAAAAATTGGAATTTCATATATATTTTTTAAATCCTTTTGCTCATTTCTTAAATTTAAGTCTGGCTTTTTTAATCCAAATTTTTCTTCAAGTACTCTGTTAAAGGATGGTTGTTGATCAGTTTGAACATATAAGTATTCTATCTTTCTCCTTTCAAATTCTAACATAACTCCTGCCATTTTAATTAATTGTCCTTTTGTTCCAATTAGAACAACCATAAAATAAATTGAAAATTTTAAAGATATGCCTTAAAATTATCAAAATGATAAAATTTAGAATTTGGAATAAAGGAGATAAAATCATAATTTATCCTCAAAATAACGAATTCGTTATTGATAGTAATAAGAAATTATATTATGTTAAAGATGGTAAAATACAACCTGTTGATTTTGAATATGAAATTAACTTTCACATAGGATTAAAAGATAAAAATGGTAGAGAAATATACGAAAATGACATTGTGGAATGGGAAAGTTATGTTACATCTTTTGTAATAAATGGATATTATGAGGACTGGACTTATCTTAAAATTTGGCACAAGAAAATAAAAGATAATGAATACACTAATGGCGAATATTGGATATTTAGAGATTTAGTAAAATATAGGTTTGAAGAAGGAGATAGATATTGGTTAGAACATGAAAGCTTTGGATATGAAGGAGAAGATACTATTGTCATTGGTAATATATACGAAAATCCTGAACTACTATGTTCGTCTGCTCAAATTGCGGATATAAGTCATTAAAGTGGCTTGGAAAATGTCCAAATTGTCAAGAATGGGAAACTTTTGTTAATGAAAACGAATTTAAAATTGAGAATAATCAAAATGTTGAAATTAAAAAATTAAAGGATTTAGAATATATTAAAGAAGAAAGACTTATCTCAAATATAAATGAATTTGATAGGGTTGTTGGTGGTGGTATTTTAAAAGGTTCTTTAATTTTGATGGGTGGTGATCCAGGTGTTGGAAAATCAACTATTGCTTTACAATTAGCAAGTAAATTTAAATCATTATATATTAGTTCGGAAGAATCATTAAATCAGGTTCTATCAAGAGCTAAAAGAATTGGCATAAATAATGATAATGTTTATATTGTTTGTGAAAGTAATTTAGATAAAATTTTAAATAATTTAAATGAAAATTTTGATTTAATTATTGTTGATTCAATACAAACATTATATTCAGAAGATGTCCCTTCAAGTCCTGGCAGTGTTTCACAAATAAAAACATGTGCTTATAAATTACTTAAATTTTCAAAATCAAGAAATACAGCAATTCTAATAATTGCTCATATTACAAAAGAGGGAGAAATATCAGGACCAAAATTACTTGAGCATATTGTAGATGTGGTATTATATATGGAAACTAATGAGGCAAATTTAAGAATTTTAAGAAGTTATAAAAATCGCTTTGGACCTACAAATGAAATTGGGATTTTTGAAATGACTTATAAAGGATTAAAAGAAGTTAATAAGCCTGAAAATTATTTCATCTCTGATATAAATTATGCTAAACCTTCAATATCAAGAAGTATCATTTTAGAAGGTTTAAGACCACTAATTGTAGAAGTTCAAAGTTTAATAGTAAAAACTTATTATCCTACACCAATAAGAAACTCAACAGGTTATGATATTAGGAGATTAAATATGATTTTGGCAGTAATTGAAAAATTTTTAAATATAAAATTAAGAAATTATGATATTCATATAAATATCGTTGGAGGAATTAAAGTTTCAGACCAAGCTATTGATTTAGCTGTTGCCCTTTCTATAATTTCTGGATATAAGAATTTTCCCCTAAATCCAAAATTAGTTTATATTGGTGAGATAGGCTTAACGGGTGATATTCACAAGGTTTTTCTAATGGATTTAAGGAAATCTGAGGCAAAAAGACTTGGCTTTGAAATTTATGAAAATAAAAAAACATTAATTGATATTTATAAGGATATTTTTGAGAATCTCTAAAAATTCTTTTGGTTTCTCAATATGTGGCATATGACCACATTCCTCAATAAAGTAATTTTTACAATTTAAAATTTCACTTGTTTTTATTAAATTTTCAATATCAATAAGTTTATCATTTTTTCCAATTATGTGAAAACATAATAATTTTTTCCTTTTGAATGTTTCCAAATACTTAAATGGATTAAACTTATTTAAAATTTCAATATGATTTTTCAAAACATCCAAATTTTTAAACATTAAGTAATCTCTTTTTTTACAATCATCAATAAGTCTTTGAGAAAAATACAATCTCTCACAAATTTCATCTTTATTTAAATTCAAATCAAACTTTTGAAAAATAGCACTATTTACTAAAATAAGTGCTTGAACATTATTAAAAATTGTTGTAAAATAATAACCTACCAAACCACCCATAGAATGCCCAATTATTATAATTTTTGAATTAAAATAACTTTTAAAATAATTCGCATAACTTTCAATACTATTTGCTTTTGGTAAATCAACATTTATTATTTCAAAATTTTTTAATTCTCTTGTAATTAAAAGCCAATTTAAATGTGAGCCACCAGCCCCGTGAATAAAAAATAATTTCATTTAATCAGGCAAAGAGAAAATTGCACTCATTAAAATTCCAGACAAACCCCAAAGTAAAGAAGCAGAATATATGTAGAGAAAGTTTTCATTTGATAGATAGACAACAAAAAATATATCTGCTAATAGAAAAATAATTCCCGCTATTGAGCCAATCATCCACCTTTTTCCAAGATCACTACCCCAAAATATCCTCAAATCAATTATAGCAAATATCGCAAGAATATAACCAAAAATTATTAAAACTAAATTGTAATAAAACTTCTCATCAAATTTATAATTATTTATAAGCAGAGAATAACCTATTACAATAAGTATTATAAAAATTCCAAGAACTTGTAAAGCTTCACCAAGTGTAAGACCATATCCACTTCTTATAAGTTGAATAAACATATAAACAACAGCACTTGCTAACGACAAGTGTCCAATATATAATAATGGATAAACAATAAAATTTTTAGCATTAAATTGAATTAGGAAGAATCCAAGAGCTAATAATAGACCGCCAAGACCAAGTAAAAATGTTAGCTTTCCTCTTGCAGTATTTATACCAATAGTAATAAATGCCCTTCTCATTGAAACGATAAAGAAAATTACAAATAGAATTGATGGAATTGAAAGTGAGTAAATTGGACTATAAGGATTAAAGAATAAATAATAAATACCAAGAACGATCCATATAGTTATATTTAGCAGTGTTATAAAGAATGTAAAGTTCATATGGAAATTTTAAAGCTTAGAGGAATTTACACACCCTAAAAATTAAACCTAAGACTTAATTATATGCTTTAAAATTTTCACAAATGAAAAATAATATAGGGACAACAGATAGGATGTTAAGAATTGCTTTAAGTATAATTTTAATAGCATTTTCCATTTCCGCAAGTTCGTCCTTCATTATAAAAACTATCTTGATAATACTATCAATTTTTCTAATTTTTACTTCAATTATAGGATTTTGTCCAATTTACAAAGTTTTTAATTTTAATAGTAAAAGAATTGACCCTCTTGAAAGGAGAAAATAATGTCAATTACTGAAATTTTAGCGAATTTCTTTTCTAATATCATTTATGAAATTGGATATGTTGGGGTTATGGTTTTAATGGCTATGGAAAGTATGATTTTCCCTGTTCCAAGTGAAGCTGTAATGCCATTTACTGGATTTCTTGTTTATGAAAAAAAATTTAGTTGGATAGGCGTATTTATATCTTCAACACTCGGAAGTATAATTGGCTCCTCAATTTCATATTTAATGGGACTTTATGGAGGAAGAGCATTTATTTTAAAATATGGAAAGTACTTCTTGCTTGAAAAAGAGCATCTTGAAATTACTGAAAAATTTTTTAGTAAATATGGCGAAATAACAATTTTAATTAGTAGATTTATACCCGTTGTAAGACATTTAATTTCTATACCTGCTGGAATGGCAAGAATGAACTTTATGAAGTTTATTATATTTACAACAATAGGAGCAAGTGCTTGGAATATGTTTTTGGCTTATGTTGGATATATTTTAAAAAGCAATTGGAAGGAAATTATGAAATATAGTAAAGTTTTTGACTTAATTATAATTTTAGCAATTTTTTTGCTATCAGTTTATTTCTTATATAAACAATTTAAAAAATCAAAACAGAAAGGCAAAGTTATGCTTTAAAATTTCAAAGTTATGGTTATTTTCATTATAAGAAAAGGTGAAAAAGAAGAGCTTTTAAAGATAAAGCAAGTTCCTTATACCTTCTCAAAAGAGAAAGGTGATTTTTTAGATAGTAATTTAAATGAAAATCATTTTACAATTATGGGTTATAATAATAAGGAAGTTTTTATAAGAGCAAATTCAAAAGTTATTTATAAAGATAAGGAGATAATTGGTGATTTTAAAATAAGAGAAAATGAAACATTTGTCGCAAATGGAATTGAAATTACACTTGCTAAAATTGATATTGGAGTTCAAGTTGATGATATGTTAAAAAGCCAACCAACACAATTTATAGATATTGAAGAAGCAGAAGTTCCTTATCTTAAAATTTTATCAGGTCCTGATGCAGGAAAGATAATTGAGATTGACAAAACAGGAATTATTGGAAGAGGAGATGAAGCAGATTATAGAATAGATGATCAATATGTTTCAAGGAAGCAAGCAAAAATATATGTTTTTGACGATAGATATGAGATTGAGGATATTGGTGGTAAAAATCCAACCCTATTAAATGGTAAAGTTTTAACGAAAATAATGCCTTTACATAGTGGCGATGAGATTCAAATTGGAAAAACAAGAATTTTATTTGTAAATCCAAAGGAAAAGCCTGAAAGTGAAATTTATAGGTCCAAAGGTATTCCAGTTTATGTTTATGGAATTTTAGGAGTTATCATAATAGCTTTAATTGGTTTTGGCATTTGGTTTTATAATGCACAGCAAGAGAATAAATTTAATAATTTAATAAGCTCAGCAAGTTCAACAATTCCCATAATTTCACAACTTGAAACAACTGAAAAGAAAATTAATGCTCTTGAAAGGGCAAGAAATGAAATAATTCAAGCTGAAAAAATTAAGAAAAATGACCAAAGAATTTTAGATTTAAAACCACTTATAGAGAAACTATTAAATGCTTGGAAAGATGTGAAAATAGCAGAAGATAAAATAAATAATGGTGATTATTTTAGTGCTTTAAATTCAATTGAAAACGCTATTAAAGTTTTAGAAAATGACGAATATGTAAATAGTTTATATGATCAAATTTTAATAGCAACTGTTGTTCAACAAAATTATGCGGAAGCAAAAGCATTATTTGAAAATGGAAAGATAAATAAAGCATTAGAAGTTTTAAATTTAGCACTAAATAGAGCACCAGATCATCCACAACTATTAGAACTGAAAAAAATCATTTTAGATGCTCAAAAGAAAAGAACAACAAAATCTGAAATCCAGCGAAAACTTACCTCATTAAAGGAAGTTAAACCAAAAGAAGAGAAAAAGGAAGAAATAGCAGAAAAACAAAAAGAACAAAAAATACTTGAATTAAGTATAAAAATTGATGTTCCAAAAATAAATTTAGAAACAATACAACCAGAAATAAATTTAGATATTACACTTGATGAAACAAAAAATTTAGTTAATGCTTATGAAAAGGAGCACAATTTAGACAAAACGATAAGAATAGCAACATCCATATTACAAAATGATCCAAATAATGTCACAGCAAAGTACTATTTAAGATTAGCTCAAAAAGAAAAGCAAGCAATTGCTTATGAAAAACAAGGGAAAAAAGCAGAAGCAATATCAGTTTGGGAGGAAATTTTAAAATTAGATCCATCAAATATTTGGGCAAAGCAAGCACTTTCAAGACTTGGAAAATGAAAAGATTTTTGATAATTTTATTAATAATTCAAACAATTATTATAGTGGGGGGTGGTTTCTACATCTATAAAAACTATATATCTAAACCAAAACAAGAAACAATTATTGACATCAGAAAGGAGCTTGAGCTTCCAAAAGAAATGTCAATTATAAGCAAAAATATAAAAGAAGAAAAGCAGGTAATAAAATCGGAAAAATCAATAATTGAAAATCAAACTATTATAACAAATGTTATTCAAACGCAAGTTCCAATTCCAGAGCAACCTACTGAAAAAGTTGAAGAAAAACCAAAAAATCCAACAAATCCAACTGACATAAAAGTAGATGTTGATATTTCAAAAATTGATATTCCAAAAGTAGGTACAGAATTATTAGGAGGATTTTCTGCAAGTGGTTCCTTAGCTCTACAGCAAGCTTATGAAGAGGAGCATAATTTAAATAAAACGATACAAATAGCAAATGATATATTAAAATCAAATCCAAATGACCAATTAGCTCAAAAATATAAAAAATTAGCTGAGCTTGAAATTATGGCAATAGATGCTTTAAATAAAGGTGATAGACAATCAGCTTTAAATTATTATTATCAAATGCAATCAATTGACCCAAATAATAAGTGGGCTAAAAAAGGTATTATGAAAATTATGAGCGGAGATTAATGCTAAAAAAATTAGACTTTTATATAATTAAATTGCATATCCTTCCATTCTTAGGCTCAATTTTAGTAATTACACTTGTTCTATTACTTGACAAAATTTTTGATCTTATGGATTTGTTAATCAGGAAGGGAGTTCCAATTGATATCGTAATAAAATTATTTATATATGCACTTCCATTCATATTAGCTCTTTCCATTCCTATGTCCGTTTTAATAGCAAGTTTAATAGCTTTTGGAAATTTATCTCAAAACTTTGAAATTATTGCTGCCAAATCTTGCGGAATAAGCTTAAAGAGACTTCTATTAGGTCCAATTATATTTTCAACAATTGTTTTTATATTTATGGTTTGGTTTAATGACAAAATTTTACCTGAGTCAAACCATAAATTTAAAAACTTATTAATTGATATTTACATTAAAAAACCAATAGCACAAATAAAATCTGGACTATTCAATGAAATTGGAAATTATAAACTATATATTGGAAATAAAGATGATAGGACATCTTATTTAGAAGATATAAGAATTTACGATATATCAGATTATGGCAAAACATTCATAACTGCTAAAAATGGTTATATTCATAGTTTTGAAGATAGTGTTTTGATTTTAGATTTGAAAGATGGTCAAATTCACCAACTCTTAGATGGATTTACTAAAAAATATAGAACAATAGAATTTGAAAATTATCAAGTTTTAATAAAGCTTGATATTAGTATGCAAATTAGAGAAAGAGAATTTAGAGGCGATAGAGAAATGGGCATAAAGCAACTAATTGAAGAAATGGAAAGAAAGAAGAAGGAATATGAAATGATAAAAGATGAGGATTTAAAAAGATATTATAAAATGAGAATAAATCAAATTTTACTTGAAATTCACAAAAAATTTTCCATGCCATTTTCAGCAATTGTATTTGTTTTATTATCTGCTCCAATATCTTCAATAATAAGAAGGGGTGGCTTTGGTCCTGCTCTTGGTATATCTTTTATAGTATTTACAATTTATTATATTTTCTTAATTGGTGGAGAAGAGCTTGCTAAAAAGAATATAATAAATGGAGCATTAGCTATGTGGTTTCCTAATGTTTTATTCTTCATTATAGCAATATATTTAATTAGAAGGGAAGAATACTAAATAATGAAAATTAGACTTGACCAATTGCTTGTTATAAAAAATTTAGCTGAAAGTAGAGAAAAAGCAAAAGCACTAATAATGTCAGGAAATGTTATTGTAAATGGTGTTATTATTGACAAACCTGGAAAACTTGTTGATGTAAATTCTGATATTAAAATAAAAGAAAAATTTAAATATGTTTCAAGGGGTGGTTTAAAGCTTGAAACTGCTTTAAATTATTTTAAATTGGATGTTAAAAATTTTGTTTGTCTTGATGTTGGCTCTTCAACAGGCGGATTTGTAGATTGTTTATTACAAAGAGGAGCAAAAATTGTTTATGCAGTTGATGTTGGTAAAAATCAACTTCATGAGAAATTAAAAAATGATAAAAGAGTTATTTCTTATGAAGAAAAAGATGCTCGTGAATTAACTGAAAATGACATAAAAGAAAAATTAGATTTAATAACAATTGATGTTTCATTTATAAGTTTAACAAAAGTTATTCCAAATGTTATAAAGTTTTTAAAGGATAATGGATATTTGTTAGTTCTTGTAAAACCACAATTTGAACTTGGAAAAAAATTCGTTAAGAAAGGCGTAGTTAGGGATGAGAATTTAAGGAAATTAGCAGTTGATAAAATTTTAAATTTTTTAAAGGAAATGAAATTTGAAATTATAGGTGTAGTTAGGTCTTATCCACCTGGACCAAAAGGAAATCATGAATTTTTTATTTTATCTAAAAAGCTTTAAAATTTTCAAACTATGAAATTTTTCGTAGATAGTGCTAACATTGAGGAAATAAAAAAGTTAAATGAATGGGGTATAATAAGTGGGGTTACAACAAATCCATCTCTTTTAGCAAAAGAAAAAGGAAATCCTTATGAAATTTTAAAACAAATATGTGAAATTGTAAAAGGTCCCGTTTCAGCAGAAGTAACAACCTTAAAATTTGAAGAAATGATTGAAGAAGCACAAAAATTAGCAGATATTCATCCTAATATCGTAATTAAAATTCCATTTACAGAAGATGGAATAAAAGCTATAAAGTATCTTTCAGATAAAGGAATAAGTGTTAATACAACATTAATTTTTAATCCAATTCAAGCACTTATTGCTGCAAGAGCAGGTGCTAGATATGTATCGCCATTTATTGGAAGGCTTGATGATATTGGTCATGATGGAATTTCAATTATTAAAGAAATTGTTGAGATATTCGCTATTCATGATATTGAAACTGAAGTAATATCAGCAAGCATTAGACATCCAAGACATGTCTTATTATCAGCATTATATGGTGCTCATATAGCAACAATTCCACCTCATGTATTTTATCAAATGATAAAACATCCATTAACTGATATTGGACTTGAAAAATTTTTAGAAGATTGGAAGAAAAAGGAAAATTAAATGATTTTTTTAATTCTATTTTCTGATAGTTTAAAGCTTTTAGATAAAGTAATTGCTGTTGTAAATGATGAGCCAATTTTCTATTCTGAATTAGAAGAAGTTTATAGAAGCACAACATTAACTGAAAATGATTCAATAAAGAATGAGATTTTAAAAAATTTGATAAAGCAAAGAGTAATTCTTGTTCTTGCCAAAAGTGATAGCTCATTATCCATTAGTGAAGATGAATTTAAAAACTTCTCAAAAAATTACATGGATAATATATATTTTCAATATGGAAGAATTGAAATTTTTAATAAAATTCAATCACTTGGTGTAAATCCCAACGATACAATTGAAATCAAGAAAATTTTGAAAAGTTATGAAATTCCAGATAGTATAATCATTTTCTCTGATCCAGAGCTCGCTAATAAAGTTTTTTTAATTGTAGGAAAGAAAATTTTTGATGAAGAGTTAAGGAAAAACAATTTAACAATTAATGAGTTTATTGAAAATCAAAGAGAATTTATAAAAAAGCAGATATTAATCCAAAAGTACATTTCAAAATATATTACTCCTGAAATAATTATAACTGAGGATGAGATTAAGAGTTTTTATGAAATTCATAAGGATTCATTTCCAAAACAACCAAATATATACTATTTACAACAGATTGTAATTCCAGTCCCCGCTTCATTTGAGCAAGAAGAAAAGGCATATGATAAAATTAAAGGTATTTATAAGAGATTACAAAAAGGTGAGAATTTTGAAAAATTAGCAAAGAAATTTTCAGATGATAGTATTATTGAGTTAGGTTGGCTTAAAAAAAATTATTTATCTCAATTTTTAAGTCAGGATTTAATTTTAGAAATATTTTCAACACCAAAAGGCTCTTGGACAAGACCAATAAGAACACCCTTAGGTTATAATATATTTAAAATTGATGATAAATCTTCTGATTCAGTAAAAATTAGTCATATTCTTGTTAAGGTTAAACCCTCAAAGGAAGATATTGAAAAGGCAAGAGAAAGGGTTTTAATAATTCTTGAAAATGCTAAGAAGAATTTTGAGGAAACTGCTAAGGAAAATTCTATTAGTCCAGTTGAGATAGGTTATGTTCCTGAGGATGCTATTCCCGATGAATTAAAACCATATTTTAAAGATGTAAAAGAAAATTCAATTATTGGACCAATATATAAAGATGGCTTTTATTTAATTTTAAGAGTTAAACAATTCATTCCTGAAAAAATTACAAGATATGAAGATGTAAGGGACCAAATAAAATTTATTTTAATGAATAAAAGAATTGAAGAGAAAATATCTGAAATTTATGAAAAGAATAAAGATAAAGTCCTAATAAAAATATATGAATAAAAATGCCCCCGGGGGAAGGGGCATTTTTTCCTTGGAGCCAATCTGGACTTTCTAGTCCGTATAAACTCATTTGAGATAAAAGGGAAAAAGGATTAATAAAAGCCCCCGGAAGGGGGCTAATTTTAATTTACGATAATTTTACCAACTTTATTTTCTATTATGTAAATATAAGTGCCTTTTGGAAGCTTGCCAACTTTCAAAGCCCTCGTTCCTTTTGAAACTTGAATATCCTTAACTAATGCACCATTAGTGTTGTAAATTTGAATTCTTGTGTCTTTTTCAATCTCTTTATTAAAGACAATTCTTCCATTATCATATCTTAAAATTTTGGCATCCTTAGGTAATATAACCTCTTCATATCCCGTAGATTTCCTTTGAACTACAATTCCAAGAATCCAAGAGTAATTTAAACCATAATCAGTTAGCTGACTCCAAGCACCACCAGCAATATTATCCGCTCTAATCCAGCAAGAATAATTTAAAATACAAGTAGAAGCATTATCAATACCAAATGGGTATGTCCCATTTATATTCCAACTTCTTCCTGCATAAAATGGAAGTATGGATTGCTCTATTTTAATAGGAGTTGGAAGAGATATAAACCATAATTTTGCCCCGTTAGTTCCACTTGGAAGCGTTGTATCCTTTCCAATAATTTCAAGACTTAAACTTGGTTTTCCTGTTCCATCATCAAGCCAAAGACTTACTCTTGTATTTCCACCTGGACAAGTGCTTGGATTAAATGTTGAGCAATGATAAAAGAAAATTTTTGTAATATAATAGCTATCTGCTGAAACTACAAATGGCCAAATTGTAGCACTATCATATCTAACAGCTTGATGTGAATTTCCAAGATTTCCACCAGAGCCAATAGCATCATTTGCTGTTAAGGAATTTGGATAATTTAGGGTATCAGTTGCTTTGGCATTTAAACTAAGAGTTGTACTGAATGTATCATTACCTACAAAATCATCACTTAATCCATGCCATGCTTTTATAGTATTAGTTCCAAGAGCATATTGAACATTTGTAAATTGAACAGAATCTGTTTGATTTGAATTTAATGTGCCTGCATAAGTTTGACTATAAGTATTAGTATTTACTTTAAGATATACTGTAAATCCACTTTGAGGATTTGTTCCAGTATTTGTAATTTTTACCCAAGCACTTCCAATAGGATTTATAGTGCTTCCAGATGGATAAAAGTAATAAACACCAGGATTTGGACTAACTCCAACAATACCCAAATCATTATCAAGTGTATAATCACCTTCAACTACAACATTATCAATACCTGCACCCCATCCCCAATCTCCACCATCATCATAAACGAATTCAATTTGAATAGTGTCATCACTTCCTGTCATATATGAAGTAAAGTCAAAAGTAAAGGTTTTATTTAAGGAATCAGCAGTTCCAGGAAGATTTAGAATTCTAACACTATTCCAAGGACCTCCACCAGATTTATATCTTAAATTTACATATAATGTTTCAACAGGATTAGTTGGATCAGGTGGTGTATAAGCGTCAAAGCTATAATCAAATCTCAATCTATAAGCACTAGCGCCTGGTGGAATATATATAGGTGGTGTTCTTAAAACTTCATAAGCAGTAGTATTTGAAGAGCCAGCACCATCATCATCATAACATACGAATTTTGAAGTAAATGAAACACCACCACTACAAAAGCCAGCAGGGTAGCTTCGCCATGTTCTTCCATCACCGTCACCATCTATTACAGTCCATCCAGCAGGAAGAGCAGGTGGTGTTACACTTTCAAAGTTTTCCTGAAATATAGGTATCCAGGTTTGGATAGATGGATTTGTAGGATTCTTAGAAATAGATACACTTTTTGGACCTTCCACTGCCCTTTTTTGAATATGGGCAGGGCTTTCCTTTGATGTTGATATTTGAACGGATAGCACAATCAGCTCAATCATGTTCAACCTCCTTTTAGTTTTTGTATTAATTCTGGAATTATTGTATTTACATCTCCAACCAAACCATAATCTGCAACTTTAAAAATAGGTGCTTCACTATCTTTATTTATTGCTATTATATACTTTGATGTTCTCATTCCTGATAAATGCTGAATAGCACCAGAAATTCCAATTGCGAAATATATTAAAGGTGAAACAGTTTTGCCTGTTTGACCTACTTGATGCGAATGGTCTACCCATCCAGCATCTACAACTGCTTGACTTGCTCCAAGTGCTACTTTTAAATTTGTCTTTTCTTTTAAAACATCAATTAATTCTCTTAATAATTTATGATAATTTTCAGCACTTCCAAGACCTCTACCCCCTGAAACTACAATATCTGCTTCTGTTACATCAACTTCTTTTGTCTCTTTCGGTTTTATTTCAATAATTTCAATAGAAGAGCTTTTAGAAGGCTTTAATTTTATAACTTCACCTTCCGTTTCAAGCTCCTTAGGAATTTTAAAGGCTTTTGGTTTCATTCCTAAAATTTTAA
>Ga0081478_146472_pt1 | contig 24892 bp, 20 predicted proteins | sample OctSprmetagenome_FD_70983 | JGI IMG/M metagenome (GOLD analysis project Ga0081478, IMG submission 70983) | Hot spring and microbial mat streamer communities from Octopus Spring Streamers, Yellowstone National Park, USA - T=80-84 v2 (version 2) | ecosystem: Environmental > Aquatic > Thermal... | reverse complement strand
CCCCCCCTCCTCTCCCGCTCCCCGGGCTTAAAAAGGGCGGGCCTCCAGCCCCCCAGCCCCTTCTCCGGCGAAGTGTGGGGGGATCTCCCCGCAGGCCCCTTCCCGCAGGGGGAGTGGGCCTTTGAGGCGGACAACCGCTTCCGCCACTTCAGCGTCCCCGTGGACATCGTCTTCCGGCGCATCCGGGCGGACGCCGGGGGCCTGGAGGTGGAGCTGCAGATCCGCCAGCCGAAGGGGCTGCTGGTCCTCGGACAGCTGCCGGGGCCCGCGGAGATGGGGGTGGTGGACGCCGCGGGGCATCAGATGTTCCCCGTCCGCTTCCCCGAGGACCTGAAGGAGATGGCGCCGCCCCGGGAGGCCTCCCGGATCGACGTCGCCCTGCGCTATCCGCTCCCGACGGCCCGGGGACCGCTGATCTTCCGGCTGGCGGGCTGGCCCCTGGTCCGCTTCGATCCCGAAGCCGGGACGCTGGTCGAGGTCGACTGGGACGGACGGGCCTTCGTCCTGGCGCCCACCCCCACGCCGTCCCCGGCGCAGATCGCCCGCGGGGAGATCGCCGCCCTGCTGGAGCAGATCGCGGGGGCGGTGGGCCGGTCTCCGGAGGCCTTCCGGGCCGCCCTGGATCCGAAGGCGGAGGCGGATCCGGACCTGCTGCGGGCTGTGGCCTCCGGCGGCGGCTGGCCGCTGCGCGCCCCGCGCCTGGAGGTGACCGGCGGGAAGTTCGAGGCGGAGGAGGCCCGGGACGTCCGCGTGGAGCTGTCCACGAGCCTGGAGGGCTTCCCGGAGGAGGAGCGCTGGCGCTACCCGGCGAAGGCCGAATTCCGCAAGACGAACGGAGCGTGGCGGATCGTCCGCTGGGAGTGGGAGAGCGTCCCGCCGTGGGCGCGCCTTCCCGGCCGCCCCTGGACCTCCGAGCACTTCACGCTGATCGCCCCTCCGGATCTCCCGGAAGGGACCGCCCGGGCGGTCCTGACGGAGCTGGAGGAGGCCTATCAGGATCTCTCCGCGCGGCTGCCGCAGGAGATCGTCCGCCCCCGGTATCTGGCGGTCTACGCCCCCGACCGCAAGACCTTCCGGGACCTGACCGGGAAGGATGCGCAGATGTTCCTGGGCGTGGCCTTCTACCGCACCGTCCCGGTGGAGGCGGACGGGGAGGTGGTGGGCTTCCGCACGGGCGAGACGATGATCGTCCTCAACGCCGAGGGGGTGAAGGGCTACCGGGCGACGGATCCCATCGGGGGGCGGGCGGCGGTGCTGCGGCACGAGCTGGTCCATGTGATCCTGGCCCCATGGACCCGACCCTGGACGCCCGGATGGCTGGTGGAGGGGGCGGCGCTGACCTACGCCGGGCAGCCCTACTGGCGGCAGCTGCGGGAGGAGATCCAGGGCCTGGGGAACATGACCTACACCACCCAGTTCGGCCACATCGGGGACATCTTCGGGACGGCGACGGCGCGCCAGTATGCCATGGCCTCGGCGATGGCGGAGTTCGTCCGGGAGCGCTATGGAGACTCCGCCTTCCTTGCCCTCTATCGGGCCTACGGCGATATCCCGGTGGATGTGGTGGAGCGGCACATGCCGATGTTCGGCATGCAGATGATGATTCAGGCCTCGATGGACGCCATCGCCAGGGAGTCCACGCCGGGCTTTCTGCAGCAGCACCTCGGGGTGGACCCCGCGGCCTTCGAGGAGGAGTTCCTGAAGTGGTGGAAAGCCAGGCGCTGAGCAGCGAATGAGCCACGCGGGCTTGGAGGCCCCACATTCCGGAACCACCTGAAGGATTCATCGCGCGCCGGATGGGCGATCCGGGAGGCGCCTTTTTTGAGCCAAAACTCCGATTTCCTCGGTCTCTTGTGGCAGGTTGCACAAGAGGCGGCGTAGGATAAAGCGCGGATCCGGCTTACCCGATTCGAGGGGGGACAGGCCGGCGCGGCGGGTGGCGTCCATCGAAAAGGCAGTTTTTGTAGGAGGGGCTTCAGCCCCGAACCTCCGTCTTCGATGACGCAGGGGTTGCGGTGAAGGCTGCTTCGTCGATCCCGAGCTCCTGGCTCTCGATGGCGCAAAGGTCGCGGCGAAAGCCGCTCCTACGGAAAGGCGGTTTTTGTAGGAGGGGCTTTAGCCCCGAACTTTCAGGTCTTCGATGACGCAAGGGTTGCAATGAAGGCTGCTCCGGCAACCCCGAGCTCTTGGCTTTCGATGACGCAGGGGTCGCGGCTGAAGCCGCTCCTACGAAAAACGGCTTTTGTAGGGGGATTTCGCTCCGAACCTCCGCCTTGGACGGCGCAAGGGTCGCGGCGGAAGCACGCGATGCATCGTGGTGAGGGGATGTGGCCGAAATGAATTTCGGCTTACGCGGGGGGCTTCAGCCTCGAACGCTCGGTCTTCGATGGCACAAGGGTCGCAGCGGAAGCCGTTCCTGCGCTTACGGCAAGGAGGCCGAAATGGATTTCGGCTTACACGGTGAGGGGATGGTCTCCATTCCGTCCTCAAAACCCTGTAGGGAGGTGAAGCGATGGCGCGGTTCATCCGTTTAACGGTGGTAGTCCTCCTCGGCGCCCTGCTGACGGCCTGTGGCGGCGGCGCAGGGGGGACCGGCGGGACGGGCAGTCTGGTGATCGAGATGGGGGACCTTTACTTCAAGCCGAACACATTGACCGCAAAGCCCGGCCAGACCCTGCAGATCACCCTGGATAACCGCGGCTCCCTGGAGCACAACTTCGTGCTCTACGATCTTGACGGCCAGACGGTGCTCTTCGAGAAGGACGCCATCCAGCCCGGCCAGAAGGCGAACATCTCTCTGAAAGCGCCGGAGAAGCCCGGCGCGTATCAGTATGTGTGCACGGTTCCCGGCCACAAAGAGGGCGGGATGGTCGGCACGCTCACGGTGCAGCCCTGAGGGGCGAAACGCAAGCCGCCCGGCCTTTCAGGGCCGGGCGGCTTCTTTCACGCGAACAGCACGTGCTGGCGGAGGAACTCCAGGACCTCCCGATAGAAGCGGGCGATGGTCTCGGCGCGGCGCCAGCCGTGCCCTTCCCCCGGGTAAAGCCGGTAGAAGTGGGGAACCCCTCGCCGGCGCAGGGCCTCCACGATGGCCTCGGCCTGGCTCGGCGGCACGACCCGATCTTCCTCTCCCTGGAAGATGGCCACGGGATCCCGGATCCGATCCGCATGGAAGATGGGGGACCATTCCCGATAGCGCTCGGCCGCCTCGGGGAGGGGACCGACCAGGGAGTCCAGGTAGTGGGCCTCGAACTTGTGGGTCTCCGCAGCTAAGGTGAACAGGTTGGTGACGCCGAAGAGGCAGACGCCGGCCCGGAAGAACCCGGGATGGCGGATAAGGGCGTTCAGAACCGTATAGCCGCCGGCGCTGCCGCCTATGATCACCTGACGCTGGGGATCCGCCAGCCCCTGTTCGGCCAGGGCCCGGGCGCCCCCCACGGCGTCCTCCACATCCAGAAGGCCCCACTTCCCCTTCAGGGCATCCCGGTAGGAGCGCCCGTAGCCGGTGCTCCCCCGATAATTCACTTCCAGGTAAGCGAAGCCCCGCGTGGCGAAGAACTGGGCATCCGCGTTGTAGCTCATCACCCGCTGGGAGGTGGGGCCGCCGTGGATGCTGATGAGGGCCGGGGGCAGGCCCACTCCCCGCACCTCCGGCGAGGCCGGTGGGTAATACAGGCCGTGGACAGCCGTCCCGTCCGGCGCGCGCCATTGAATGGGCTGGGGGAAGGAGAGCGCCTCCGGCGGGATCCGCTCCGCGCTGGCGAACCGGTGGATGCGGAACCGGCCGTCCTCCCAGGTCACCACCCGAGGCGGGAGGACAGGGGAGGAAGCGATCATGGCCAGGGCCTCCCGGTCCGGGGCCACCGCGAGCTGTTCGAACCAGGTGTAGGGGTGGAGGTCCAGGCGCGTGATCCGTCCTTCCAGATCCACGACCTCCAAGGAAGCGATGGCGTTCTCGTTGCGGCGGTAGAAGAGGCGGTCCCCCCGCGGGCTCCACCCGTAAACCCGCAGCCCCTGAACCCAGGCCGGGGGCGCCAGGGTGGTCCCCTCCGCCAGGATCCGCCGGGCGCCGGTCTCCAGGTCCATCACCACCAGCGCGTCCCATTCCCCGTCGGTGAGGATGTAGCTCAGGAAGCGGCCGTCCGGGGAGAAGGCGGGCTGGAAGACCGGGGTGGTGGCATCCCCGGCGATGACCTCCGGGGAGGAAGGGCGAGGCGGATCGCCCTCCAGGCGCGCCAGGCACAGGCGCGCGCCGTCCCAGGGCATGTTCGGGTGATCCCATTCCACCCAGGCGATGAGGGGCCGGGTGGGGTGCCAGGCCGGCTGCATGTAGAAATCCGCGCCCTCGGCGACCTTCTGGGGCCAGCGGCGTCCTTCCGCGTCCACCAGGGCCAGGAGGTCGGTCTCGCCGTCCGAATGCACGTAGAGCACCCAGCGCCCATCCGGGGAGAGGGTCGGCGAGGCGGCGTTCCCGAAGGGCGGGGTGATGGGGTAGGGGAGCCCACGGGCCAGCGGGAGCCGGTAAAGCCGACCGTCCTCCCCGACGTAGATCACGAGGCCGTCGCCGGCGATGAAATCCCCGCCGCCGTATCCGATGCGGGCCCGCACCGATTCGATCTCCGTGAGATCCCGCGGCGGCCCCTCGCCCTCCCGGGCGACCAGGACGCCGCGGCCGGAGCGCTCCTCCCGCCAGATCAGAACGCGGCCGGAGCGATCCCACTGGACGTCGGTGATCCGGAGCAGGCTCGCCATCCGCTCCGGCTCCAGCGGGCTGGGCCAGAGGCCATACGGGAGAACCCGGCGCATGGCGCATTCCTCCGGGTGAAGATGCTGTCATGGTAGCCTGATTGGCTCTTCCCTGATAGAGGGCCCGGGGAGGTTCTTATGGAGATGCGGACCCTTCGGGGGGGCGCAGCTCGATGGGCCGGTTGAAATCCGAGAGGGTGATCTGCCAGACCGTGGGATCCTGGGGATCGCTGTCCAGCTCCATCAGGCGGACCCGCAGGATGCGGAACGTGCGCGCCTCCACCCACAGGTCGGCGCGCAGGCGCCCGGCGATGAGGCCCAGGGACCACTCCTCCAGGGGACCACTCAGCACCTCGCCGTGGAGGTGAAAGGCCTGGCGGCCTTCCAGGGTCTCGACCCCCACCAGCCGGAGCTCGACGCGGGCGAGCAGGGCGGGCAGGCCCTGCTCGGCGTCGAAGAAGAGCCGGGGATCGATGACCGTGCCGCGCTCCGGGGGCAGCTCCTCCCAGCGCCCGATCCCCGGGAACGCCACCCAGGTCCGCTCGCCGATGCGGAGCACCCCGAGCTCGGTGACCATCCCCAGGGTGAAGACCCGGGCGGTCCCCCGCAACCCGTTCGGCCGGACTACGTCTCCTTCCACCCGGCGCAGCATCATCGTGCGGGCGGCGTCCAGATAATCCGGCGCCCCCTTCCGCTCCAGAAGGAAATGGACGGTTTGGATCTCGGCCATCGCCCGGGCAGCCCGTTGCAGGATCTCCGGGGCGGAGAGGGCCGGAGCGGGGGGAGCCGGGCGACACGCGGTGATCGCCACGAGGCTGAGCCATCCGAGGAGGCCAAGCGCCTGCCCGATCCCGCGCTTCATCCTCAGGTCTCCTTCCACCCACAGCGTGCAGCCGTCCTTAGGGGAGCGCAGGCGGGGCGGGGGACGAAGGATCCCCGCCCCGCGCAGCCCGCCGAAGCCGGACGGCCCGGCGCCCTTGCCTCAGGAGCCGGGAGGCGCGATCCGGATGAAGAGCACCCCCCGCTGGATCTCGGCGCCCTGCGTGGCCTCCCCGGCGATCCCGATCCCCCGGATGGGATCCAGGAAGGGGCGGGCCTTCTCCCGGAAGGTGGCGCGCTCCGCTCCGGGGATCCATCGTTCGATTTGATCCCAAAGGGCAAGGGTATCCAGGAAGAACAGGGATGAGATCTGCCGGGGCAGCTGCTCCCGGATCTCCCGGAAGCGCGGGTTCCCGGTGATGGCGCGGGCCGGCCTGTAATAGCCTTCGAAGGCGTCCGCGGGAAAGACCATTTGCACCGCCTCCGGATCCACGGTGTAGGCCAGGATGCGCTCCCCGGTGGGCGCGGTGACGATGCGGAAGGCCTGCCGGCCCCGCGTGGACTCCTCTACCCGAACGCCCATCATCGCCAGGGCGTCCTCCATGCGCTCCAGGCCCGCGCGGGCCGCCTCCGGCTGGTCGGTCCCGATCCAGAGCGAAACCCCCACCGGGATCTCCGGAGGGGTCCCCGCCGGCGCGGGAAGCGCCGCCAGGATCAGATCCCCGGTCATCCAGGCGAGGAGGTCCTCCTCCAGCCGGATCCCCAGGGCCGCTTCCATGTCCTGGAGCTGGCGGCGGGCCTCCGGGTTCCGGCGGAGGATCTCCAGGCTCTGGCGCAGGCCCTGTCCGATGCGGGCGGCCTGGAAGAAACCGAAGGCGTTCTCCGGGATCCGGCCCAGGAGCGCCTCGGAGATCGGCGGAGCGTCCAGCGAGGCGCGAAGGTCCTGGGGCACCTTCGCCCGGTCGATCGCCGCGATCGACTGGAGACGGAGGCCCTGGGCTTGCAGCTCCACCGCGAAGCCGGCGCCTTCGACGGCCTGGAGGATGGGGGCCTGGGCTCCCAGCAGGGATTCGGGATCCGGCGCGCCGGGTTGCAGGCGGGGGAGGGCTTCCCGGAAGAGTTTTTGCAGCTCCCGATAATCCAGATAGGCCATCATCACGCTCTGGGCGGGCAGGGCCTGAATCACTTTCCGGAAGCGCGGGGAGGCGGTGATGGATTGGCCTTGTCCGGCGGCGCGATCGGCCACCCGCTGGAAGGCCTCCTCCGTGGCCGCGATCACCACGAACTCCCCGAGCCGCCCGATGGCCAGGGGAGGGCTCTGGGGCTCCTTCGAAACCAGCAGCTGGTAAGACCGACCGCGGTGGGCGCGGGCCTCCACGCGCCCGCCTTCCTTTTCGGCCAGCTGGCGCAGCCGCCCCAGGAAGGCATCCGCCTTCTGGTGATCTCGGGAGGCGATGAGCAGCGCGAGGGGCAATCGACCTTGCTCCAGGGCTTCCGGGGAGGTGGGGAAGAGGGCCAGGCCGATCTCCGGCCCGATCCACGGCGCGATGTCGGCGTCGAAGTCGATCTCGGACTCCTTTTTCAGTTGGTCTTTCCATTCCTTGAGGGCGCGCTGGACCTCGGGGTTCTCCAGATAGGCGCGGCGGATGGTTTCATAGCCGGGCTGGGCCTGGAGATTGTAAGAGAGAGAGATGTAGAGGATCGCATCGTCCGGAACCATCTCCGCGGCCAGGATCCGGGGGCGTAGCCCGAGGAGGGCCAGGACCCGCTCGCGGAGGGGGGCGTAGGCCAGGGCGCCGACGGCGAGGCCCGTCACGCAGCACACCAGCGCCAGCACAGGCAAGAGCGCCAGCCACCATCGTCGGGACATGGAAACCTCCTTTCTTTAAGGGCTCAATCTTTTTCTATGCGCGAAGGGCTCTCCGGAGCGCTGGATCCGGCGGGAGCGCCTTGCCGGAGCGGGTGGAGGGCGGCGGCGGCCGGGAGGGCCAGCCCCATGGTCAGGGCGGCGAGCCCGAAGATCTCCCGCAGGATGGCCAGGGTGATGGCCGGCAGGGCGTCGGGGAGCTCCGCCAGCGTGTAGGCGGTCACCATCTGCTCGAAGCGGGAAGTCCCCCATGCGGTGAGGCCGGCCATCCCCACGCTCATGCCGATCAGGCGGAGGATGAGCAGGAGGCCGGAGACCAGGCCGCGAGCGGTGGGGGGCGCGGCGTCGAGGGCGGCGGCGCTCAACGCCGAGGCGGCGGCCCCCAGGCCCAGCCCGGCCAGGGCCATGTGCCGGAACATCCGCCCGAAAGGCTCCTCGGCCTCCCAGCGCGCGGCCAGCCCGAGGGCCAGGGCGGCGGCCAGGATCCCGATCAGAGCCGGACGGCGGTATCCCCAGCGGCTCGCCCAGCCCCCGATGAGAGCGCCCAGCGCCATCCCTCCGGTGAGCCCGCTCAGGACCTGCCCGCTGCGCAGGGCCGCGCGGCCGAGCCATTCCGCCGGGGTGGCGCCCTCGCCGCGCAGGGTGTTGATGAAGAGGGGGACCTGAACCATCGGGGTGATCAGGCCGATCCCCAGGATCAGGTTCGCCAGACCGGCCCCCACGAGGTTCCGGCGTCGGAAGAGCTCCGGAGGGAGGAAGGGGGCGCGGGCGCGGCGCTCGTAGGACAGCAAGAGCAGAAGGGCAAGGGCGCTGAGCGAAAGCCACGGCCACGCCTGCTCCGGGGCCGCCGGCGCCCGGTTTGCGAAATCCGGGAGGTCCAGGGAGCCGCCCATCCGGTCGAGGCCGATATGGAGGGCGACGAGGGCGGCGGAGAAGAGGGCGACGCCCGGGATGTCCACCGCGAGGGCGCGGGGGGCGCTCCCGAAGGCCCGGCGGCCGATCCCGGCGGCGGCCAGCGCCAGAAGGGTGAGGGGGATGTTCAGGGCGAACTGCCATTGCCAGCTCCAGCCGGCCATGGCGGCGGGCAGCCCCAGGGTGTGGTGGAGCCAGGCCCCTGCCTCCGGCCCGTAGCGGATGAGGAGCGCCCCATAGAGGGGCCCCCAGATCCAGCCCAGGGTGTCGATGGCGGCGAGCAGACCGATGGCGAAGCCGCGGCGCCCCTCCGGGAAGCGATCCCCGACGGCGGCCATGGCGATGGGGACCACCGCCCCGCCCCCGAAGGCCTGGAGGGCGCGGGCGGCGATGAGGGTGGGGAGCGCGCGGGCGGAGAGCACGAGGAGCGAGCCGGCGAGGAAAAGGGACAGGCTGAGGACGTAAAGGGGGAGGCGCCCGTAGCGATCCGAGAGCCGGCCCATCAGCGGCATCGCGGTGACGTAGGCGATGAGGTAAGCGGAGACGATCCAGGCGGCATCCCGGAGGCCGGAGGGGATGGGGATCTCGAAGTCCACGATCATGCGGGGGAGCATCGTGCTGACCACCGTGAGGTCGTCCGCGGCGATGAAGACCCCGAAGGCCAGCGCCCCCAGGATCCAGTAAGGGGAGTCCCCGGGCCCCTGTCTCTTCGGGCTGTCGATCTCCCGGCTCATCGTGCCCCTCACACAATCGTGGAGGTGGAGCCTTTCTCCCGGCCCAGCACTTCGCGGCGCACGGCGTGGGGATCCTGCAGGATGTAAAAATACACCGTGTCCTTTTTCTCGTCAATCAGATCCCGGAGCTCCGCCTTCACCCGCTCCAAACGGGCGGGGGTGATCTCCCCCTCGAAGGCGGAGTTCTGCACCCAGTGGAGGTGGCGGCGCAGATACTGGCAGACCCGGGCGACGCGTTCCACTTCCACATCGTAGACGATGATCACATACATCGCCTCACCACCACGCTTTCAGTGGCTCGTAGGGTTCCATCCCCAGCAGATGTCGGACCAGTTTGTAGGCCTCCAGGCGGATGAGGGTTCGGTAGCTCACCGGGCGCTTCAGGCGGGGGTGCTGCACGGTCTCCCGCATCCGCTCCTCGAACTCCGCCACCACTTTCTTCCGCCCCTCTTCCTTCAGGTAACAGAAGCCGACTTCCTCAAGGAAATCCTCCTCGCTCAAAGCGCCGCGGTTCATCAGCGTGAAGGCCATGCGATCCACCACGAGCGGCTTGAAGATCTCGGCCAGGTCGAGGGCCAGGGAGAAGCGCCCGGTGGAGGGCTCATGGAGGAAGCTGATGGCCGGGTGGAGGGGGGTGTGGTAGAGCTCGGACAGGGTGGCCGCGTAGAGGAGGCCGTTGCCGAAGGAGAGCAGGGCGTTGATCGGGTTCTCCGGCGGCCGCCGGCTGCGGCGGAATCCCTCCAGGTCCAGGATGGCCGGGAAGGCCCCGTAGTAAGCATCCCGGGCTCGTCCCTCCAGGCCCATCAGCGCCGGCACATCCGGGCAGCTTTCGATCTCCCTCAAAGCGTGCTCGATGGCGGTCAGGGGGTCCTCCACCGGCAGGCCCTGGCGCCGGTAGTAGAGCAGGTTGCGGCGCATGTGGAAGAGGGCGCCCTCCACGAAGCCGCGGGCCAGGGCGAGCCGGCGGGAGGGATCCGCGGAATGGAGGGCCTGGGCCACCACCACCTGTCCGGCGGCCCGGGTCTCCCGCGGGTAGAACGAGCCCACGTAGAACCCGTAATAGTTGAACACGTGCAGGCTGACCCCGTGGCGGCCCAGGAAGCCCAGGAGGCGGGTGTTGAGGTCCAGCTCCCCCATGGCGAAGAGGGCCTCCACGTCCTCCACGGGGATGGCCTGGCGCTGGGAGTGGCCGTCGGCCTCCCATTCCAGATAGAGGGTGTTCTGGCGCCGTCGCAGGCGCCCGCTGCGGAACAGATAATACGCGCGTCCCATCGTTCCCGAAATCTGCTTCTCGAGGCGAGGCTTTCAGCGATCCGCCGCCCTTCGGCCGGTTTCCTCAGCCCAGATCGTCTCGAAGGGGCTCAGGAGATCGCGCCCCAGGCTTTCGGAGAAGGCGCGCAGCCAGCGGCGGATCTCCTCAGGGTCCACGGATTGCTTGCGCAGGATGCTTCGCACATCCTCCCAATCCCGGGGGCGGCCGGCCAGGGCCTTGTGAACGATCACGTCCTCCGGGGCTGCGAATCGAACCGGATATCCGAGAACCGGGACCGCCCGGGCCCGGGCGATGGCCTCTCGTTCGTAGGGGGTCCAGGAGAAAATGAAGTCCACCCGCAGGCCGCTTTCCGCATCCAGGGTGGGGAGCACCCAGGTTTGCCGGACGAAGGATCGGGGGTCTTCGATCAAGGGTTGCAGCTGCGCTTCTTGAACCACGCGCCACACCCGATCGAACTCCTCCGGCGTAGCGGCCACCGTGAGGTCGACGTCCCTCGTCAGCCGCGGCTCCCCATAAAGCAGCACGGCCTGCCCGCCGATGATCATATAGGGCAGGCCCTCTCGGTCCAACGCATGCGCCAGTTTATTCAGCAGGGAGGCGGACATCGGCGTTGATCGCTCGGGCGAGCTGGAGATCGACCTCTAATCCCTCTAACGGATCCGCGGGCGGCCAGGCATGGAGCGCGCGGGCGAGCTCCAGCATACGATCGAAGATACGAAAATGAACCTCAAGGTCCGGTGGGTTCCGGCGCTGCCATTCCGCCTCAAAGGCTTCCCAGGTCCGGCGATCTCGGATCATCCGCGATCCCTCCCGTTTCTGGGTTCGAAGCCGGGCGGGCGAGATTGGTTCTTAGGTCTTGCTTCATTTTCGCCTGATGCTGGGTTTGTGCAACGATCGGTCCTCTTCGTCGGAGATTTTGCCGCTCATCCCCAGCACAGCGGGGCGTAGGCGCAGCGGCGGCAGGCGGGCGTCCAGGGGGCGGCCGGCGGGGTGGGGAGGGCCTCGATGCGGGCGATCTCGGCGAGCGCAGCCTCCACCTCAGCCACGGCTGCGGCGTCCAGGATCACCGTCTCCCGCCGGCGCTGGCGGGGGAAGCGCAGCTCCCCGCGGAGGTGGACCCCCCGCCGGGCCAAGAAGTAGAGATAGTAGCGCAGCTGCAGGCGGGCGGCCTCGATGAAGGTGGGGGCGTGCTTGACCTCCAGGATGGTCCCTTCGCCCTCCAGGACGTCGATGGCGATGAGGTTCTCCAGGATCAGGCTCCGGCGGGGCCGGTCGCGGTAGGCGCGCTCGTGGGTGAGGCGGCCCAGGGCCACGGCCTCGGCGTCGGCCTCCAGGCGGACCTGGTGGGCGAAGAGCCAGAGCTTGCGCGGGCAGACCCGCAGGTAGTTCATCTTGAGGCCGCCGACCTTCAGGCGCTCGAAATCGTCCTCGCTCAGGCGCATGGCCTGGCGGAGGAAATCCCACAGCTCCTCTTCGCGCTCCGGGTCCATGGGCTCCTCCCCTGCCTCCCACCGGGAGCGCCGCGCGCTTGCCGCGCGGATGATGCGGAACGCCCTTTTCCAGCGTAACCTCCGTGCGCGCAACGCGCATCCGGTTTTCCCCCGAACCCGCTCGGGGATCGCCCCGGGGGTCGGATCCGGCGAAGCCATGACGGGGATCCGGGGAAGACCGGAGGTCGCATCCTCAGGACCGCGTTATCCTGTCATGCGCGGTCAGGGAGGATGAGAGAGCCGTCCTTCAATACGAGGCAGCGCCCCGGATCGTTCGAAGGAGAGGAGAAGTCAGGCGACCTGTCTATCATCTTAATAGAGGATCGCGCTCCATCCTCTCTTGGTCCGGATGGAGCAGACCCGCGGCGCATGGCAGGGGTTCCCCTCACTTATAGGAGTGGCTTTCGCCGCGGCCTTGCGCCATCGAAGAAGGGTCTTTTCCTGAACTCCACATCTTGCGTTCCGGGAGGGCAGCGATGAAGCGGGTTCAACTCATGGGGGTTCTTTTCTTGCTGGTTCTGAGTCTGGGGGCGTGTCGTCCGCGTCCGGCCCCGGGGCCGGCGACGGTCGGGCCGGCTTCGCCGACGGCGGCCCCGGCCCCGGCCGTTCCGGCTCCCACCCCCACGCCGGCGTTGCCGGGCCTGGGGGATCCTGTGCCGGCCGATGTGGAGCCGATCTCCTCCCAGAACCTCTCCCGCTTGCAGCCCATCTGGCGGGCTGAGTGGCCTCTTTTTTCAGATCTCATAGTGGGTCAGGACGCCCTGATCGCTCGAAGTCCGGACGGCATTGCGATTTTGTCTGCTTCGGACCTTCAGATATTGCGGTTCATCTCGCTTCCCGGCGATTTCACTATTCATGATCTTGCGATTGACCGGAGTGGACGGTGGGGGGTTGTAACAGGAGGGGACGGGGTATTGTTTCGCGTGGATCTATCCAGCGGGAAAGTTGTTCGCGAGGGCAAAGTTCCCGGGAGGGTCCAGGCATTGGCTTTCGTAGATTCCGATGGACATCGTGTGGCGGTGCTGGCGGATGGGTTGCGGATTTGGGACCCGGATGGGTCCGTTTCGCCCCCGCAAGGGATGCTTCCACAGAAGGACTACAAAGCCCGAATGAGCTCCGATGGCCGCTGGGCGTTGGTTGTTGAGACACATGGCGCGGGCGCTCTATATGAGGTTCCCACCGGAACTGCTGTTCTGAGCTTTTCTCTCCCCGTGACTGATCCGGTGGCCATTGCGCTCCACCCGCACGCCGAATATGCGGCGGTGGCCGCATCGAATCGGGTGTTTTTCCTTCGTTTAGATGCTGAGCGTGGGAAAGCCGAAGTAGCATGGAGCAGAGATCTGAGTTCCTCTGAGCGTCGGATCCGTGGGATCGAAGCTGGTAATACCATGGTAGCGCTGCTGTTCGAGGAGAAGGAGCGATGGCGATCTTCTCTGGAGGTGGTGTCATGGGAAGAGGGGCGGGCCATCTTAAGCCAATCTTTCCAGCGTCCTATCTTCCAGGCTCGTCTGGATGAAGCGAAATCCCAGATCTATCTATTGGATTTTTATCGTCTGGAGGCGCGTGATCTGAAGGATGGCCGGCTGCTTGTGGTGAATCACAGGCCTCCGACTGGCGGAGGGATGGCTCTGTGGGAGCAATCAGCGCTTATAACTTATGGGATAAGAGGATTTCCGGATTTGGCGCTGCTGGATCTTCAGTCCGGGCGGATCCGCTGGCAGCGTTCGCTGGATCAGCCAATTGAACAAGTGTGGGTGGATCCCTATAGGAAATGGCTGGCCGTTCGCCTGGAGGATGGCTCCCTGCAGTTTATGGATCCTGGCTCAGGCGATAAGCGGGGGGTGCTCTCAGCAGGGGTAGGCCGGTGGATCAAGTGGATCGGCGTGGACTCACAGGGGCGGGGATTGATCGGCCTTCAGCAAAACAAGGTGATTCTTTGGATCCCTGGGGAGAGCGAACCCCGCTGGCAGCATGCGCTTCCGGTTTCTCAAGGCGCTGAACTGACTGGCGCGGTCTCTGAGAAATGGATTGCAGTTGCCACAGTTTATAAGGATGACGCGATCTGGGTTCTCGATCATGATGGATATCTTTATGCCACTATAAGGGACCCAGATTTCACCAGTATATATAAATTGCAATGGTTTAATGGTGATCTTGTTGCTTATCGATACTCTGGATCGGGATATGAGGCGCTGGTTCTACATATCCCCAGCGGGGAGAAACATAGCCGCCTTTCTTTTCAGAGCTCGCTTCTCAATCTCCAGTGGTGGCCTGATAGAAAGTTGTGGATAGCCGATCAACCTGATGAGGATCTCTCTGTTTTTAAATTGGAGGAAACAGGATTTGTTTCCCACCGTCTTCGGGATTTGAAATCCATGAGTATCGGCTCTATTCTTCGACTTCAACAAAGCGCTGCTTTCCTAACAAATGCTGGTGTTATAAAGATAACAGAAAAAAGTGAGAGACGGATTTGGTTTTCTCTTTTGCGCAAAGGATTTCTTTTAGCTTTTGATGTGGACAATCTTAAAGCAATATGGGAACAAGATTTGTCTTATTACCCCAATTGGATAGGCATGGATCCAGGACATCGGTGGTTAGTGGTGGTGAGTGCTTTTGGCAGGGTGGAGGTTTGGGGCGTGCGGTGAGCTCGGGAAGTCCGGCGGGGCGACCTTTTCCGGCCGCCCCGCCGGCCGCTTCAGCCGGCTTGCGCCTGGCGTTCACAGCGCCATGCGCGGGGCTTGATCAGGTTATCGCGTAGGGTTGGAAAGCGATCTCCGTTCCTTCATCTCATAACCGGCAATAATCCCCGCTTCGTTCCCATCGGCGGCGAGGCGCCACAAGCCAAAGCCCTCTCAACCGATGAGCGCTCCGGGCGGCGCTCCGGTCTGTGGTTCCGGCTCCTGAAGGCCCTCTTCGGGACTGTAAGGGAGATTCGCCTGGAGGCAGCCCAGATCGCTCCGCGGGAAAAAGTGATGCGGATGTTCCCGAAGCCAGTAGATGGGGACCGGGACCAGCAGCTCGGGGAGCCTCCAGGCTTCGCCCCGTTCCCGCAGATCATATGCTGTAGAAACGAAAGCCTCAGGCAACACCTCGATGGAGATCATCCCCCGGCGTGCCGTGAACCGGGCGCGCATCTCTTCATCGGAAAGATCAATCGTGTAGCATCCCAGGATCCTTCGGATCTCCTGTAAAGCGGCCCGACCCTCCTGAAGCTCCTTCTGCCACTCCGGAGCGGCCACCACCCGCTCGTAGAGCCGGTGGGTGGCCCGGGCCAGGTCCGCATCCCTTGGGATCTCGGGGAGCTCCTCCAGAAGCTCCCGACTCCATAGGAGGATGTCCTGCCCGTAGATGCGCCGCGCGCCCTCCGACCAATCCCGGTAGATGACAACCGGGGCAGGCCCGCTCCCCCCCTGCCGGTTCACCCGCCCCATCCGTTGCACCAGGGCATCTACTGGCGCGATCTCCGTGATCAACGCGTCGTAGGAGATATCCAGGCTTACTTCCACCACCTGGGTGGCGATGAAGATCATGCCGGGCTCAGGCTGCCGGACTTCCTCCTCTTTTCGTGTCCGATCCAGGAGGGTGAATCGGGAATGAAGCAGAGAGCAGTGGGGCCATCGGTGCTCCCCCCGGAGCCGTCGGTAGAGGTGTTGGGCGTCCCGCACCGTGTTGGCCACGATCAGAACGGTTTTCCCTTCCCGCGCCAGATCGAGGGCGGCTTCAAGCCCGAGCTCCGTCAGCTTCCCCTCGCGAAGCTCGATGCGGTGGCGGCGTCGCTCCCAGAGGGCGGGCTCCGCCTCCACCGGCTTCTCCCGATCCAGACGGGGGAAGAGCCGGAGGAGGGAATCGGGAAGGGTGGCGCTGGCCAGGGCCAGGCGAGCGGGGGGTTCCTGCTCCAGGGCTTCGAGGAGCAGTCCCAGGGTATAGGGCTCGTAAGCGTGAACCTCGTCCAGGATCAACGTGGCGCCCCGGGCGAGGCTTCGCCGCTCCTCCCAATGTCGCCCGTGAAGATGCGCCAGGAGATATTGATCTAACGTGGCGACGGTCACCGGCCTCGCGAAGACCGAGCCGAAAAGCCGGAGGTCCAGCGGATCCTCCTCCGATTCCCGACGGAGCATATAGCTGGCCCGGCCATGGGAGAGGCCCACCGGATCATCTCCGTAGATCTCGCGCAGGCGTCGCCACATCGCATTGGTGGTGGCCTGGGTAGGCAGGAGATAGAGGATCCGTTCCGCATCGCCGGCCCATAGCAATAGGGCTTCCGTCTTGCCCGTGCCGGTGGGAGCGCGGAGCACGAAGGTGTCCCGACCTGCCGCCGATCGGGCATCCCGCTGAAATTCGTTGAGCGTATGCCCTTTGTTCTTAAGGTATTGCTCTACGGCGGATGCCTTGACGCTTCGGAACAGCATGAAGGGTTGAGGGCTCTTCGCCGAAGCCAGCCAGTCGGCGAGATGGAGGATCGCCTTCACCCGGGCGAAATCCTCAGGGGGCAGGCGCTGCAGGATCCCCCGAAGCGTGCGGGTCTCGTTCCCGAAACGCAAGGGATGATCCAGAAGGGCGACCGGCGGCTGGCGGGCGAGAACCCTGGAGGCGTCTTCGAAGCCCTTCATTGGGGGAAGCCCTTCCACATCGTGACGATGAAGGATCTCCCATAGCATGCGGAGGAGATCGGCGAGGGCGTCCCAGTCGTATTCAGGGAAGGTCTCATAGCCTTTATAGAGCTCCGGACCCAGCGGGGAATGGTGGGAGAGCACGGCGGCGGTGGCCTCATACCTGCGGAACCCTCTCTCCGGGTTTGTGAATCCCCTCCCTTCGGCCGCGAGCACGAAGGGGAGGGAGGCCAGGGCATGTGGGTAGGCGGCGGCCTTCTTCTTACGGGCGATCTGCCGCAAGCGTTCCTTTTCCCGATCGGGCGCTCCACGTCTTTCGGCTTCCTGAGCCGCGCGAACGGCCTGCATATAGTCCTGAAAGCTTCGGGTTGCTTTCCCGATATCGTGCATGGCGCACGCCAGAAGCGCCTTGGATCGGAGGAAAGCGGGAAGCCGCATGCGCTCGGCGATCTCCGCTCCCAGCCGGGTGACTTCCTCTAAATGGGCGAGGAGGGGGACGTCCGGCTTGGCGAGGAGTTCAGCCATGTGAAGTTCCTCCCTTCCCATCGGAGCGCTGGCGCCCCGGGCACTTCGAGCTCCAGACCTGTGGGGAGAAAAGTAAGCGGGGTAATGCGATCCGGGTGCCGGATGCCTTTCGCGTCCACCCGGAAGCGGAGGGGAAGCCTCTCCACAACAGGCGGCTCGAGGAGGGCGCCGGGGCTGAGGATCGGCCGTGCGCCGGGCGTTTCTCGGAGGTCCACCGGCAGGATTGTGCCTCGGAAGCGCGGCTCTCCCGGCGTGGCCTCTCCCCATCGGATCGATTCCATCAGCAGGAGCTCATCCTCGCGCCCGAGGGAGAGGGGATAAGCGGGATCCCGGAAAGCTTCCTCCAGCCTGCGCAGCAGGTCCTCCGGCCCTCCGTAGATCAGGGTGTATCGCACGAAGAAGAGCAGCTCGCGGAAATAGGGGGAGCGCTCGGCGATCTTGCCGGACTTGATCTTGAGCACGGTCCACATGTCGCGGGCGCGGCCGGGGGCGCGGTTGGGCTCCTCCTGTTTCCATTCTTCCATCCATACGGAGACTTTGAGCTCGCGCACCGGGCTGTCCGGCGCCCAGAGCTCTCGATCTGAAAGCCCCAGGGCCGCGCCCGCGATGCCCAGAAGCGTAGTAGGCGGCGGCATGGGAAGCGTCCGCTGGTAGTTGTGGTCCAGTGGCCGTCGGAAGGAGGCCACCGGCGCCCGAACGGTCACAAGGAGGATCCGCTCCATAGCGCGCTCACATCTTCCTGGGCTTTCTTCAAAGCGTTATGGACGGTGAGGACAGGCCCGTAGGGTTGAAGGGCTTGCCGGATCTCGTCTTCGTTCCCGAAGATGCCGGGCTCCATGCCGAAGATCACATGTTCCCGATAAGAGGCGAACTTTTCCGGCGCGTTCACCAGCGGGATCAGGTCCAGGACGTATTGACCATCCTCATAGCGGGCCGAGAGCGCCTCCAGGAAAACGGGGTGCTTGACGCGGAGCCGCGCGTAGGCGAGGAACTTCGGAGAGAGATCCGCCAGCATTCGCGCCGTGCGCCCACCGCCCCAGAGGAGGTTGAGCGCTTCGAGAAGCGTCCGGATGCGCTTTTTCTTTTCCTCGGGGGCAAGCTCTGCGACAAACCCCCTGAGCGGCGCGGACAGGTTTTGGATCGCCACGCCGGGATATAATTGCAGCTCTTGCTTCTTTTGCTCATCGCGCTGGCTTTCTTCTTTCTCTCGCTCAGATTCTTTTTCTTTCGAGCTCGGCTGGATCAGCTCATACCGACTCCTCCACCTGCTTACCCGGTCCAGCTCAATGAGCACTGTGCCCTTGAAGAGGTTCGCGTAGATCTCCGTCTCGAACATGTTCCCGCCGGCGGCCATCGCTTGCCCGAAGCGTTCAAAGGAGCGGGTGCCCAGGTCCCGGTCGCCCTGGAAGGGAAAGAGCCCCACTGCTGCCGACACGCGCACCGGGGAGGTCCGCCGTCGTCCGCCGGAGGGATCCAGGTAGCCGAACAGATCCTCGTCGATGAACTCCCATGGGCGCACGGGTGGGGTGACCTCCTGTCCGCTGACCTGGGCGAAGGGCTCGGAGAGCGGATACCCCAACTCCTCCAGCCGGTCCCGAAGCATGCGCCGGATTGCATGTCCGGAGATGTGCAAGATGGTGCTTCCATCCAGCAGAGTGACCTTCTTGGCGACTACCACAGTTGTCTTTACTGTGCGAGGCATTCACATTCGCTGCCGAGACCTTTGCCAGATAGCCGATAACGATGGCTTTGCTCATCTCAGCCCTCCTGTGTTGGTTCGAATCCTTTCCAGAATTGCCCAGGTTTCTCCGCTACGCCGGACACGCAGAGGAAGGACATACATAGCCTTGTCCAGCCCTGCCTGCTGAACATTACCCCTGAATGGGTCAAATCCGTCAAACTGAGACCGTTGGGTCAAATCCGACAGGTAAACCACAAACCCTCCTTGAGCATGGGATTGGTCCCCGAACCGCTGTGGGCAGAGGGCCTGATCAGGAGATTCAAAACAAACTGCTATACACCAACAAATGGAATCCGACGTCCCGAAGTGGCGAATCCGTTGAAGTAGCCAGGCAATATAAGCGGCGTCAGATTGCGGGACTTCGATGAATACCGATAGTGGGCCATCCAATAAGAAGTAATCACGAACGCCCGTGGACTCTACCGTAGGAGCTCCTGCACCTGCGGAAGAGTGAGGTGGCTTCAGTCGTTTGATAAATGCACGAAATCGAACCATTCGAGGTGGGGGAACGACACAGACTCTCGCAGTTTTGATGACGTCAAAAATTCTCCGACCTTCGTTTACATCCCCGCTCCATCGGATTGCTGTATCTACCAAGGCAAGTTTGACCGTTGCCGGAGAGGGAATGGGTGAGCCGATAGCGAACTGGGAAGAAACTTCCGGCCTCCGATAAGAGAAAGTACTTGGGAATTCATAATCAGCCCTGAGCCAAGTTGTCGGTCCGGCTGGCGGTTGAGCTGCCGATTGAGAGGGACTGCGGGCACGCCGTGGCATCGTCTCTCACTCCATGTCTGCGGGTGAATCAGAAGATGACTCCTCAAACTCTCCACTTTCTGTAGACTCTTGTGGAGTCTCGGTCGCTTCACGACGCCTCCGACCACGCCGTCGTCCAGCAGACTGTTCTGTGGAAGCTGTCTCACCATCAGCAGGAGTATCCGGGAAGGGCATTCGAAATGGAGTACTCTCCTGAAGCTTAGAAAGGATGTTCACCAGTTCGTCAAGGTCGTTAAACTCTTTGAATTCGATACCCTGTTTTTCAGCCAACGTCTTCAGCTTTTCCCGGTAATCCTCCCGCAATGGGCTAAGCATGGGCACAGGTACGGCCAGGCGAGAGATGAGCACAATGCCCTCTATCCCCTCGATGTGCGGGAAGCGTGTCGTGGTCATGGCACCATCCGGTCGCTTGAGCGTCCATTCATAGGCAGTAAGAGCCAGCTGGTAACGACGGGTTCGCTCATTAGAGTCCAAGGCGTAGGTGTAATTCACTTCGTTTAGCCCAATGCGCCAAGGCTGGAAGAGCGTCACCAGGGCATAAACGCCTGAGCGCGTGGGACGATGGTAAAGCATTTGAGCTGCTACCTCTGTCCGCCCCTCCCTCTCTGCGGCTTGCTCTTGCGTTTGCTCCTCAGATGCTTCCTCTTCCTGGCCTCGTTCTGCCACTGCATGTCGTGCATGCACATGGATGTCGCGATTGAATTTCCCAGGTACGCCCACAACCCATCCGAACTCTACTACAGACTGACGATGAATCGTAGGGCGTTGGACCAAAAAGCCATGCAGATCACACAAGACGCAGCGCGTAATAGCCGTGCTCATTGCCTGGGCGTTGTCGTTTGGATTCAGTCCCTGAGGAGCGGCATCAGCCCGTTGAGGCCGGAAAGATTGGCAAGCGGGACAAAGGGAAAGGCTCCTCGTTTTTGCCTGCAACCACGTCCAATAAGCGTGGATGTGCTTCATCATCTCCCCACTCACGCCGTCGGTCTTGGTGCCATCCCAGAGCGCAATGGTGCGGGGCTCAGTCACATTGCCAATAGTGCCCTCGTTATTAAGGGAATGAAGATTCCACTTCACTCGCGCCAGAATGGCGATTTCAAAGACAACTTGAGGGAATTGGGATGTGCCCTGTGCCTGGGGCTCCTGTACGGCATTTTGCAGTTCCTGCTTGTTTGTCATGGCTTACCTCCCTTTTTATGATTGACTTTGTGGTGTAACAGGGGCTTGTTGTTGCTTGGCCTCTTGAACTCTGAGATGTGTTGCTCGAGCAAGGGCTCGGCTTATTAGAGCAGCACGCACAAGTCGGATTGCTTCACGATAGCGCACATTGTCATCACTCGGAACCGTTTCTGCAACTCTATCCACAAGCTGCATTAGCTCCTCAATTCTCGAATCCGACGGGCAATACCACAGATTTTCTTTCTTGGATGCCATGGTATGAAATCGCCTTAGGAAGCGATGAAGCGCATCTGCGAAATCCGTCTTCGTCTGGGCGAATTCCAAATCCGTGAGAGATGCGTAATCCTGCTCTTTTCCGATGGCCTTTCCCAAGGCTTCCCCAAATTCCTTGACAGACTCATTTTGATAAACCTCAGACAACCGCATGGCTCATCACCTCCATTGCTTGTTGAATAGCTTCAGTTCGGGTTCTTCTCAAAAACGAGTCGAAATCTCTTGGATTCTTTTTTCGAACCTGCTCCCGTCCCAAGATACGCACTGCGACTCGGACCAATCGGTCATAGGCCCCTAGGTCCCATCGCATAACGAGTTCAGTAGTTGCCAATGCAAGGTCCTCGGCTCCTCTCGTGGAGCCCAGGCGGAAGCAGTAATCCAGCCATTCCAGCATGGGTTGCGTCCCATGAGGATCACGAGCAATCGCATCCATTAAAGGCTCCAGGCGAAGCTGATTCCCTTGGGCAGGCTTCATTTGTTGTCCTGCACCGAAAAGTTTGAAATAAAGAATTGCTGAATAGCGGTCTTGCAAGCTTCCCTGGGCAGCGGCTCGACGGCGCACGCGTTCCGCGAGTTGAACGGCATAATGTGCAGCCGCATTCTGGACGCCGTGATACATAAGTCCAGGTAAGCGGAAAAGGGTCTGCACATCGCGAAAGTAACTAAAATGAGTCTCTTGTGGGATAGGGAGCAGCACCAGCCAGTTGGATTGTCCCGCTTCCCTGGCATAACGGTAGGTTCCACATGTTACCATCCCCAAACAGGCAAGCGCCCAATGATCTTCAGGCACATTCAGTTGTCCCTCCCGATACTGGGCACGAGTGTTGTGGCGTAATCCCTTAAAGCCTGTCGGATCTAACCCGCCAGGGAGGCTTTCTCCCTCCCCAAATACAACTGTGTTTGCGGGATTCCGTAGGTTAGCAAGTAACGTGGTCAGTTGATCTGCAATAACACTCAATGCCTTGTTCCTTTTATTAAGCCAGCTGCCTCTTTGTGTTATGAACACGCGCTGCCAATTCTGTTCAGATGTAAGAGTTCGCCATGCAAGGTTATTAGCTATAGCGAGATCATCCGGCAATGGAACAGCGGAATCCACAACAAAAGCCCATTCAGCGTCACGGATTCCAACTTCATCTTCCGTAAGCACATTTAACACTACTGCCAAGCCCCAGGCACGGGCGGCATCAAAAACGTCCAAACCAGTTTTCGTAATGTAATACGGCATTGGACCCTCCTGTTGCGATTCGGTCGGCCAGCCGAAGCCAGCGCGAAAGCAAGACATAGGCCGTGTATAGCTTCTCGTACTCCATGGGCGGGAACTGTTCGCGCAGGTTTGTCGGGCTTGGTTGGGTAGATATTACAAGGTTCAAGTTCAGGGCATTACTCAATCCAGACTGTTGGAGCGCTTGGCTTACGGCGCTTTGCCACTGGGGATGGAATTCATATTTCGGCACCTCCTTTGCCCTGACGGAATGGTGATGGGCGATGGCAAAGCAAACAGCTTTTGCAAGAGGACGCGGGAGCGCGCCACCATCTACCAAAGCCGGCCAGAGCGCATACGCGCTGACGGTGGCATGTGGCGGGAAAGGGATGTAGTTGCGCCCCTCTGTATGCGCCAATAGATCCGCCGGGTCCGCTGAATCGGGAATTCCGGCCCTTCCCTGCCATTCCTTGTTCAGCTTGCCAAGGTCATGCAATACTGCCGCCAGTTTCGCCGCCTTCTTAATCTCGTCCGACTGAACACCAAGCATGGAAGCCAGTGCTGAAACTACATGGCTTTCCCGCTGAAGCACTTTATCAAGCTCTTGTGCGACATGTATGCTGTGGCTAATCCAGGTTTCCTGCCGGAGCGCTGAAGGTAAGGGTGGATATGATTGCCCGGCTTGTGGTTGGAAATTAGACCCGCCCGCGCCTTTCTGCAAGCCGAAGTCGGGTGAATAGCTCAGAGCAGAAGTCGGAAAAACCAGCCGATTGCCGATGGAGATGTCCTTATCAGTAACAGGCTCTAGGCTCACCGCTACTTGAACATCTGATGGGCTTCTATCTACTTCCACCCGCCAGACCTTTACCTTCGCTTGCGCGGCTTCTTTTATCCACTTCTTAGCAATCCCGATGTGTACATTGATGGTCGGCAAGCGGAGGACGTCCTTTCCCAGCGCTTGCGGGTTGTCATGAATCGTCACTTCCACCGTGTTGACATCCCGTACGGCTGCCTCTGCTCGAGGGCGGCTTCCTTCAAAGGCAGCTCGACTGAGTTGGGCTACCACCTGTTCATAGGCATTGCTTTCGTGAAGAATCTGGTGATATCGATCATTGAGAACTTGATCTACCCAGTTCTTCGCTGTTGCCCAATTCAGAACAGCTCCTGAATTCTGGATGAGTAGCTTTTTAGTTTTCTCCACAAACTCCGTCTCGTAAGGGGAAGCATTCTCCACGTTGTAAACCCATACAAAGCCATCGCCGCCCCATCGGGCGATGCGGCCCGCCCGCTGAATGAGCGCGTCCACAGGTGCTACTTCTGTTAGAAGCAAGTCTGCGGAAATATCTAATCCCACTTCCACAATCTGCGTAGCAACAAGTATGGCTTTTGTGTTCCGCGAATCGTTCTTCCCAAAGTGCTGGATCACCCAATCCTCTTTCCGCTTGCGGTCATCCGGCAAAAACCTTGAGTGCAAGAGATTGCACACATAGCCCTGAGCTGCTGTTACGACTTGGCGATAAAGCTCAACTGCTCGGTCCACCGTATTGCAAACCACGAGGATACGATTGAACCGTCCTAAAGCTTGCTTTATCTCCTCAGGACTTAGAAAAGCCCCTTTCCACTCGACGGTCACTTGTCGCTGAACGAACTCACGGTTTGCCTCAACCCCTTCGGCACCCAGATGCTTGCGCCAGAAATCCACGACTGAATCCGGCAACGTAGCCGAAAGCACTGCATAAGGGATACCAAGGCGATGGAGACGCTCACAAATCAGCCGTGCCGCCTGAAGCCCCAGTTCTGGATGAAAGAGATGCATCTCATCAAAGACCACAAATGAGCTCATTACCGCTCCAGCGGGAATGTTGCCATGCCGTAACGGGAGCGTCAGAGGCGTACACGCATAGGAGGTGATCACTTGGTCAATCGTCGCCACAATAGCGTCAGCGGCGAAAAGCACCGACTCTGGTCTTTCCCCGTGTTGCAAGCGTACCTGAAAGTTCGAAGGCTTATTTAATTTCCTTGCATATTCTTCTATCCGATCCGCTACCTGATTGGCTAACGAACGGAGAGGAAGGGCATACAAAAGGCGACCCGGAATAGCTTGCCCTCCAAAATCTAAGAAAGGCAGAACAACAGCTTCCGTCTTGCCGGAGCCTGTAGGAGCACGGAGAAGAACCGGCTTACCTTGGTATAATGCGCCCCAAGCACCTTCCTGGTGCTCGCGAGGAGAACTTAACTCGCAGCATTTGTAGACATTGTGAACATTCAAATGATTCATGATCTCCTGCTCCTCATCCAACAGTGGTTTCTGAGCCAGAGATGCTTTCCTCAGCTCTTCCACCTCTCCGCAAATATGCATAGGAGTTACGCAGTTGGCTGGAGGACATAGCGGAGATGAACCCGGTAACGGCGGATGGCCTCCCGGAGGATGGCCGCCTTGGCCTCATACCCACTCACCCCCGTCCGCAACTGATATGCCTCCAGCCGCGAAAAGGCCCGCAAGGCCAGAAGCAAATGACCCAGAATGGAGACGGCTTTGCGCACTTGCGCCCGTTCCACCCCACAACATTGCTTCAGCCCTCGATGATAGACTTCAATCTCCCATCCTTTTCTCTCCAACTCCTCTTGCTTTTCCTCTGAACTCATCTCAAAATTCTCCAGGCGATGAGGAAGCCGGCGAGGAGGACGAAGGCCAGGAAGGTGGCAAGCCGCCTTTCGTGCCGAACCGTCAGCCTTCGGAACCCCCCT
>Ga0081478_158047_pt1 | contig 25412 bp, 23 predicted proteins | sample OctSprmetagenome_FD_70983 | JGI IMG/M metagenome (GOLD analysis project Ga0081478, IMG submission 70983) | Hot spring and microbial mat streamer communities from Octopus Spring Streamers, Yellowstone National Park, USA - T=80-84 v2 (version 2) | ecosystem: Environmental > Aquatic > Thermal... | reverse complement strand
GAGTAAAAAGCGTAGTATTGCCAATATGGGATGTAGAAAAATTTGGTAAAGAAATAGACATAGTTTGGGCACCTCCTTATGTAATATTAGCTTTCGGTTGGCACAAATTTGCAAAGTACATCGTAGAACCAACCTTCAAATACGTTCTGGCCGGATTTATATTAAGAAAAGATAAATTTGATTCTCTCTCACAAGAAGTTCAGAGTGAGATAATAAGAATAATTGAAGTTTCAACAGAAGAAGCTACTCTAAAAATAAGAAAAGAAAACGAAGAAGCAAAAAAATTCATGGTAAATAAATTAGGCTTTCAAATCACAACCCTCAAAGATGCGGAAGAATTAGAGAAACTTTTCAGAGAGAACATGTGGCTGGTTTTCAAAGAAAAGTATATCCCATCCTGGTTCTTTATCTCTGTTATGACCGAAATCTTAAAGTTGAGAACAGGTCAGTAAAAAAAATAAATAAAATAAGATAAAACGACAAAATTTTTAATTTCAGATTTTGAAAATGAATTTTTATTTTATAAAATTTCAAATATGGAGTTAGATTTGATGAATATAGAGGGGGTAAAGCTCATAAATAACATCCCGTACGCGGTCGGCGCAGATGGTATACAGAAAGTATTTGAGGCTTTTGGTATAAAAAAGAGCAAAAAAGCAGCATATAAATTCATAGCAAAAGCTATATGGAAAAAGAGAATTGTTGAAAACGGAAAAAGCAAAATAGCAGTCCCCATAACAGAAATACAAAGGTGGATAAAGAAAAATTATCCTATTGTATGGCAGAGCTCAAAGGAAAAAAGTGAAGATGAAAAAGAAATAATATCCAAAAACTTTGAACTTATAGAAAGCGTAGAGAAAATAATAGACGATATAAAAGAAAAAATCGATGTAATAGATGATAACAGAGAAGGAGATACGAAAGAGGAAATAGAAATAAAGGAAGACAAAATCACCCAAGAAGACAGAATATGGGCAACGGTTGGTGAGAAAGAAAAAAAAGAAGAAATAATAGAAGGATTGAAAATGAGAAATCAAAAACAAGATGATAGAAGTCAGGATAATAAGAATCAAGTGCTATCGGAAATCGGAGATACAATTATAAACTTATTCCTTACAACCCCTCCTTCTCACTTCAAAACAGAAAAGCTTGAAGAATTCAAACAAAAACTCATATTCGTATTAGATTTTATAGAAAACATAAATAAGCTCAAAAAACATAACAAAAAAGAATAGACCCCCTATTTCTTCCCCTTCTTTCCTGACCGGTAGTAATAGTAATAATAATATGATTTTGGGGTTAGGTCTGGTGCAAATTCACGAGTTACCTTGTTGACAACCAATTTTATATCTCTTGCTCCTCCTGTTTTTAACATATCTAAAAGCAAATTCAATCTCTTTCTCCCAACCTTTCCCATATCATATACAACTAAAACGACATCAAAACTGCTAATGATAGGAAAAATATCAGATACAATCAGAGCTGGAGGTGAATCCGCAATTACAACATCAAATTTTTTGCTTAACTTCTCAAGAAGCCCAGGAAATATATTCCGAAAAAAGATATCTAGTTTGAAGTTTAAAACTTCTTCTTTTGATCCAAATAAAGAAAGGTTATCATCCACTTTGAACTCAGAAAGTTCAATAAGTCTTTCCAGTCCGTCACTTACCAAATCAGCATCTGATAGGATCAATTTTGGGAAACTTTTCTCTTTCGGCAAATTAAAAATTTCAGATAAAGACGGATGTCTCAAATTCAGGTCTATAATTGCTGTTCTTAACCCGGCGGATCCAAAGGTTCTTGAAAGTAGAGAAGATAAAAATGTTTTTCCTTCACCATCTTCACAACTTGTAATTAAAATCTTTAATTTATCACCATAAATTATCCTGAGCATATTTCTTATCATCTTTACATTTTCAATTATGAATTCTTCTTTGGTGTTATATCCTTCAACCTTAACTTTAGGTATCATACCAAAAACTGGAATTTTCAAGTATCGCAGAATTTCCTCTATATTTTTGAACCTTGAATCCAAACTTTCAGCAATAAAGACCACCACAACTGACCCCACAAGAGCTACAAGCAGAGAAAGAACTAACTGAAATTTTAGTCTTTTTATAGGTTCGGTAGGTAAAGTAGCACTTTTGTATACCTCTGCAAATTGCGACCACATTCCACTTGCAATCTTCAACTCTATAAGATTATTGTAATAGTTCTCAAAAACCTTATTGAGCAGCTCTATGCTGTTTGAAAGATACATATATTCTGATAGATTACCTGTGATATACTGCATATCCTTTCTCAAATTTTCTATTTCCTTTTCAGCAGCTTGCCTTTCAAGTTTAAGTTTAGCAAGCAATAATTTAAGCCTGTATAATATATCTTCAAAAATCTTCTGTATCTCCCTATCTAATTCCTTGATCTTCGGATGATCTTCTTTATATTTTGTGAGTAAATCATTTCTCACCTTTTCAAGCTCAAAATACTTTGTATAAGATGATATCAAAGACTCATCTATTGATATAATTCTACCTACTTTATTTTTCAGCTCAGATACTGCTTCTTTTTCCTCCGGTAAGCTATCTTTCAATAAAATCTCATCCAAATTCCTAAGGTGTTCAGCAGTTTTTGATGGGTTCCGAGAGATCTTGAGGAAAAAATTCTCTATTGCCTGTATCTTCATATCGATCAGGTTAATATTTTTTTTCAAATCAATCATCTTTCGTAAGTTTTGATCTAATTGCGATGCAGGATCAATTATACCTGTTTGAGCAGAAAACTGTGATAGTGCATTATACGTTTCCTTCAATTTTTGTGAGAGCTCATCTGATGATTCTTTGAGGAATGAGATTGCATTTTCAATAGATTGCTCAAACCACTTTTTTGAGTTTTGAACATATGCGTTTGCAACTGCATTTGCTATATCTTTTGCCTCAGATGGATTTTCCGAATATGCAGTTATATCTATGATATTCTCTCTTGATTTGACAGAAACTTCTATCATATTTCTTATTTTGTTTATATTCTCCTCATTTACATCCCAACCTAAAATAGATAGAGCAGTCTTTATGTTCTCTTCGGACTTTATTTTCACCTTCTCCTCCTCTGGGTCAAATTTCAAAGTTTTTATGTCAATCCCAATTTCTTTCACCATATATGGAACATGTATCAACTGAGACACTCTGACGGAGGCTGTAGATGAAAAAATTTTTTTCTCTTTTGGGCTTGAAATTTTCTGGAGACCAAAAGTTATGCTGAAAAGGATTATAAAGCTTATGAGCAAAAGTTTTCTCCGACGATAAAACGAAAATAAAATTTCCCTTAGCCCGAGCTCTTCCATATTTTCACCTCAACACAAATTCTCAATTCAATTGAAAATACAAAACAAAAAACATAGTTTATTTTCTATTTTTTTTTATTCTTTTCACAAATTTCTAAAAACTTTCTATAAAAAACTTCAACATCTTATTTTACTTATCTTCGCTTTTATCATAAAATAGTTAGCTAAGCTAAAAAATTCAAAAAATGGGGACTGATATTTGTTTTCCATAATATTATAGGTAAAATGAGAAAAGAAAACAGCATAGCAGCGGTAATAAAACTTAATCTTTCAACAAGGTTCTTTCTGGTATTTCTTCCATTCCTTGTAGGAGACATAGCTATTCCAACGCTCCTTTTATATATTATAAACAAATTGCCTCCATCTCCTGAAACACAGCTCCTCAAAATTCTTATAATTTCTATATTCGGATTTTACTTTTTTGTAATAATAGGATTGTTTTTAGGGTGTTTGTACTATGCTGTACGACCTATAAATTTATTCATACAAAGTATAAAGAAAATACTTGAAGGTAAAGCGGAAAAGCTGAAAGAGGAGGATTTTATTGCAAGTTTCATTTTTGTTGGCTTTGAAGATGAAAACACAGATCTTGCAAAACTTATAAACAAACTAATAGATCATCTTACCGAAGCCAAGAAAAAAGTAGATATAGTAGGGAACAATATAATCAGAGGCTGTGATGAAGTAAGGGAGGTATCAGGAAAAGTAGATGATGGAGCGAAACAGGTAAGAAGAGAGGTAGAAAAATTTTCCGTAAGCTTTGAGAGTATGAAGCAGGCAATAGATGAAATAACAGAAAGAATATCAAAAGTTGCAAAGGAGTTAGATAAGCTAAATCAAATAGCAGAAGGTGGTGTCCAAAAAGTTTCTCATTCTCTTCAGGTTTTTCATCAGCTCATAGCAAAAATAGAGAGATTTAAAGATATTTCATCTCAAATAAAAGATGTTATGGAGCAGGTTAAATCATCAATATCTGTGATTGAGGATATAACAGATCAGGTAAATCTTTTGGCTTTAAATGCGGCAATAGAGGCTGCAAGAGCTGGCGATGCAGGTAGAGGTTTCGCTGTCGTTGCGGATGAGGTAAGGAAGCTTGCAAACAGGACTATGGAATCAGCAGAGGAAATAAAGAAAAGTTTGGCTGATGCTGAGCGAGTTGTTAATTCAGCAGTTGATACTATGACCTCTGTTTTAGCAGAAGCTCAAAACATAATAAATGTAGCCGATATGATAGCCAAAGAATTTGAAGAAATAGCAAAAGGAGTAAAAGATATACAGCATTACTCCTCGTCAGTCGCATCAGCAGCAGAAGAACAAGATGCCGTTTTCAGAGAATTAGTAAAATCAGTAGAAATTCTCTCAAAAGAGGTAGATGATTTTGCAAGGGCTTCGGATAAACTTTTAGAAACTGCTCAAAAACTTCACCAAGTTGTATCAGAACTCAAAAAGATTTTATAAGAAAAGAAAAAACAACATAAAAAAACAATAAAAACAAACAAAAGAATTAAAAACTGAACCTATAATAATGAGACTGAAAATAAATAGTCTTACTTTGATTTTGATATTATCTATTCCAGAGGTTGGCAAGATAAATCAGGAAATAAAGGTAGAAGAAACTTATTTTCAGATAACACATAATATGGTAGTTCATTTTCCAATAGCTTTTGCAGCAGGAGCTTCAATGTTTGAGATTTTATCTTTTTTCAGACCGTATTATTCAAGCTCAGCAAAAATTATGATCGGGCTTACATCAGTATCATCTCTTATTTCTTTCATAACGGGGCAAAAAGCAGAAGAGAATATAATGAGAACAGAAAAAGGAAAAGAGAAAAAAGATTTTGTTGAGATTCACGGGGCAGTTGGAATAACACTACTTTTTATTTCTACGCTTGCATTCATATTTAAATTTTTCCCTCAAATGAAGATTATATCAGCTATACTTATATTTCTCTCGGTTGCGTTAGCTTTTCTTTGTGGATATTTCGGGGGAATAATCTCACACAAATGAAAAATTTTTGATTTATAAAAAAATAAAGTACTCCAAAAGAAAATTTGAGATTATGGATATAAGAGAGATAATAGCCAAAGCGTGTCAAGAAGGGATAAGATATTACGGAGATTCTGCAACTCATAAGTTTTACGAGCTACTCAAAGAAAAAAAGTTTATGACCACAAAGTGTAAAAGGTGCTCAAAAATAGATTTCCCTCCTCGCAAATTCTGCCCATCCTGTTTTTCGGAGGATTTAGAATGGGTAGAAATTCCTCGCAGAGGAAAAGTTTATGCTTTTACAAACCAAAAAAGAGCTTTAAGATTCACATATCCTGATATAATAGGTTTTGTTGAAATAGAAGGAATAGGAAGAATTCTGACAAAAATAGAAGGAGAAGATATAAAAGTGGGAGATGAAGTAGAACTTGATTTCGTTGAAGTAGATGGTCTTACTTTACATAAGTTCAAAAAAGTAAATTCAGCAAAATGAGTTCATCTGCGAAGATGAAGAAGTTAGAGCTGCTTTACAAAGGGGTTATATTTTTCCGAGTTTTTTTATTCTTTCTTCCGGACTTATTATATCTATTATTCTTACACCGAATTTATCACCCACAAGAACTATTTCTCCCCTTGCTATATGGCGACCGTTGACCAAAATTTCTACGGGCTCACTTTCTTGTTTATCAAGTTCTATTGTTGCTCCCTGAGTTATCTGCAAAAGGTCTCCAAGGAGCATTTTTGTTCTTCCAATCTCAACCGAGATCTCAAGGGGTATATCAAGCAAAGATCTTAGAACTTCTGGGATAATTTTTTCTGCAGTTTCTCTTTCTCCCTCTTCTTTTTTCTTTTCTTCTTCTGCCGCAACATCAGATATAGCTTTTGCTAAAGCTTCTTTCATCTCATCACTCATACCTTCAAAAGCCTTTTCAACATTTACCTTTTCTTCCATATTTGATATTTTAATTATTTGCATTCAAGTTTTCCTAACTTTCTAATATTAGCAAGTATTACCTTTTTTTGGAAATGTACAACTAAAAATGGAAGAATCAAAACTTTTCCGAGTTTTATCGCAAATATCTCAAAATCTCAACCTATATCTTGGTGGGGATTTTCTCATCTTCCTTATTGCAAAACATAGAAAAGTAGAAAAAATTCATTTTTTCTCACAGGAAAAATTGAAAAAAAATGAATATGAAAAATTCATAGCAAATTTATTCAGAAACTCTAATATAGATTTTGAATTCTCAATAATACTTTCAGATCTCATTCATCTGAGGGCTGAAAAATTTTCAATTTATATAATATACCATCCATATAAAATCTGGAAAGAATTGAGCATACATGAAATGATCGGAGAAAAAATTGATTTAGGAATAAAAAGTCTTTCCCTTGAAGATAGTGTCTGTGTGAAGATAAATATGCTAATAAACTCCCAAGATAAAAAGGAAACGATAGAAAACGCATTAGATTTATTTTTTGGAATAGAAAATATGAAAATCACTCAAAAGGAACTTGGAAGAATTTATGAATTCAAATACGGAATAAAATTTTGTGAAATAATAAGCGATATAAAGCAAAGGATTTGGGAAATATCAGAATATGAAATGAATTTTGAAGATCTGGGGATAGAGTTTATACAAGAAAAATACCAAAAAAAGAACTTGCAGATGCTCTGAATAAGTACTTCTCACAGGTTCTAAAAGACTATTCCATATAAAAAATTTTTGAGATAAAAATTAAAGAAAATTTTTGATTTTTATTTTTTGAATAAAAGAATTAAATTTTGAACTATGCAAAAAATAGGAATAATCGGACCAGGGGTTATGGGCTCATCAATTGCTTACCTTGCGGCTTCCTGCGGATTTGATGTTGTCCTGTATGGAAGATCTGATAACTCAATTGAAAAAGGAAAAGATAGGATAGAAAAGATAATATCCGGGGGATTGAAAAGAGGAAAAATCACAGAAAAAGATGCGGAAAAAATAAGAGAGAAAATAGAATACACCACAGATTTTGCTCCTTTTGTAGATTGCGATATAGTAATAGAATCAGTATCAGAAGATATGGAGCTTAAAAAAGATATATTCAGAAGGGTGGATATGATTTGCCCGAAAAGAACCATACTTGCTACGAACACATCTACAAAGTCTGTAACAGAAATAGCGAGTGTTTGCAAGAATCAAGATAGAGTTGTAGGGATGCACTTTTTCAATCCAGCACACATTATGAAGCTTGTGGAAGTAGTGAAGGCTGTACAAACATCAGATGAGGTTGTAGAACAAGTGAAAGACATTGCGATAAAGCTCGGGAAAATACCAGTAGTTGTAAAAGATTATCCAGGCTTTATAGTTAACAGGCTTTTGGTTCCATTTTTGAATCATGCGATTGAATTTTTAGAAAGTGGAATAAGCGCTGAGACATTAAAAAAAGTCACAACTTTGGGGTTGGGGCATCCGATGGGGCCGGTGGAACTTGCAGATTTTATAGGATTAGATGTTGTTCAAGCTATGGGAGAAACGCTTTACGAGGGTTTCAAAGACGAAAAATTCGCTCCACCAATTTTACTCAAAAACCTTGTGAAGGCTGGATTTTTAGGCGTGAAGACTAAAAGAGGTTTTCTTGAATATGATGGGAAAAAATAGCAGAGAATACTCCAATTGCCACACAAGAGGCAACATTTAGTGACTCAACTTTTCCAAATTGAGGGATTCTGACTTTAAAATCAGCTGAATTTAAAGTTTCCTGTGAAACCCCTTTATCTTCTGAACCAAAGCATAAAGTAGCAGGAAATGTAAATTTTGTCGAAAATATTGAATTTTCGCCTCTCAAATCAAAAACATAAATTTTTGTTCTTCTTTTCAGCTCATCCAATACATTTTTTCTCTTTTCTCTTATAACTTTTATGTGAAAGAAAGCTCCTGATGAAGCCTTTATAAGTTGAGGAGAAATTTCTGGGCTTCCTTCTTCTGAGATAATTACAGCATCGCAGCCGAAAAATTCACAAATCCTAATTATATTCCCTATATTCCCAACATCCTGAACACCATCTAAAAACACAACGAGTTTCTTTATATCATGTAAGTCTTTTAAACTGTATTTTTTCAAATTGACTTCAAAAGCTATACCTTGATGCTCCTCTGATCCACAAATTTTAGTTATAATATTTGGATGCACAATTCTTATATCTTTTACGCGATCGCCAAAAAGTTCTTTTGCAAAAACTAATACACTCTTTTTAACCCAAATTCTTTTCGGAATAAATCCAGCTCTTTTTAACTCTTTTGCTACCTGTTTCCCATAAAGAATCATATACACACAAACAAAAAAATAAGTCAAATTGAGCATATTTTACCGGGAAGATAACTTATTTTTGCTCCTGTTATTTTTGACATATCAACCCTAACTCCATTTACTCTGAGATAAGCAAGATATGCAAATAGAATTGGTTCAACAAAATCTGAATTCACTCCAACATCATCTGATACTACCGTATGGACTTTTATTTCTTCTTTAAGTCTTGAAACCATAAATTTATTTTTTGTTCCTCCACCGCACAAGATACATATATCCGGTCTGAAAAAATTGACTTCTTCTGAGATAAGTCTTACGGATACTTCAACGGCAGTTCTCAAAGCATCTGAAGGATTTTTATTCTTTGTCAGTTCAAAGAAAAATTTTTTTGCCTCCTCTATTTCATATCCCAGAGTTTTTTTCCCTTTTCTTATTTTTCGTATAAAGTTTAGAGTTTTTTCAAAAGCTTGTTCTATCAAATTTCCTTCTGATGCTTTTTTACCGAATTTGTCGTAATCGACTCCAAACCTCTTTTTAGATATAAAATCAGATAAGGCATTTGCTGGACCTACATCTTTTGCTGATATAACTTCTCCATCTTTGATGTGTGTTATATTCGCTATTCCTCCAAGGTTTACAACTGAAACTTTTCTTGATATTTTTCCAAAGAGTATTTTGTGCACAATTGGAGATAAAGGAGCTCCTTTACCGCCAGCAGCTATATCGCTTTTTCTGAAATCATAAACGACCGGAACGCCTAAAACTTTGGCAATATATAAAGGTTCTCCTATTTGATAAGTAAGAACTCTATTTTTTGACTCATAATGGTATACGGTTTGACCATGAAATCCAATAACCTCCGGTTTGATTTCAATATCATCTAAAAACTTTTTCAAAGATTTTGCAAAAGATAAACCTACAATTTCATTACATAGCAAAATCTCATCAAAGTTTCCTCCTCCGTTTTGAACAAGGTAAATCAATTTTTCCTTTTCCTTGTGAGAGAAATCAAAAGCCTGATATTTTATCACCTTTATTTCTTTACCATTTATATCACACAAGATAAGCTCTTTTGCGTTAATGGAAGTTCCCGAAAGTGCCCCAACACAAAGCATATCAAGAAGTTTAAAAATCGGGTGTAAAATTATGAAACAGAAGTAAGTATTGTTTACGAAGCGATAATAATAAGTTCTTATTTTTTTTCAATTCCTGAAAGGACAATATCTATTGTATCATTTATATCTTTTTGGCTTGCTGATTTTGATGCAAGTTCCTTCGCTAACGTGTGAATTATGAAAGTTGCTCTCTTTACATCTAAGTTTTCTTTGAAAACTCCTTTTTCTATTCCTTCTTTTATTGCATCCTCTATAAGTTTTAATTCTCTTGTTGCAAGCTCCTTCAATCCAAGTCTCTCAATTTCAGCTCTCAACTCACCTACTATTTCTTCTTCTATGTTAAAATTTTTTATTATGTTTCTTGTTCCTTCAACTTTTGCTTCGACGATTTTTTTTAGCTTATCTTGCGGACTTTCGACTTCCTTTACTCTTTCTTCCATCATAGCTACAACTTTTGATATCTCGTCTTGCAAGCAGGCTTTGAAAAGGTCTTCCTTTGAGTCAAAGTAGTAATAAATTGCTGCTGCTGTGAAACCTATTTCTTTTGCTATATCCTCCATTATTGTTTTTCTCAAACCGTATTTTGTGAATACCCTCTTTGATAATTCTATTATTCTCTGTCTCCTCTCCTCTTTCGGTCTTCTTTTTCTTTCACGCATCACTGTGTCCTCCTTTCTCTTATTTTAAATTTAAGCTTAATATTTGAACGAAAATCAAAAATATTTTCCAAGAGCATTTTTGAAAGAATTTCTTTATTTTCGCAGAAGATATAATTTCATCTTTATGTTGTCAATTTATTTTATTCACGCTTTTCCCTTGAATTCCGAAATGTGGAATGAGCAGATAAAATATTTTTCTGCAAAGGCAAGGTGTATAGCAATTGATCTACCTGGGTTTGGAGGAACGCCTCACAATACTATATCAGAGAAACCCTCCATGCATGAATATGCCGCTTATGTTGAGAAAATTATTCAGGAGACAAGACAAAATGAAAATCAAAAACTTTGTGTAGTTGGACTTTCTATGGGGGGATATGTTGCTATGTACATTTTAAAAAGAGGAGTTATAATTCCGGATTTTCTTGTTCTTGCAAATACGAGATCTCAAGCCGATAGCGATGAGGTAAAGGAAAGAAGATTTAAAATCATAGAGGAGATAGAAAAAACGAAAAGCATTGATCCTGTTATTGATGCATATCTGCCCGCACTCGCTCGCGATAACGAAAAATTAAAATATGAAATTCTCAAAATGACAAAACTTACTTCTCCCGATGGAGCAAAGAAAGCACTTTATGCTATGGCTACCCGTGAGGATTCTACTTTTTATGTAAAATCTTTTCCCGGAAAACTTTTATGTATAGCTTCTGAAAAAGACGCTCTTTCTCCTCCTGATGTTGTCAAATCTATGTGTAGGGATCCCAAAGAATTTAAAATTATTCCGGATTGCGGACATCTTTCTGCTATGGAGAAACCTGAAATTTTCAACAAAATCCTTGAAGAGTTTTTGGAGTTGTAAATTTTTAATCTGTAAATTAAAAATTTATGTTCATTCGGTATGTAAAAATCATTCGTTCCTTTACCTTGGTAGAGGTTCTTGTTGCAATTTGGATTTTAAGCACAACTTTGGTTGCTCTTTTGGGAATATACATGGGAAATATAAAATATGTAAAAAAAATAGATGAGAACTCTATTTCTATATCCCTTGCTTTATCTGTGTCGCAAGAAAAATATCTTTCCGCAAAATACAATGTTGAGGTAAAACCAACAGAAGTTCCAGATGGTTTTAAAGTTGATTTTGAAATTGTGAATATTTCCAACTTACTACCAACCTTAGGAACTCTTCTTGCAAATGTAAATTTACCAATAATACCTCTTTTGAGAATAAGTGCACCATCCGGTGGAGTTTTTGAGATATTTGGGAAACCAAATCCCGAGCAAAAAATTTCGCAGCCTTCTTTACAACAGCAGCAGCAAATTCAACAGTATCTGAAAGAATTTTAGGGTAATTATTGCTATTGGCTACCTATTATCTACCACTATTCCACAATATACAGGAAATAAGCTAAAAAGTTTCAAAAATGAATAAATTTATTAGATATGACTCAGCTTGAAAAGGCGAGAAAAGGTATAATTACAGATGAGATCAGATTTGTTGCAGAAGTTGAAGGTATATCTCCTGAGGAGTTGAGAGAAAAAGTTGCTCAGGGACTGGTTGTAATTCCCGCAAATCCAAATCACAAAACTTGTGAAAGATTTACTGGAATAGGAGAAGGGCTTTCAGTAAAGGTTAATGTGAATATTGGAACTTCTTATGATTATGTCAATCTTGATGAGGAGATAGAGAAATTGAAAATTTCCTTAGAGTATGGTGCAGATACGGTTATGGATCTTTCAACCGGTGGAGATCTTGAACATATTATGAAAACTTTGATTGAGCATTCAAAGATACCCATAGGAACTGTTCCTATATATGAGGCAGAGTTCAGAGCTGCAAAAGAAAAAGGTTCATTTTTTAATATGACAGTTGATGATCTTTTTGAAGTCATAGAAGAGCACGGAAAAAGAGGGGTTGACTTTATAACTGTTCACTGCGGAGTCACAATGGAATCTCTGAGAAGATATAAGGAAACGAATAGAGTTACAGGTATAGTATCTCGTGGGGGTGGACTTATGGCGGCGTGGATGATTCAAAATGAAGCGGAAAACCCTCTTTACCAATACTTTGATAGACTTTTGGAAATCGCTCGTGAATACGATATGACTTTGAGTTTAGGAGATGGATTGAGACCGGGTTCAATAGCAGATTCAACAGATAGAGCCCAAATTCAAGAACTCATAATAATAGGTGAGCTTGTTGAAAGAGCAAGAAAAGCAGGAGTTCAAGCTATGGTTGAAGGACCAGGGCACATACCCCTCAACGAGATCCATACAAATGTTCAAATACAGAAAAAACTTTGTAAAGGAGCTCCATTTTATATTCTTGGTATGCTTCCCTGCGATACCGCTGCTGGTTATGACCATATAGCAGGTGCAATTGGAGGTGCTTTGGCTGGTATGTATGGAGCAGATATGCTTTGCTATCTCACACCTGCTGAACACCTCGGTCTTCCCTCTGTTGAGCATGTAAAGGAGGGTCTTATAGCATTCAAAATTGCTGCTCACATAGCAGATATAGCGAGAGGAAATAAGAAAGCTCTGAGTCGCAATTTGGAAATGTCTCAAGCAAGATATAAATTAGATTGGAAGAGACAATTTGAACTTGCTTTATTTCCCCGTGAGGCTGAAAAAATATTTAGGGAAAGAGCTTCAAAAACAAAAGCTTGCTCTATGTGTGGTCCATTTTGTCCTATGAACCTTGTTGAGCAAACATTTAAGAAAAAAGGCTATAAAATTGAAGTATCTCATATTCATTAGCTGATATGGATTTTTCTCAAATATTTTCATTCATCACTCAAAAAGTTCAATCTCTGGGTTTTGAGGTTTATGATATACAGATAAAGGATACGGGAAAAAAGCTTGTGGTTCGTGTCTTTATTGATAAAAAAGATCGTTTCATAGGAATAAATGACTGTGTTTTTGTTTCAAGAAATCTTGAAGATCAACTTGAGAAAATGATAGATAGAAGTTTCATACTTGAAGTTTCCTCCCCAGGAGCAGATAGAGAGTTAAGAAGAGATGAAGACTTTGAAAGGTTCAAAGGTATGACAGTTGAAGTTGTAAAAAGGAATGGAGGAAAGTTCATAGGCAAACTTATGGGTAAAGTTGGAGACGAAATTTTTATAATTATAAAAGGCAAAAATAAAATTAGTTCTTTCAAAACTGATGAAATTCAAAAGGTCAAGCTTTATCCTGATATACGATAAACTTTATTCTGATCTACGATAAAATCAAATAATGAAATTATCGTTTTCATCTCAATTTTACTTCGTATTTTGATGAATATCCTCTTGGTGTGAGCATTATTCCGTTCTTTATAAATGTTGTTGAATTTCCTATTATGACTGTTGCCAACATGCCTAAAATTGAGTCATCTCCGAGGTCTTTTAAAGTTGTGAATTTTATAGATTGTCCCTCTCTGAAAGCGCTTTTTACGATCGCAACAGGAGTAAGAGGGTCTCTGAATTCCATAATTATATCTCTTGCTCTTGTGAGTTGCCAAGTTCTTTTTTTACTTTTTGGGTTATATATAACTATCACAAAGTCTCCCATAGCAGCTGCTCTTATTCTTTTTTCTATAATTTCCCAGGGAACAAGTAAATCGCTCATAGATATTACAGCAAAATCCAAAGATAAAGGGGAACCAACCAGAGCAGCACAAGCATTAGCAGCTGTGACTCCCGGTATAACTTCAACTTCTGGATCATCACCCACTTTCCATCCACTTTCAAGAAGGACCTCAAAAACCAGAGCTGCCATACCATATATTCCAGCATCTCCTGATGACACAAGAGAAACTATTTTTCCTTCCTTTGCTTTTTTTATTGCAAAAATAGCTCTATCTACCTCTTCTGTCATACCAGTTTCATATATTTCTTTCCCCTGAATATAGGGAGCAAGAAGTTCTATATATGTTTCATAACCTATAACAACCTCGCTTTTATCTATTGCTTCCTTTGCCCAGAATGTCATATTTTTAAGATCACCCGGACCAAAACCAACGACATAAAGCTTTCCCATAGTTTTTTACCTCCTGCCGAAATTATCTGACCTAATCTTACTATAATAGTGTCTTGTGCAGAAAATATCTGAAAGCGGAAAAAATTTTACTGCAAAATAATTTTCTGCAATTTCTATGAAAAGCGAGATTCATCACAAAATGTTTTGTTTATTTTATATGTTAGGTGTAAGAGGAGAAAAGATAAAAGAATTTTCCCGGGATATTTTCAAACCTTTGGGAGTAGTATTTGGTGATATAGGAACAAGTCCAATTTACACTCTCACTGTAATAGCCTTAATTTTGAAAAATCCAAGAAAAGAAGATATTTACGGCGCTGTATCACTGATATTCTGGACGCTTGTGATATTAGTATCAGTCCAGTATGCATTTTTAGCTATGAGATTTTCATTAAGAGGAGAGGGGGGAGAAATAGTTTTAAGAGAGATAATTTTGGGAAAAATCAAAAACTCAAAAATAAAAAAATTTGCCTCACTTCTCACTTTCGTAGGAATATCGTTTCTTGTAGGAGATGGAGTTATTACTCCCGCCATCTCAATTTTGAGCGCAGTGGAAGGACTTAAAATAATCCCTGCATTTTCCAATATTTCACAGGAGACAATAGTTCTAATTTCAATAATAATAGTTGTTCTACTTTTTTCGGTTCAAAAGATGGGAGTAGATAGAATTTTCCCGCTTTTCAGTCCCATAATGCTTGTATGGTTTTTATCTTTATTTTCATTTGGTATTTGGTGGGTAGCAAAAAATCTGGAGGTGTTAGGTGCACTAAGTCCTTTCTTTGCAGTCAAATTTATAATGCAGAACAAATTTTTAGTTTTTCTGATTTTAGCAGAGGTCATACTTGCCGCAACAGGAGGAGAAGCGCTCTACTCAGATATGGGACATCTTGGGAAAAAATCTATAAGACGCTCGTGGTTTTTCTTTGTATTTCCTGCTCTCATGATAAGCTATATGGGGCAAGCAAATTTTTATCTCAGCTTCCCAAACTTTCAGAATCTACTTTTTGATATGGTTTTCCAAACTGCAAGTTTTTTATATATACCTTTCCTTATTCTTGCAACAGTAGCAACAATAATAGCATCACAGGCAATAATTTTAGCTATGTTTTCACTTTTCTTTCAGGCTTCAAATGTTGGAATTTTTCCTCGTATAAAATTTGAACATAAATCAGAAAGGCAGTATGGTCAAATATATTCTGGTTTTGTAAATTATGCACTTTTGATATGCGTTATTTTAGTAATGATTATTTTCGGAAAGTCTGAGAAACTTGCATATGCGTATGGTCTTTCAGTTTCAATAACCATGCTCACAACAGGAACTCTTCTCATTATACTTCATTTTCATGAGAAAATCTGGCATTTGCTTTTTCTTTCTTTAATAACTTCATCTACAAGTTTTATTTTTGTTCTCTCAACATTACAAAAATTAAAATACGGCGCCTATGTTCCAGTAATAATTGCATCAATTATGTTATTTTTAATCCTGATTTATATATATGGGCAGAGCCAGGTTTATAAAGCTTTAAAACCAATAAGTTTCAAAGAGTTTGAAGAAATTTTTTCAAGAATATACGCAAGTTTTAACAAAATAGTTGGAACAGCTGTTTTTCTTGTGAGAGATGTAGAACAAATACCTGCATATGTCGTAAACATAATAGTGAAACAGGGAATAATATACGAAAGAAATGTTCTTTTATCTCTGATGAAAAAAGAAGAACCATTTGGAGTAAATGTGAAATTTGTTGAAGAAAAACTTCAAGGGCTTGACATATTGGTAGTAGAATTCGGTTATATGGAGAGAATAAATGTTGAAAAAATACTTAACGAAGCTGGGATAAAGGAAAGGATAATTTTCTACGGAATAGAAGATATAATCACAAAAAATCCACTACTTACGATATACTCTGTTGTAAAAAGACTTTCGGCATCTTTTGATAAATTCTATGATTTACCTTCCGGGAAAATTCACGGAGTCATAACAAGAATAGAAATATAAAATTTCTCATATTCTATCGTAAATTGCATCTTGTAGTTTAAAAACAGCCTTTATAGCATGAGATACAACAAATCTCAAAGGTTCTGGTGGGAAAGGTATAACAAACCTATTTACAAAGAACATATTTGTTCTTTCTGTATCTTTTTCAAGCAGAAGTTCTGCTATTGTAAGACCATTTACATGAGTTAAAGATACACCGTGTCCTATACATCCCAAAGAATAAATTGCGTTTTTATCTCCAACATATCCTATTGCTGGAACTAAATCTAATGTAACTGAAACTGGACCACCCCACATGTAATCAATTTTGAGATCAGAAAGAGGCGGAAAAAATTTTTTTATGTCTTCTTTTAACCCTTCAAAAACTTTATAATTCATGTCTTTATTCAAGTTACTCCCGAATGTTATCGTGACATCCCTTCCCCCCATAAGAAGCCTATTATCTTTTGTAAGGCGGAAATAATGAATAAGATTCCTTGAATCTTCAAGACCTTCTCTACCCCTCCAATTTATTTTTTGGAAATGCTCCTCTTTCAGAGGTTCGGTAATGACTATATGAGTAAATACAGGGACTTGCTTTCTTTTAAGCTGAGGTATAGTTATAGAAAAAGCATTAGTTGCAAAAACTATCTTATCTGCTATAACCTTTCCGTGAGGAGTCTTTATTACAAATTTTTTGTCGTTCCTTCTTTCAACTTCGTAAAAAGGCGTATTTTCATATATTTTAACTCCCATTTCTTCAACAACTTTTTTCATACCTAAAACAAGCTTTGCAGGGTTCAGGAGCGCACAATGTCTCTCATACCAGCCACAACGCATAATAGGGGAAGAGACTTTTTCTTCAAGTTTTGATTTATCTAACCAAGTTGCATCTTGAATTCCGATTTTCAGAGCAAGCTCAAACTCTTTTTTAAGTTTTCTTTCATAAAGCTTTGAAGTTGCAACCCTTATAAACCCATTATATTCAAAATCACAATCTATTTTATGCTCTTCAACTAATCTTTTAACAAGATCTATACCGTAAGATGTATATTTATATCCAGCGAGAGCGTTTTCTTTGCCGTACCGCAAAACAGTAAGAGATAGGTCAAGACCAAATAATGTCATACAGAATCCGGCATTTCTTCCGCTTGCACCATATCCAACATATTTTTGTTCAAGAACAGCAACAGAAGACGACGGCTCTAACTTTTTCAGAAAATAAGAGGTTGCTATTCCGGTAAAACCCCCTCCCAAAATCGCAAAGTCTACTGAAATCTCACCTTCAAGTGAGGGATTAGGTGAAATTTCTACCTGAGTGAGCCAAAAGCTTGGTCTTTCTTCTATTCCTTTCTTTTGGATATCCATAAAAAAACTTTAATCATAAAAAAGAGGAGTTCAAAATACTTAAATATCAAGAAAATAAAAAACTGAAAATATAAAAGAGAAAAATAAGTATTACCAGCAAAAAATGGTCAAAATAAATCCCCTAAAATTAAGAAAATTGGGAGCAATATTCAAACTATCTCAAAACCCACAAAGTTTTTTTGTATTTTTTATAAGTCTTTTTATCTTTGGGAAAGGGAAACTAAAAACAAAAATCGGAAAAGAAATCAAGGTATCAAAAGGAGAAAATATTTTAGTTTCTGAGTCTTTCAGAGAGCTTATAGCTTTGGCATTTATTCAGTTGATGAAAAATAGAAAGCTTTGCATGGAAGATAAAGACGGAGTAATTATAAAGCTTGGGAGTTCTGAAATAAAAATAGATCAGATTGAGTTTCACAGATTTGACTTATTTTTAGAAGGTTTATATTATATTGCAACAAGCAAAAAATCGGAGGATTTTAAAATAAGTTTTGATAACGAAGAAATAATAGCAGAATTTCACGGTATAAAAATCAAAGCACCAAAGAATTACTCAAACTTTGTTTATAACATTTATGAAATATTTTTTGAAGAACACTATTTTTCTGAAAACATATTCGGGAAAGATGTGATTGATGTTGGGAGTTCCATCGGAGATTCCACAATATACTTTCTGAAGAATGGAGCAAAGAAAGTTGTTGGATATGAACCTCAAGCTGATCTTGTAAAGATAGCAGAAGAGAACATAAAGATAAACGGATTTGAAGGTAAAACAGAGTTCATAAATGAATTTTTCACAAAAGATAAATTAAGGAAAATTTCCGATCCAGAGAATACAATATTGAAACTTGATTGTGAAGGTTGTGAATTTGAGATAATTAGTGAGATTGCAAAGTCATCTTTAAAATTTCAAGAGATAATTTTTGAGTTCCACAAGATTCCTATTACGCTTTTTTTCAATCTTTTGAAAAAAGGATACAAGATGAAAGAGATAATATTTACGTATCCGACGCTTGGGATAGCGAAGTTTTCTGTTTGATGTTTTCAAGTTAATAAAAAAGTTTTCGGCTATGTAAATTAGTTATGTAAATTAATTAGTTATTATATATGAGTAATGTTAATCACATATCTTTTATTACGATAACTCGTGTTTTGACCTACAACGATTTGAATAAAGTTTCAAGAACTTTGAATTCTGTTCTCAATGCTTTTCCAAATTACGCAGAATACATTTTGGTGGTATCCGATTGTGTTGGGGCATCTTGGAAAATAAAGGATTTGGTGAGTAGTTTCCCAAGAGTTTCTGCTGTTTTTACAGATTGTGCAAATTCTAATTGGTCATCTCAAAGAAATAAAGGTTTATCTTATGCAAGTTCAGAAATCGTAGTTTTTGTTGACGATGATATGGAGATTGAAAAAGGTAGCGTTGAGAGATTGATAGAAACTTTACTTCAAGATGAAAATATTGCTGCAGTTTCAGGTGCTGTTTTGCCTTATTTTTACAGAAGTATTATAGGCAGGTGTCAAGCCGTAATCTCACATCCGGGTGGTGGATATAATCTTGTGCAGAATTTTCCGGGTATATCTGATATTGATTTCTTTCATACTGGTTTTTGTGCTTTGAGAAAAAAATTTTTTTCGGATATCAAATTTGATGAAACATTAAAATGGGGGTGTGAGGATATGGATATATCTATAAGGTTAAAGAAAAAATTTCCGCAAGTTAGATTTTTGTTCAATCCGCAAGCTGTATCATATCATCCTACCCGCAACTCTTTCTCTGAAATTTTTAAGTGGATGAGGAGATATGGAAAGGGTAGGGCAGATATTTTTATAAGGCACAATATTCCTATGCACTCTTTTTTTATACACAAGCTTTTCTTACCTTTTTCTCTCTCCATCATATTTCCTGTTTTTTCGCCTTTTTTTCTTCTCTTTTTCTATTTATTTTATTTTTTTAGGTTAAAAAGGAAATTTAGAAATCAGATTGAAAATATCACAACATCAAAAGGAGAAAAAGTTAAGGTTCTTTTCTTATTACCTTTTGTGTTTTGGGTTATGAACGGAGCTTTTGATTTGGGAAGGTTAGAATTTCTGTTTCAGCACTATGTGAGAAAAATTCTTCTAAAATCAAGGGATGGAGGAGGGAAAAATTGAAGCTTTTATATCTGACATAATATCTAAGTTTTGTACAGAAAAAAAATCTTGCCGAGAAATAAAGAGAAAAGAAATCGTATTTATAGATGATAAAGAAGATTTTGTTTTTTCAGATAAGTTGAAAAGTTTAATATTTGATATATTCGGTCAAGATTTTGCTATTGTTGACAAAAAAGAATTTTTTGATTTGATATGGTCAATCAAAGTTAATTACAAAAAGAAAAGGAAGGGAGCTTTTACTATAAGAGCTCATAGCGAAATTCACAAATTTTTGTTCTGCATTTGGATTGAAATGATAACCGGATTAAAACTTTATAGGCAAAATTGGAAAATTGAAAACCTTGATGATCTTGCTTTCAGTTTAGGAGCAAATTATAGATTTCCTGTCGTATCTTTGTTGCAAATTTCAACAAAAAATATGATTCGTACCCTCACAAAAACTATAGAGCTCATGTGTGAAGGGAAATTTTTTGTTTTAGATAGTATTGAAAGTTTAGCAGTGGCACTTCTGCTTTCTTACTCATCTCCAAAATCAAAAAATATGATGATTTTCACTGATAAGGAAAATTTGTTGCCGTCTTATCTTAAAGCTGAATGTTTAAAACCAATATTTGAAAGGATAGGAGAACATCAAGAAGAAAAAAAATATTCATCTGTTGTATTTTTCTGCGACTTTGACGGAACAATAACAAAAAAAGATGTCTCAATCGCTGTTCTTGATAAATTCACTGATGGAGAATGGAGAAACTCTTTGAGGTCGGTCGTTGGAGGAAACATAGGTTCAAAGGATGTATATAAACTTGTGAAAGATAAAATAAAAGGTAATTTGGGAGAAATGAGAAAGTTTGCTCGTGAATTCGTTGAGATTGAAGATGGATTTTTAGATTTCGCTGAATTTTTGCAAAGAAACTCTTTCGATTTGCAAATCGTTTCCGATGGTTTTTCATTTTATATAAGCGAGATTTTAGATAAATTTAATTTGAAGATAAAATTTTTCTCTTCCGAACTCCTATATGATGATGTAAGGAAAAATTTTGACTTCTCTTTTCCGAACGAAAGCGATTTTTGTTCTCTATGTGCCACCTGCAAGCTGAAAATAATAAGAAGGAATGAAAATTATTTTCGTGTTTTCATAGGGAACGGAATTTCAGATAGATGTGCTGTTGAATCTGCCGAAATTATCTTTGCAAAATCACGGCTCAAACAAATATGCTTCATCAAAGGACTTGATTTTTTCAAATTTGAGAACTTTCATGATATTCTTCACATCGTAAGGAAGAATTTGAAAGGTTTTATAATAGATTTTGATGGAACTATTGGCTGGTCATATGAGGGAATACTTGATGCATTCAGGTATACTTTCAGAAAGTTTAACCTTGAAGTTCCAGATGGAATAGAGAAATTGATAGGTCTTCCTCTTCGTGATTGCTTCAAATTAACTTTGGGAGAAGATAAAGCCGATAGAGCAGTTGAAATTTTCCGCAAAAGATATAGAAAGGTTTTTTTGAAGAAAACTTATCTTGCCAACGGAGTAAAAGAAACATTAGAGCTTCTCAAAAAATTGAATTACAAAATAGCAATTCTTTCAAACAAAAAAGGAGATATATTGAGGCAACTTCTTGCGCATTTTGAAATTGACCATCTTGTGGATTTAGCAGTAGGTGAGGGAGATGTTTTGGATGAAAATTCAAGAGTCATTCTTAAACCGAATCCTCGTGTTATTGATTTTGTTCTGTCAAAATTAGGTTTATCAAGAGAGGAAGTTTTTATCGTAGGAGATAGTTTTGTTGATTTGGAAACCGCAAAAGCATCAAACACAGATTATATACACCTTTATAGATTTGATTCAGATCTTGATAAGCTAAATTCAGCCTGTGGATTTATCTCGTCTATATCAGGACTCAAAAATATAGGAAATTTTTACCACCAACTCAAACAGAAATTATTTTTTGAAGAAAATATATCAAAAAAAGTTCATACCTAATTGATTATTAATTCCAAAATTAAATTAGAAGGGGGATGCCGATATGGAAATGGTAAGGGATGGAAAGTTTTATGATGAGATAAGACAGCAAGTAAGAGAGTTTGCTGAAAAGGAAATCAGACCAATAGCTCATAAATACGATAGGGAAGATAAAGAAATACCATGGGAGATAATCCACAGGATGGCTGAACTTGGGTACTTTGGAATTTTAGTTCCTGAAAAGTGGGGTGGGCTTGGTTTAGATTATATGAGTATGGCAATAGTTGCTGAGGAACTTTCTCGGGTCTGGCTATCTTGTGGGAGCGTGATGACAAGAAACATAATTGCAGAAACTCTTCTTTTGGATAACGGAACAGAGGAGCAAAAGAAAAGATGGTTGCCAGGACTTGCTCAAGGGAAAATTTTCGCTGCTGCTGCTTTTACTGAACCGAACGCCGGTAGCGATACAGCTGGTATGAAACTAAAAGCTCAAAAAGTGAATGGCGGATGGGTTCTCAACGGAACGAAAACATGGTGCACTTTTGCAAACAGAGCTAATATCTTGGTTGTTCTCGCAAGAACAGATCCAAATCCACCGAAAAGACACATGGGACTATCTATTTTTATAGTTGAAAAAGAACCGTCAGAAGCTCACGAAGGAATAAAGCATCCAAATATAGTTGGTGAGCTCATAGAGACGGTAGGTTATCATGGTATGCACTGTTGGACTTTGCACTTTGAGGATTGCTTTGTTCCCGACGAAAATCTTATAGGCTTGGAGCCAGGGAAAGGTTTCTATCAGCTTATGCAAACTTATGAATCTGCAAGGATTCAAACAGCTGCGAGAGCAGTTGGGGTTGCACAGGGAGCTTTTGAACTTGCAATAAAGTACTCAAAAGAAAGGTACCAGTTTGAAAGACCAATTTCGGAGTTTCAACTTATAAGAGCTAAACTTGCAAGGATGATGACTTACATAGAAGCAGCAAGACAGCTCACTTATTACGCCTGCAAAATGAAAGATTCTGGAAAAAGATGCGATTTAGAGGCAGGAATGGCAAAACTTTTTGCAGCTGAAATGGTAGAATATGTCACATCAGAAGCTATGCAAATCTTTGGTGGATACGGATACTCAAAAGAGTATGAAATAGAAAGATATTGGAGAGACGGAAGACTTTTCAGAATATTTGAAGGAACTTCTGAAATTCAAGAGGAAGTTATAGCAAAGCGCCTACTTGAAATTTATTGAAAGGTAGGAAGGAAGAAAGTAAGAGGTAGGAAGGTAAAAAGTAAGGAAGAATTATGGTAATAAGGAAGATTGTGAATACGATGGTAAAAAAGATCAGGACTGAATTGTTAAACCTAATTTATACGAGAATTCTATCATATGAAGTCAAGAGAAAAATCTATGAGATCATTAAATATTTGAGAGGTGATGGTAAATACAAATATGAAAAAATGGGGTATCTTGATGCGTCAAAAATTGTTAGGGAAGCGAGATCAAGCGGGTTGACTGTTCCTGAATATGTAGAGAAAATTTTTGGTGTAGTGGGACAAGCGGAGGAAGTAATAAATGAAATCCGCGGGCTCGGAGCTTTGGAAAATGTTGAGGTAGTTTGTGAGATAGGACCTGGAACTGGAAGGTATCTTGATAAGATCATCCGTTATGCTAAACCGAAGCAATATCATATATATGAGACAGCATCTGATTGGGCTATATATCTTGAAAAAACATACTATCCTTTGGTTATAAGACATGATGCCGATGGATATACACTGCGTCATACTCCTGATAGTTCATGTGATTTGGTTGTTGCTTTTGGTGTGTTTGTATATTTGGATTTTCTGAATTGTTTTGAGTATTTCAAAGAAATGGTTCGCGTTTGTAAAAAAGACAAATTTATAGTCTTTGATTGTTTTCTTGATGATTCCTGGGATGAAGCTACAATTCAGAAATGGATAGATTCTGGATGGACGTATCCAGTTGTTTTACCAAGTCGCCTTGTTATAAATTTTTTTGAAAATAGAAATTTTAAACTTGTTCATAGATTTAGGAAAAGGCATGGTCCTGACTTTTCAGATTATTTAGTTTTCAAGGGAGTAGCATAGGAAAAATGATAGAATATAAAAAAGCAATAGAAATATCTCAGCTTGTAAAATCAAAAGAACTAAAGGTAAAAGAGGTAGTTGAATATTTTCTCAAAAAGATAAAAGAAAAAGATGATAAGATAAAAGCGTTTATAACTGTATGCGAAGAAGAAGCGATATTACAAGCAGAAAAAGTTCAGGAAGGCATAATAAAAGGTGAATTTTCAGATTCAAAAATAGTTGGAGTTCCTGTTGCTGTAAAAGACAACATCGTAACACAGAATATAAAAACAACTTGTGCTTCAAAAATTCTTGAAAACTGGATACCCCCATACGATGCAACAGTTATAAAAAAACTAAAATCAGCTGGTGCAATAATAATAGGAAAGACGAATCTTGATGAGTTCGCTATGGGTTCATCAACGGAAAACTCTGCCTTTTTCCCGACGAGAAATCCATTTGATTTAGAAAGAGTTCCAGGAGGTTCTTCTGGTGGTTCAGCAGCAGCTGTTGGAAGTGGTCAGGTTCTTTTAGCTCTTGGATCAGATACCGGTGGTTCCATAAGGCAACCTGCAAGTTTCTGCGGGGTCTTCGGACTTTGTCCAACTTATGGAAGGGTTTCAAGATTCGGTCTTGTTGCTTTTGCTTCATCTCTTGATAGAATTGGTCCTTTTTCTGCTTTTGCGGACGATTGCGCTGCTTTACTTTATCATATAGCGGGATATGACCCCCTTGATTCAACCTGTCCGCCGGTCCCAGTACCTGATTACGTTCAGGTTATAAATGAGATGATAGATAAAAAAGTTAAATTGAAAATGGGAGTTCCTCGCGAATTTTTTGAGGTTGATGGACTAGACCAGAGAGTTAAATCAAAGGTTTTGTATGCAATAGAAAGATTGGGTTCTGAATTTGGATTTGAAATTGTTGATATTTCTTTGCCGATGGTAAAATATGCTTTGCCTATATATTACATAATTGCTCCCGCGGAAGCTTCTTCAAATCTTGCAAGATATGACGGAGTAAAATATGGAACCAGAGTTGAAGGTGAAAATATTTTTGATATGTATTACAAAACGAGAAATGCTGGATTTGGAGATGAAGTCAAAAGAAGAATTTTCATAGGGACATTTGTCCTTTCATCAGGGTATTATGATGCTTACTATCTTAAAGCTCAAAAGGCAATTACCGTTGTGATAAAAGAGTTTCAAGAAGCTTTCAGTAAGGTTGATATTATAGCTTGTCCAACTTCGCCCGAAGTTCCTTTCAAACTTGGAGAAAAAACAGACGACCCAATAAAGATGTACCTTTCTGATATTTTCACTATACCATCATCAATTGCGGGACTTCCGGCTATATCTTGTCCTGTAGGATTTGTCTTGGAGGATGGGAAGAAATTACCAGTCGGACTTCAAATCATAGGGAAACCCTTTGATGAAGCAACTATTTTGTTTGTTGCAA
>Ga0081478_148049_pt1 | contig 25462 bp, 21 predicted proteins | sample OctSprmetagenome_FD_70983 | JGI IMG/M metagenome (GOLD analysis project Ga0081478, IMG submission 70983) | Hot spring and microbial mat streamer communities from Octopus Spring Streamers, Yellowstone National Park, USA - T=80-84 v2 (version 2) | ecosystem: Environmental > Aquatic > Thermal... | reverse complement strand
TATACCATTTTACATTCAAAGAGCTATCAACAGCTATAATAAAGGGATTCATTCTATCAGTATAATGAAATGTCCCAAAGATATATAGTGTATCATTCATCTTTACAGATGCTATCCTATGACAGGTTATACATCCCGTAGCTGTATAGTTCATCCAAATAATTTTACTTGTTTGAGCATATGCTAGGCTTATAAAAAGGGTTATTGTTATTATTAACCTTGACATATTTTCGCCTCCTTTTAAGGTTTTATTTATCATAGTGAAAATTATAAGGCATAGCAAACAAATTTTTCTCTATTTTACATTTTTTATCTCTTCAAGACATTCAGGATTTACAAGCGATGAAATATCACCAAGAGGCTCATTTAAATAAGCATTTCTTATAATTCTTCTCATTATTTTAGCATTTCTTGTTTTAGGCAAATCTGAAACAAAATAAACTTCCTTTAAAGCAAATGCCTTTCCCATTTTCTTAATAACAATATCTTTTATTTCCTCCTTTATTTTTTCTAAATTTTCATCCTTTTCCTTTAAAACAACAAAAGCAACTGGAACTTGTCCTTTAACCTCATCTGGAACTCCAATAACTGCACTTTCTTTAACTTTTGGATGCTCAACAATAATAGTTTCTATTTCAGCAGGTCCAACTCTTTTTCCTGCTATTTTTAATGTATCATCAGCCCTTCCAAGAATATAATAAAATCCATCTTCATCAATATAAGCTAAATCCCCATGATACCAAACATCTTTATATTTACTCCAATATGTTTCAATATATCTTTCATTTTCTTCATAAAATCCTCTTGTCATTCCTGGATTTAAATTTCTAACTACAAGATAACCAATTTCTCCTTTTATTGAATTTCCATTTTCATCAAAAACATCAGCAAAAACACCTGGATTTGGTGTATTGAAACTCATAGGTTTAAGTGGCTTAATAACAACACATCCGAGAATTCCACCTGATATTTCAGTCCCACCTGAATAATTTATAATTGGAACTCTATTTTTTCCAATTTCTCTTAATGTCCATCTCCATGGCTCAGCGTTCCAAGGCTCTCCTGTTGAGCCAATAATTCTTAAAGAGCTTAAATCATATTTATTAGGATTTGATTTTGGCATAATACTTCTTATAATTGTAGGAGAAATGCCAAGAATTGTAATTTTATGTTTATCAACAAGTTCAAAAATTCTATTTTCATTTGGATAATCAATAGCACCATCGTAAATAAAAATTGTTGAATGATTTATTAAACCTCCAAATATAAGCCAAGGTCCCATCATCCAACCAATATCTGTAATCCAAGTAATAATATCATTTTCTTTTATATCAAATAAATGAAACATATCTTGTGCGGACTTTATTGGAAATCCATTATGCGTATGAAAAGCACCTTTTGGTCTTCCTGTTGTTCCAGAGGTATAAATTATCATTAGTGGTTTTTCACTATCAAATGATTTTGGTTCAAATTTCTCATCTTTACAAACTTCATCCCAAAGATAATCCTTATCTTTATTTAAATTTATGTCAATTCCTAAATTTTTATAAACAATAACAAACTTAACACTTTCGCAATCTAATAAAGCTTTATCAAGAATATCTTTCATTCTAATAATTTTTCCTCTTCTTTTAAATCCATCAGCAGTTATAACTGCTTTTGCTTTTGATATATTTAATCTTAATTTAATTGGCTCTTCGCTAAAACCTGAAAATAATGGAACAGCTATTGCTCCAATTCTACTTATTGCTAAAAGACTTATAACAACTTCTGGAATAAATGGCAAATATATGGCAACTCTATCATTTTCACTTATTCCTAAATTTAAAAGTGCATTTGATAATTTATTAACTTCTTTAAGAAGCTCATTATAATTATAAATTCTTACTATTCCATCTTCATTTTCTGAAATTAAAGCAATTTTATTTGGATTATTATAATCAAGACAATTCTTTGATATGTTTAATTTTCCATTTAAAAACCATTTTGGAAATTCCTTCCCATTTGAAATATCAATAACCCTATCAAATTCCTTATCCCACTTGAAATTTATATCTTTGAAAAATCTTCTCCAAAACCATTCATAATCATTAAAGGATTTTTCTAAAAATTCTTCATAAGTTAGGTTTTCATCTTTTAAAACTTTGTATATGTTGCTGTTTTTTATAATTTCGTCCGTAGGCTCCCATTCAATTCTTAGGTTTAGTTCCTTCATAGTTAAAATTTTAAAGCTTTTTTAATCTGTTTATTTCTTTCCTTATTTCTTCTACAACTTCCTGGTTATATATTTCTTTTTCTTTTCTATCTTCTTTCTTAACAGAAAAAACAATAAATACCTTGCCTCCATATTCCTTCTCAAATTTTTCATGTGTTTTGCTTAGCAACTTCTTCCATTTATGTATTTCTGGAGCTTGATTATATGTAATAGGTTTTATTTGTATTCCTATATATTTACCGCTTACTTCTATATAAAAATCTACATTATAAAGCCTATCCCATTCATCTGGTGCTGGCTTTATTTCTACACCTAACTTCCTCTGCAAAAGTTTATAAATTGTTTCAACCTCTGTCTGATACCCTTCAAATGTTCTATTTATCACGAGGTTGTATATGTAGTTTATACAATCTTCTTCTGATATTTCATCTATTTGTGCTCTTATATCCTTGGTAATTATAGTATAGAGTTTTCTCCCAAGATCTTTAAGGTATTCCGATGGACTCTTGTTAATTCTTTTTCTTTTTTTGGAAAGAAACTCCTCCAACTTCTTCAAATAAAATCCTTTCCATTCTTCAAGAGTTTTAGGAGAACATTCTCTTATCCACTCTGAAACTGGACCTACCATCTTTTTTTTATTTAGATGCCACCTATTTGTTGCTATATTGAGTATCCATTCCTTTGCCATTTTTATACTCCTCCTCTAACTGGATAAACCTTGTTTTTAATCTATACTCTTTTGTTCTATCCGCTCTTGCTATTCCTGACTTTATAAGATATGCATTAATAAAAATTCTGTTTTTTAAATAAACATAAGCCTGAATTGTATTCTCATCTAAAACTGAATTGCTTTCCATTTTTAGCATAATTTCTTTTTTCAGAAGATATTTTCTGAAATACTTGATGGCTCTCTCTTTATCAATAATTTCAACTCCCAAAAACTTTACAAATAGACCTGTATCAAGCTTTAATGTATTCTCATCTACAATATCAACAACCTTATACATAACTTCCCTTTTAAAATCTATTTTTTTCGGATCTAATTTTGGTTTCATATCAGGTATATACGGTTCATAATCCACCTTTCCTAAATCAATTTCTTCTTTTCTTTTTAATATTTCCAAATCATAAAAAAGCCCAGCTTGATTTATATTAAACTTTCTTTTTATAATTTCAACAAAATTCTCGTTTATTTCGTATCCTATTGCATTCCTTTGTAGTTCAAGGGCAACTTTTAATGTTGTACCACTACCTACAAATGGGTCAAGAATAGTATCATTCACGAAAGAGAACATCTTTATTAACCTTTTGGGTAATTCCTTGGGAAACATAGCTTCATGTTCTATTTGTTTCTCACCAGCAAATTTCCAATGTCCAGAAAAGTAGTCCTTCCATTCTTCTTTTGTAAGCTTTGAGCTTTCTTTTATTTCTTTTGAGACATTTTCTAATTTTCCAGGTTTTTTAAAAATTAAAATAAACTCATAATCTATTTCAATCATTCCATTAGGTGGATATGGATAAGAACCCATTACAACTGCTCCTCCTGTTGTATTCATTGTAGTTTTCTTTTGCCAAATAATTGCACCCATATAATCAAATCCAATTCTTTCACACTGACATATAATTTCTGCATGCAAAGGTATAACTTTATATTTACCATAAAAAACAGCTCTTGCGAATTGATCCCCTATATTTATGCATAATCTCCTTCCTGGTTTTAAAACTCTAAAACATTCGCTCCAAACCCTATATAAATCTTTCAAGTACTGGTGAAGTGTTTGACCATATCCAATTTGTCGCGGAACCCCATAATCTTTTATATGCCAGTATGGAGGAGAAGTTATTATTAAATCAACTTCTTCATCTCTCAACTCTATCATCTTTCTACTATCTCCTATTATAACCTTTGCTTTATTCATATAGAAAATTTTAAAGCCAATTTATTTTGCGTTATTTAGTAATTTGCTCGCCCATTCTATATTTAAGCCTTTGGAAGACTTCGCCCCCTTAAATTCCTCAATAAATTCAATAATTTTCTTAAAAAATTTTATAAATTATTACTTGCCAAATAGTTCTAAAATTACTATTAAATCAATCCTACTATAAAATTTTCAATTTGTTTGAAATTTTATTTTCAATAGCAAATTTTCAAAACTTTATAAATTATGAAATTTTTGTTGATTTTGATGACAGCTTAAATATAATAAGGGGTTATGAAACAATATATTACATTAACAACTCAAAGGATACATTAAAGTTAAAAATAAGCTAAAAGTTAAAAAAACAGAAATAGATAGAGCAAAACCAAAAGATTGGGGTTATATCATAATTGATAGTTGCTCTGAAAAATTTGACACAAACGAAAGACTTAACTTTTAATTTCTTCTTTAATAAGTCCCAATTCGCTTATTAGTTTTTCAACAATCGGATTTTCTTCTTTAAGCAAAATTTCAATTTCCTTATTGGTATAATTTAATGAATTTAATGCTTTTTTAAACTCATTAGTGTATTCTTTGGCAGATTGATAAATATGCTCACTCTTAAAGAAAAATTTAATTTTATTATCCTCTTCAACAATCTCAGATACTGATATTATCCCTGAAATAATTGAGTTTTCAAAATAGTCCAAAAGTTTATCTTTTAGTGTTAAAGGCTTTTCTTCTTTAACTTCATTTTCAGATTTTTTATAAACAACATTATAGTTTTCTAAAATCTTCATTAATTCAATTGTTTTTGGCATAAGGCACATTTTTGAGATAAAGAATTCAAGCCAAGTCTTTGGTGTTATTGAATATCTAATTGAGCTTTCCATTTCAAGAGCTAAATTTAAAATTAACATTAAATCTTCCTTTTTATAATCTTTTCTTTTATTTTCCAAAACTTCCTTAAAAACATTAAATAAAAATTCATTAAACTCCCTAATAAAATCTAAAATTGAAACATTCCTTTGTAAAATATCATTTAAAATTGAAAGTGATTTATTAACATTTCTTGAAAAAATTTCTTTTAATAAATTTTCAAGTTTTTCCCTTTCAACAGAGCCAAGGACATTTAAAACATCTTTATATGTAATTTTTCCCTCACAAAACATTCGCATTTGGTCTAATAGGACAAGAGCATCTCTTAATGAGCCTTCTGACCTTCTTGCTATTTCTTCTAATGCCTTATCCTCAATTTCAATATTTTCAATTCTTATAATTTCATTCATTCTTTGAACAATTTCAAATGTTGAAATAGGCTTAAAATCATATCTTTGTAGTCTTGAAAGAACAGTTGGTGGAATTTTTTGAAAATCGGTTGTAGCAAATATAAATACAACATGTTTTGGAGGCTCTTCAAGTGTTTTAAGAAGTGCATTAAATGCTTCAATTGTAAGCATATGAACTTCATCAATTATATAAACTTTATACCTACCTCTAACAGGTAAAAATTTAACATTTTCTCTAATTTGCCTTATTTCATCTATTCCTCTATTACTTGCTCCATCAATTTCTATAACATCTATATGTCTTGAATTTTCAATATCCTTACAAGAAGAGCAAATTCCGCAAGGATTTTCAATAATATCATTATAACTTTCACAATTTAAAGCTTTTGCTAAAATCCTTGCAGTTGTTGTTTTTCCAACACCTCTTGGACCTGAAAATAAATATGCTTGCGATATTCTTTTCTCTCTAAGGGCTTTTCTTAAAGCCTTAACAATATGCTCTTGTCCTATATGCTCGTTAAAATTTTTAGGTCGGTATTTTACCGCTAAGCTCATTTAAAGTGTTCAGAATAATCTTCAAGAGGATATTTTTCTTTTAATTCCCTTTCAAAAGCATTTATTAGATTTTGTAAATTCCTTTGATATAGTTGAGATTTAATAATTATCTTTTGATTTTCAAATTGGCTTAAATCAGGAAGCACATCCTCTAATTTCTTATATACAATAAATCCTAAATCATGCTCAAAAACATCAACTTCATTTAGACCTTTTTCAAAAACCCTATTAAAAAATTTATCTTTATCATTAAATGGTAATCCTTGAATAAACATATCAGATGTTATAAGTCCTGTTTCAAGAATAACAACTCTTTGGTCATTATTAAATAAACTTCTTATTGAAGATGTATCGTTATTTTTCAAGTATTGGGAAACTTTATCTATGGAGCTTTTTAAAATTTCTTTTTTCTTTTTAACTAATGCTCTTGCTTCAACGATATTTTTAACTTCATCATAACTTTGATAACCTTCCTTCTTTTTATCAATTATAATAAAAGCGGTTAAAATATTTCCAATATCAAAAACTTCTGAAAAATCTCCAACTTTTCCTTTCTCTAAAAACTTTTTAAACTCTTGATTTTCTCCAACAATAGGATAAAATGGTGAATTTATTGGAATATAAGTTGTTGTATCAACTCTAAAACCTTCTAAATTTTTAGTTTTTATAGCATTTTTAATACTATCAATAATTAGTTTTTTCGTTTCTATGGAAGGTGTTATTTTAATAAGAATTTGACTAAAATCAACTGTATCCTTATTTTTCCTATCAATTTTATATAAATAGTAGCCAAGAGGTGTTAATATAGGACCAATTATTTGGTTTTCATTTGCTTTAAGAAAGCTATCTCTTACTTCGGGAAATAAATTATTTATTAAGAAGTTTTTAACTCTTCCCGAATCATTTTTCGTTACAAAATCTGCGGAAAATAAAAATGCTAATTTATTGAAATTCTCACCACTTTTAACTTGCTCCTTTATCATTTCAGCTTTATCTCTTGCTAAAATTGTATCATTATAAGATGGAATTTTAGTAGCACGAATAACAATAAGTTTTACTCTTGCTGGTGTTTTAAATTCTTCTTTGTTTTGATTATAGTAATTTCTTTTTTCCTCTTCTGAAAGCTTGATAGTATCAGGAACTAAGGATATTGGAATGTTAGCATATAAAATTTTTACTCTTCTGTTTCTATATAGAAATTCGTATTTTGCTTCTTCATCAGAAACATTTGACATAACTGATAAGTAATATCTAATAATATCTCTTGGAATTTCGGTTTTTAGTCTTTCTTCATAAATTTTAAAAAATGGAATTGACCTTTGGTCTCTTAAAAGTGAAATATATTTTCCATAATCAAAATTTCCATCTGTGTAAAAAATTGTATCATTAACAACTTCTGGTGGAGGAAATAAAACAATTGTTTTAACAATAGCATCTTTTGTAAGTGATATTTTTAAATCTTCTAACAATAGTTTCCATCTTATTCTATCAACTAAATCATCAAATACTTTTTTTCTTAAATTATCAAATTCTTCACCTGTAAGTTCTCTACCTAATTTTCTTGTTGTATCATTTACAGCTTTTTCAAGTTCTAAACTAAATTCATTAAAAGTTAATTCATAATTTCCAATTTTAGCAATAATTCCCCTTTCCCAAGGTTGATATACTTTATATCCTACTATATTAGCTCCAAGCTCAAGACCTATCCAACCTATAAATGCTAAAATAAGTATCCAAAGAACAAAAACACCTATTTTTCTCATTGTTTGCATTATCATAAGTTTGAAAATTTTAAAGTGCTTTCTGCTCCTTCTTAACCAACTACTGATATAGAATAATTATCAAAATTTCTAATAATGTCTATAATTTTTGGGAAATTGTTTTCATTTAAGTTTTCTAATTCATTTATAAATTCTTCTAAGGTAATTATTTTTCCTCTAAAAAGATATTCACTTAAAATAAAACTCAAATAGTTTGGTCTGTGTTCAAGCTCAATAAGTGTTTTGGTTTTAAATTTTTGTTTAGTTTTTTCAAAGTCCTTTCCTTTAAATTCAAGGTTTTTTAAGATGCTTTCTATTTCTCTTAAAACTTTTTCAAAATCCTTACAATCAATAGAATAATTTATTCCAAAAACGCAAACCTCATCATAAAAATCCAAAAATGTATGAATATCATAAACAAGCCCCTTTTTTTCCCTAATAATGTCAAATAATAGTGAGCTACTACCATCTCCAAGATAACTTGAAATAATTAACAATTCCAATATAAAATTTTTATAATCAAATATGGGAATTCCTAAATTAACATAACAATGATTGTGAAATTTAATTCTCTCCTTTATTGAAGGTTTGTAGTTTTTAAATGGATTTGCTTTAATTTCATATTTTTTCTCTAAAAGAACATTATCATTTATAAAATTTAATAATTCGTCTTTTTGAAAATCGCCACTAATCATTAAAATAACATTATCCTTTGAAAAAACTTCTTCTTTTCTTCTTTTTAAATCTTCTAATGTAAAATTTTTTATTGTTTTTGGATTTCCAAGGATGTTTCTCCCAAGTGGATGATTTTTGAAAATTGCCTTATTAAGATAGTAATAGCTCAATTCTTCACTATCGTTAATAAACTCATTATATTCTTGTAAAATTACATTTTTTTCAAGCTCATAATTCTCAAATGTGGGATTTCTAATTATATCAAATAAAATATCAAGTGCAGAAAATAGTTTTTCCTTTATAACAGTTGTAAATATAATAACATTCTCTTCGCTTGTAGTAGCATCAATTGAGCCTCCATAAACTTCAAAAAATTCGTTAATTTGATAGTAATTGTATTTTTTTGAGCCTTTGAAAATATTATGCTCTAAAAAATGTGTAATTCCTACAATTTCCTCATGACGAGAACCAACCTTTGAAACAAGAACAATATAGCAAATTCTCAAATTTTTCCTATAATCTAAGATAATATCCAAATTATTTATATTTATTTTTTCCAAATCCATTTTAGAACTTTGGCAGTATTACTATGAATTTCAACAAGGTCTTCAAATTTTCTGCTATATCCACCTGCCAAAAGAACAACAATAGGGATTTTTCTATCATAAGCATAACTTATTACAATTTCATCTCTTTTTTTAATACCTTCAATTGTTAGACTTAAATTAGCAAGCATATCATCATAATAAACATCAGCACCTGCTAAATAAATAATAAGTTCAGGTGAAAACTTACTGAAAATTTCATTTAAACTTGAATTTAAAAGCTTTAAATAAGTTTCATCATCTGTTCCTTCCTCTAAACCAACATCCAAATCACTTTTTTCTTTTGGAATTGGATATAACCATTCCTGATGCATAGAAAATGTAAAAACATTACTATCATTTCTAAAAATGTGTGCTGTTCCATTTCCTTGATGAACATCCAAATCTATAACAAGTGTTTTTAAATTTAGTTTTTTAATAGCATAAGCAATATCATTTAAATAACAAAATCCTTCCGCATGATCCTCATAAGCATGGTGAAATCCACCACCACAATGAAAAGCATAACCATTTTCAAGTGCTAACTTGCTTGCTTTATATGTTCCATCACAAGCCATTAAAGATAAATCAATAATTTCTTTATTTAAAGGTAATTCAGAATAAGCAGTTCTTTTCGTTATTCTTAAATTTTTTAAATCATCAAGATATTCTTTTGTATGAACAATTAATAATTCATTAATGTTTATTAAATCTGGCTCTAAGACTTCATCTTCTTTTAAAATTCCTTCATTTAATAGCTTTTCATAAACAGCTCTATATTTTTTTGTTCTAAATGGATGATTTCCAAAATCAACAACATATTTATCTGAATAAACGAACCACTTCATACTATCAAACTAAAAATAGAAAGTAATAAATTGCTAACGAAACCTAAATAAGAGCTTATTAAGTTCTTAAAAAAGAAAATAACTACTAAAAGAATAATAAATCCATAAGTTTCAGCAGTTCTATTAAATGTTAAGTTTGGAAATGCACTTGAAATAATTCTCCATCCATCAAGCGGAGGAAGAGGTATTAAGTTAAAAGCAAATAGAAATATATTTATAACAAGTGTTGAAGAAAATAAAAAGTTTAAAATTTCATTATTTGAAGTTAATTTCATTAAAAGAAAGCAAATAAAAGCAATAATTAAATTTGATAATGGTCCTGCAAAAGCTATAATTACTACATCTCTTCTAAAATTTTTTAAATTATAGATATTTATTGGAACAGGTTTTGCCCATCCAAAATGAAAAATTATTAACATTATAAAACCAATAATATCAATATGTTTCAATGGATTTAATGTTAATCTTCCTTCTAATCTTGGTGTAATATCTCCAAGCTTATCTGCTGCTAATGCATGGGCATATTCGTGAAATGTTATACCAATTAAAATAGCAGGTAAGTAATATAAAAATTCTAAAAAGTTCATTTGAAAATTTTAAGGCTAAAACTAATAATTCCAAGTAAAGAGCCACCCAATCCACCTATTAAAAAGAGATAATTTGGTTTTAGAAATTCTCCAAGAAATCCCATAAACAATCCTGACAATGACATAAATCCAATAACTGCCATATAAATCATTGAAAAAACTCTACCTCTAATTTCTTCACTTATATATTTTTGAACAATTGTTGTTCTTGAAATTGTAATAAGTGGAATGAATAGCCCATGAATAAAAACAAAAATTAAAGCAATTTTATAATCATTTATGAAAAAGAAAGGAATATATGTAAATCCATCAAGAAATATACCAATTTTTAGCATTTTTATTTCATCAAATGTTAGCCTTGAAATAATAATAGCACCTAAGAACCATCCAAACGATAAGAAAGCATTAAATAAAGCAAATTCCTTAGCAGACAAATTAAAATAATTCTTAATGTATAAACTTGAAGCAACATTTGTAAGCCCCATTATGAAAAAATTATCAAGAGCTGTCAAAATTATAAGGATTAGAACTGACTTATTGGATTTTAAAATTTCAAGATAGGATTTTAAATCTTCAAAAATGGAAAAATTTACATTTGTTTTTTTCTCTTCTTTATAATTTATCATTAAAACAAAAAAGCTAATTAAAATAAGGAAAATTCCATCAATAAACAAAAGCATAACCATATCATTTTTTAGATATAAAATTAAAGGGGGCAATAATCCACCAATAAAAAGTGCAAGTTGATAAGAGCTTTGAATGATGGCATTATAATAGAATAGTTTTTCTTTTTCATTCACAAGATATGGAATTAAAGCATCTCTTGAAGGTGGATATAATGTTGAAAATGAGGAAACAATAAAGCCTACTATTCCAATTACAATCCAATTTAATTTATTTAAAGAGCTGAAAAATGGTATAAATAGTAAAAATAAGCCTGAAAAGAAAATAGAGACAAAAAGTAAAAATTTCTTATTATATCTATCAACTAATACACCTGCTAAAAAACTTATTGTTAAGAATGGTAATGTTTCAAAAAAACTAACAATGCCTGCCTTTAATGAAGAATTTAATTTTTCAATTGAAATTACAAGAAAAGGAATAATTGAAATATATATTTGATCTGCTAATCCAACAAGGAATTGGATAATAATTAATAAGGCCATTCAATAACCTCTAATTCAACAGGAGCAATTCCATCTTTAATCAAATCAATTTTCTTAGCACTAATATAAGATAAGTCAATTATTCTTCCCTCTTTAAATGGTCCTCTATCCACAATTTTCACATCAACAAATTTATTGTTTTTTAGATTTTTTACTCTCACAATTGTTCCACAAGGAAGTGTTTTATGTGCTGCGTAAAACTTATTTTTATCAAAAATTAATCCACAGGCTGTCTTTTTACCTTGAAAATTATCTCCATACCAACTCGCATATCCTTTTTGTATAAATTTTTCTTTTCCTTTTGGAATACTTTTTACAACAATTTTAACTTTTTCTTTGCCTTTAATATCAATTATTTCAGAAGCTCTTTTTGAAATATGAATAATTACACCACCTTTTGGAAATAGTCTATCATTTATTTTAACTTCAATACTTTTGTTATTTTTCAAATTTATAACCTCTACAATTGTTCCAAATGGTAAATATGGATGAGCAGCAGTTAATAAAGAACTTTTATAAATTTCACCTGATGCAGTTTTCTTATTTTCATATTTTTCTGAATAGACAAGAGCATAACCTATTTCTTCCTTTGGGTATAAAATCAGTAAAGTAATGATTTTAAAATTTTAAAGGAGGTTAAGAATGCCTTGTCTAATAATTCTAAAATATAGATTATTTCTTATTTCTCCCACCCACCCTATAAATAAGCCTTCGGCTTAAATCTCCCCATTAAATCAATAGTTTTAGAAAATTTTTTATAGCTTATTGATTATTATTTATTGGACAAAGCAGGTTAAGAATGCTTTTTCTATTAATTCTGAAAGTATGATTATTTCTTTTTTCCCACCCACCCTAAAAATAAGGTTTCGCCTTAAAACTTCGCCCCCTTAAATTCCCGCTAAAAAACAATAATTTCCTAAAATTTTCATATTTAAGACATCTTTTTAATTATTTCAATTTCAGATTTAATTTCTTCTTTACTTGCTCCGTTTATAAATTTTTCAAGAATGAAAATTAAAGCTTGATTTTGATTTTTTAATCTCTTGTTCTCATCTTCTAAATTTTCAATTTTTTGCTCAAGTTTCATTACTAATTCCTTATCTGCTTTCTTCTCTTCAACAGGCTTTAAATATGTTCTTCTGTCCCATAAACCAAACCCAATTATAAATCCAATTAAAATTGTTATAAATCCCATAAATATCCAAAGATAAGTTATTAAATCATCCATTCTCTTGTTTAGTTTTTTGTCTAAATCATCTATTCTTTTATCTAAATCATTTATTCTTTGATTTAGGGCTTGAATTTGCGATTTTAATTCTTTTATTTCACCTCTTATTTCAGCAAATTGAACTTCCGTTTGTCTTTTAAAATCCATAAACTCATCTCTTGTTATTTGACTTAAAAGTAATAAAGTTATCATATTAAAATTTTAAGGCATAATATAGCTAACCTTTAAACTTATCAAAAGAAAAGATGCGTGATGTAATTTTTAGTGCTTTGGAGGAATTATTGGAGCAACCAGTAAATAGGAAACTTGATGAGTTTGAAATTTTAAATTTTAGAATTACATATAAGGAGGCAAAAGGAAAATCAAAAGTTATAATTCAAGAAAAAAATTTTCCATATTTATTGCCTCATTTTATTCTTGAACTTGATGAAAGAGGTATATTTAAAGGTTATTATAAATTTTCAAGTTTAAATAATCATCCCGTTCCATATAAGCCATTTTTAAGATTTTTCTATAAAACTGATAAATTTAAGTTTTTAAGAACAATTCAACAATTTAAAAATGATATTTCCATTTACTATGCAAATGGACCAAAACTTGAAAACCAATCACTTGAAGAATTTTTCCAAAAAACATTATTCCCAGATGAAATTTTTGAAAATAAAGTTTTAATAATTGAGATTTTTCATTCAAATAGGATAAATAAGGAGATTTTTAAAGAATTTAGAATTTTAAGAACTTTAAAAGCATTTGCCGAGGATTTAAACACTAAGTTAAACATTTTAATTAACAACATATTTAAAAAAACGGGGATTAAGTTTAAAAGTTTAATTGGATTTGAAAGGCTTTTTTATGAAATTGAGGAAGGAACATTATTTCTTTCAAGGATTTACGATAAATTTGGATATTTATTACATTTCAGACCAAAATCTGAAATTAAAGAATTTTTTGTAAATAAATCCCAAAGTTATATATTAAATGTTTTTGCTTGTAATGGAGATTATGCTGATGGAACAATTAAAAGTTTTGATGATGACCCTTATTTGCCAACTTGGACAATTGGAATAATGCATGTTTTTGAAGATAATTTAGATGTTGTTAATGATGAAATTGAAAAATTTTTGAAAATTGAAAAGAATTTTTACATAAATAATGAATTATCTGAATATAGCAAATTGGTTTTGAAATATAAAAATGTTATTTTGTATGGACCGCCAGGTGTGGGAAAAACTTATATTGCTATTAAAATTGCTAAGGAAATTTCTCAAAGAAATTGGACAATAATTCAATTACATCCAAGTTATAGTTATGAAGACTTTATAGAAGGCATAAGACCAAAAACTGATGGTGGTTTTTATATTAAAGATGGTATTTTTAAGAAAATTTGTAAAAATGCTTTAAATAGTGATGGAAATTTTGTTATTATTCTTGATGAAATTAGTAGATGTAATATAATTCAAGTTTTTGGTGAGCTTTTATATGCTCTTGAATATAGAAATAAGCCTATTATTTTGCCTTATTCAAATGAAGAATTATTAGTCCCTGAAAATTTATATATTATTGGAACTATGAATAGTGCAGATAGAAGTGTTCATAATCTTGATATTGCTTTAAGAAGAAGATTTATATTTATTGAAATTTTGCCTGATTTTAATGTAATTAGGGAATTTTACATTCAAAATAATTATGATTTTGAAACTCTTGAAAAAATTGAAAAGTTTTTTAACTTTATAAATGATTTAATAATGAGAAAACTTGGCAGTGAATTTCTAATAGGACATAGTTATTTTCTAATAGAGCCATCTGAAATAAAAAATGTTGTAAAATTTAAAATTTTGCCAATTTTAAATAGCATTCTTTCAAAAGAAGATTATAAGAAAACTGAAAATTTTTTAAAAGAAATTGATTTTATTTAGTTGATTAAAAACTTTAAAATTTTCAATATGGATATAAGAGAACTTGAAAATTGGCTTTGGGATATAGCAAGCACGCTTAGGGGTCCAATAGAAGCTAATAAATACAAGGATTATATACTACCGCTTATATTTTTAAAAAGAATTTCTGATGTTTTTGATGATGAGGTGGAAAAAATAGCAAGAGAGCTTAACCAAAGCAAAAAAGAGGCTCTATCCCTTATAGAAGAAGACAGGGGTCTTGTAAGGTTCTATGTGCCAGAGATTGCAAGGTGGCAAAACATAAAAGGGCAAACTAAAAACTTAGGAGAGTATTTAACTACAGCTTTAAGAAAATTGGCACAAGAAAATCCAGAATTAGAAGGAGTGATAGATAGGGTGGATTATAACGCAACAATATCGGGGCAGAGGCTTATTGATGAGGATAGGTTAAAAGAAGTTATAAATAAGCTTAGTCAAAAACGTTTGGGGTTAAAGGATGTAGAAGCTGATATTTTAGGAAGAGCTTATGAATATCTCTTAAAGAAATTTGCAGAAGGTTCAGGGCAAAGTGCAGGCGAGTTTTATACACCAAAAGAAGTGGCTATTTTGATGGCTAAGCTTTTGGATCCAGAACCTGGTATGGAAATATATGACCCTTGCTGTGGTAGTGGAGGACTTTTAATAAAGAGCTACCTCCATTTTGAAGAAAAATATAAGAATCAGAAAGTAAGACCATTAAAGTTTTATGGACAAGAAATAGAGCCAACTACTTACGCCATAGCAAAGATGAATATGATTATCCACGATATAGAAAATTCGGATATAAGGCTTGGGGATACACTAAGAAATCCAGCTTTTAGAGAAGAGGATGGAAGCTTAAAGAAATTTGACCTTGTGGTGGCTAATCCTCCCTGGAATCAGGACGGCTACACTGAAGACTTTTACAGGTTTGACCATTACGAAAGGTTTAAGTTTGGTTTGCCACCAAGGAACTCGGCGGATTGGGGATGGCTTCAGCATATGTATGCAAGCCTAAAAGACAAAGGAAAAATGGCAGTGGTTCTTGATACTGGAAGCGTCTCCCGTGGCAGTGGAAACGTGGGAAGTAATAAGGAAAAAGAAATTAGAAAAAAGTTCGTAGAAAACGATTTAATATCCGCGGTAATTCTATTACCCGAGAACCTCTTTTATAACACCACCGCACCCGGCGTGATAATAGTAATAGACAAGGACAAAAAGCACAAGAACGAAATCCTTTTAATAAACGCAAGCCAGCTTTACGAAAAGGAAAGACCCAAGAACAGACTAACGGAAGAGGGCATAGAAAAAATTGTAGAGGTTTATAGGGAGTGGAAGGAAGAAGAAGGATTTAGCAAGATCATCACCAAAGAAATAGCCCGAATGAACGACTATAACTTAAGCCCATCAAGATATGTGGCGGTAGGCGGAGAGGAAAAGGTTATGGACTTGGAAGAGGCAGTGGTGGAGCTTTTGGAGGCAGAGGAAGAAAGAAAAGAGACAGAGGAAAAACTAAGGCGTATCCTTTTTAGCCTTGGGCTGATAAGTAATCTGAGAGAAAATAATTCTTAGGAAGGATGGAGATGTTGGATATAGAAGTCTTTGAGGGAGGATTTAAAGAGACAGAACTGGGACCTTTGCCTGAGGAGTGGGAAGTGGTGAGATTGGGGGAGGTGGTTGATCTAGATAGAGGAATTTCTTGGAGGAAGTTTGAGGAAGGTAATAAGGACAATGGACATTTGATAATTTCTATTCCCAATATTAAAGATGGGTATATTGATTTTAACTCAAAATATAATCGTTATCTAAATAAGCATATTCCCAAGAATAAGCAAATTCAATTGAACGATATACTTTTTGTTGGTTCAAGTGGAAGTATTGAGAATGTAGGCAGAAATGTTTTTATTGAAAATCTTCCTTTTGAAGGTATTGGGTTCGCCTCTTTCGTATTTAGGGCAAGAGTAAAAGATGATGCTGTTATTCCAAAATTTTTGTATTTTATGGCAAATTCGCATTGGTTTAATTATAAAGACTATGTTAGAAGGTCTGCTGATGGTAAGTATAATATCCAGCTAACAGAATTTAAGTCTATAAAAATTCCTCTCCCACCCCTTGAAGAGCAACAAAAAATAGCCCAAATCCTCCAGAGCATAGACCAAAGGATAGAAAAAGAAGAGAAATACAAAAACGCACTTCAAAATCTCTTTAAAAGCCTGCTACACAACCTAATGACGGGTAAAATAAGAGTGAGGGTAAAAAGCCATGGGGAGGATTAACGAATACAACGCTGTCCAAAAGCCAACCTTAACCTACTTAGCCCAAGAAAAAGCCCAATACGGAGAAGAGAGTTATCTACTTGGCTATGAAATCATCACTAAACACCAAAAGGATAAACTTAACCAGTTAAGAACCACAAAAAGGGACGCCATACTAAAGAAAATTTTCTTTGAAAAAGTCAAGAAGTTAAACCCATTCCTTTCCGACTCAGAAATAGAAAAGTTATACAACGAAATAAACCAGCTATCCGCTAACATTTTGGGAAACAAGACCGCATGGGAGTATTTAAGAGGTTTAAGGAGCATCTACATAGAAGAGGAGAAACGCCACAGGAATGTAAAACTCATAGACAGGGAAAACATAGAAAACAACCACTTTTTGGTAGTTGAGGAATTTGAATTCCAGCAGGATGAGAAGACAATAATAAGGCTTGATATAGCTCTATTCATAAACGGCATTCCTGTGCTATTCCAAGAGAACAAAAATCCCCAAGATGAAAACGCTTTAACAATTGGCTACGAGCAGGTAAAACGCTATGAAAGAGAGGGAAAAGACCTTTTGAAGTTAATTCAAGCTTTTGTGCTTACCAATAACCTTTGGTTTTTGTATGGTCCCACTTGGTTTAGCTCTTACAAAGACCTTTATAACTATCGGGAGGAGAAAGTAGGAGACTTCAAAAAACTCATAGAAAGCTTTTATGACAAGAAAAGAATAGTAAAGCTTTTGACAGACTATATATTTTTTGTGGAAAAGGACGGACAGCTCCAAAAGGCAGTGCTAAAACCCCATCAAATAGAGGCAGTGGAAAGAATAGCACAAAGGGCAGGAGAAGAAGGAAAGCTAAGAGGTCTTATATGGCACACTCAAGGTTCAGGGAAAACTTACACTATGCTTGTTTCAGCTAAGCTAATTTTGGAAGACCCACGCTTTGAAAATCCAACTGTCTTGATGGTTGTGGATAGGAACGAGTTGGAACAACAGCTTTTTAACAACCTTTCCTCTGCAGGCTTGAACGTCAGAAGGGCAGAGAGTAAAAGAGACCTTTTAAAGCTTTTGAGAGAGGATTACCGCGGGCTTATACTTACCACCATCCACAAGTTTGATGACTTTCCTGAAAAATTAAACACAAGGAAAAACATATTCGTCTTCATTGACGAAGCTCACAGGAGCACAGGAGGGGAGCTTGGAAACCATCTCATAGGAGCCTTGCCAAATGCCACCATAATAGGCTTTACGGGAACCCCAAGGCTCGGAGGAAGGAGAAACACCTTTTTGATGTTTGGAAGGGATGACGAGGGCAAATACCTACACAAATACGGAATGATAGACTCCATAAAGGATGGGACTACTTTGCCCCTTCACTATCAGCATGCACCCAGCGAGTACTTGGTGGATGAGAAAAAATTGGAAGAAGACCTTGAGAAGCTTAAAGAGTGCTACGATGAGGAAGATTTGGCAAGAATTACAGAAAAGCTTTCCTCAAAGGATATCCTTGAAGACCCAAACCGCATAGAAAAGATCGCCCAATACATAGCGGAGCACTTTAGAAAGTATGTAGAACCTCTTGGCTACAAAGCCTTCGTGGTTGCGGTAAGCAGAAAGGCATGCGTCCTTTACAAAAAAGCCCTTGACAAGCATCTTCCACCCGATTACTCAAGGGTAGTCATAAGCCAATACTACAACGACCCTGAGGAGATAAAGAGCTATTACCTAAGTAAAGAGGAAGAGAGAAAAGTAAGGGAAGACTTCAAAAACCCCGAAAAGCTTCCCAAAATCCTCATCGTCACCGACAAGCTACTAACAGGTTATGACGCTCCTGTGCTTTACTGTATGTATTTGGACAAGATTATGAGGGACCATATGCTACTCCAAGCTATCGCAAGAGTGAATAGACCCTACGAAAAGGACGGAAGGAAAAAACCCGCAGGTCTTATAGTGGATTTTGTGGGACTATTTAGGGACCTCAAAAAAGCTCTTGAATTTGATGCGGAAGACTTTGAAGAGATAAACTATGCCCTCGGAGACATTCAAAAGTTAAGGGAAGAGTTCCAAAAAATGATAGAAGAACTAAAAGAATACATAAGGAAGTTTGAAGATTATTCTCCCCAAGAGAGGGCTGAGAAAATAGCCCAGTTTTTCAGAGAAAACCCAGACAAATACAAGGAGTTTAAAGAGAATTACAAAAGACTAAGAGACATCTACGATATTCTCTCCCCCGATGAAATAACATCTAAGTATTTGCAAGACTTTAAAAAACTTACTGAGATTTATAGAGTCGCAAGAAGCTTTTTGGAACCTACGGAGGCTGTAGATAAGGAATTATCAGAAAAAATAAAGGAAATTTTATACGGTCATAGCCAATTTAAGGATCATTTTGCTCAAATAGAGGAATATACCATAGACGAAAATTTATTAAATCTTTTAAAATCTGGAGGAATACAAGTTTATATCCTTTTAGAATCTTTTAAAAATGAACTATTCAAAAAACCTGATGAGCCTTATTACAGAGACTTAAAGCGAAGATTAGAAACCATATGGCAAGAGTATAATAAAAAGCAGAAGGAACCTAAGGAAGTAATTGAGGAATTAGAACAACTTATAAAAGATTTTCAAAAAGTACAACAAGAAGAAGCAACTAAACCAAAATTATTAGTAAGTATCCATTATAAGTTAAAAGATTTTAAAAATTTCCTAAATGACTTGGAAAAAATAGCACAAGAAATTTACAAGCTAATTGAAGAAGAGCCTAATTGGAAAGAAAGCAAAAAAGCTCAAAGAGATTTAAAGCTTAAAATTCTTGAACTTCTGGAAAGAGAAATCAAAAACTACCATCTTGCTGTTAAAATAGAAAAGCAAATTTTTGAATTTTTAGCATTATAAGAAATTTAAATCCCTAAAATTTTCTCTATAACTCTTGGATAATAATAATGCTCAAGCTCATGAATTCTTCTTTCAACACTTTCCAAACTTTCTCCTTCTTCAATTCTTAAACATGCTTGCTCAATAATTTCTCCTTCATCAACCTTTTCATTTACCCAGTGAATTGTTATACCTGTTATTTTAACACCATATTTATATGCCCTTTCAATAGCATTTAAACCTTTAAATGCAGGAAGTAGAGATGGATGAATGTTAATAATTTTCTTAAAATATCTATTTACTATAAAATCGGGGAGAATTCTTAAATAACCTGCCAAAACTATTAAATCAAAAGGCTCAAAACTAATTAAAATTTTAAATAACTCCTCATTATATCTTTCCTTCCCAAGCTCTTTATAATTTAAACAAATTGATTTTATATTGTAATTTTCTGCTCTTTTTAAAATAAAGGCATTTGGATTATCTGAAATTACTGCTAAAATTTTTAAAGGTTTTTCTTTAAAGTATTGATAAATTGCTTCAAAATTACTCCCATAACCTGACCCCATTATAATAATTTTTTTCAAGATTGAAATTTTAATGGATGCTATAAAATTTAACATTATGGAAAACTTCCTTAAATTAAAAAATGATTTACTTTCAAGACCTTATTTATCAAGCTATGATATGGAAGACTTAAACAAATTTATACATCTATTGAATAAAGTTCTAATAGATTATAATTACCAGCTTGATTTTTATGACTATTTTATTCTTGGTGCTGGATATTATTTTAGAAAGGATTGGACAACCTCTTTAATTTATGCTGAAAAAACTATTGAACTTGCGCCAGATTATCCAAGAGCTTACAACTTAAAAGCACTTATTTTAAGGGAACTTAAAAGATATAATCAGGCACTTGAATTCATTGAAAAAGCTATTGAATTAAATCCAAATTTATCATTTTTTTGGAATAATAAAGCAAATATTTTAGCTGATTTAGGATTTTACAAAGAAGCACTTGAATGCGAAGATAAGGCTCTTGAACTTGAAAGTGATAATATATTTGCTTTAACTAATAAAGCAAGTATTTTAAGAAAAATGGGAAAATTTAATGAGGCTTTGGAATTACTTGAAAAGGCTTTATCTATTAAACCAAAGAGAATTCCAGCTTTACATGAAAAAGCACTTTGCTTAATTGATTTAAAAAGATATAACGAAGCAATAAAAACCTTAGATGAGATTTTAGAAATAGACCCTAATGATTTTACAGCTTATTATAATAAGGCTTGTGCTTATAGTTTATTAAATGATAAATTAAATGCTATAAATAATCTAAAAAGAGCAATTGAATTAAATCCAGACTTTAAGTTTTTGGCTATGGATGATAAAGATTTTGATAATATAAGAAGTGAAGAAGAATTTAAAAATCTAATAAAGTGATAAGGATAATATGTCCAGGAAAGACTGAGCCAAAGGAATTAAAAATTCTACAAGATTACTATTTAATGCTCATTAAAAAATGGACAAAAATTGAAATTATTGAAATAAAAGCAAAAAGCTATAAAGATGAATGTGAAAAAATTTTAAAAGCTATCAAATATAAGCCAATTTTGTTAGATGTAGAGGGAGAATTATTTTCAACAGAAGAATTTACAAAATTTTTATTAAATAATTTAAATTTTGGTATTGATTTTATTATTGGTGGTCCTTTTGGTGTTTGCGAAGAAATAAAAAAATTTAAAAAAATAAGCTTGTCAAGAATGACCTTCAATCATAACTTAATTAGAATTATGTTTCTTGAGCAAATTTATAGAGCATTTAATCCAAAATTTAACAAGTAAAATCTCAGTAATTCTGCGTTGTCTAATAATCCTGAAATGTAGATTATTTCTTATTTTCCCCACCCACCCTGAAATCAAGCCTTCGGCTTATGAACTTCGCCCCCCTTAAATCCCCCCAAAAATCTATAATTTCCTAAAATTTTCATAAGTTATTGATTATCAAGAACTTAACATCATTTACTAGACAAAGCATTAAAAGGCAATTCTTAAACCAAATAAATCATTATTTTCTGAAAAATAATCAAAACTTCCCAAATTCCTAATTCTTTTAAGATAATAAATTTTCAAATTCTTAAACTTAAAGCCTAAATAACTATCAAAATCTCCATTAAAAACTTCATAATTTAAATTCACAAAAAAAATGGACTTTTCAAGTTCAAGGAAAATTTTCAAATAAAGCATTTTTAAGCTATCAGATTTAACTAATCTATATTTAAAATCAAAAGATAAGAATTTAAGTTTTTGATTAAAATTTAAGAAAATTTCTTCTCTTCTAAAAAATAAATCATTATCTGAAACATTTGTTGTCCATAATTCGCTAATTCCAAATCCAAATCCTTTATATAAAATTTTTGAGCCTAAAATTAGCCATTTTGGATAAATTAGTTGAGTTATACTATTGGCATTTAAATATGAATATATTGTTAGCTTTTCTTTTAGTGTGAATTCAACTTCATAATTGTAATTGAAATTATAAATGTAGTCATTTATTGGGATGAATTTATTTATTTCAAAATTGGCACTTTTTGATATTAAGCCTAAGCTACTTCCAAAAAGAAAAAGTTTTAATGGATTTTCAGAAGGTATTTCTTTCAAATTTAATGTATCAGCACTATTTGGATTATAAAATGTTTCAAAACCTGATATATTTAAAAGCCATATTGAAAGAAATGGATAAAATTTTTTGAAGTTTTCACTAATTCCAAAATAAATTTCACCTTTAAATAAAAAATAATAAAAATTAAAAATGAGCCAATACTCATAATCCACATATCTTTTATTGAAAGTCCATCCAAGACCAAAATTTTTGTAATTAATTCCAAGAATATCGTATCTTTTAATATCATAAGGCTTGTAATTTATGGTATTTTCACAAAAATGCTCAACAAAAAATGAAAAATCATCAATTTTATATTTATAATAAAACCTTGAAGATAGTTGAGTTGGTGAAAATGAGCTTACATCATTTCTAAAAAAATAAATTCTTCCTTTATAAATGACTTCAAAATTCTTAAAATTGTAAGAGTTTTCAGATAAAATTAAAAACTTATAATTATAAACTCCTGATAATAAAAAGTAAAAGGACAAGTTTGAGAAAAACATGCTTTAAAATTTTAAACTTGCTGAAAGGAGGGGTGCGCCGAATTGGTAAGGCAGTGGATTTGAAATCCACCGGGGCATTGCGCCCCTTAGGGGTTCGAGTCCCCTCCCCTCCGCTTAGGAGAGGTGGCCGAGCGGTCGAAGGCGGGGGCTTGCTAAGCCTTTTCCCAGCCTAAAAGCTGGGACGAGGGTTCAAATCCCTCCCTCTCCGCTTAATAATTAAATTTTAAAAATTTATAAACTTTTTCAATTGTTTCAATACCTTTTGATATTAAAATATAATCAATAGTTAAACTTTTAGCTATTCTAACCGCATCAATAATATCAAAATGCTCTTTTATTGCATTCATATTCAAATCATCAGTTATTATTTTCCCTTTATAAGATAATAGATTTCTTAAAAGCTCAACAATAAAAAACCTTGAAAGTGTTATTGGTTTTTCCTTATCAATTGAAGGAACAAAAACATGTGCAGTCATAATATAATCAATGCCCATTTTTATAAAAAACATAAATGGCAATAAATCTTTTTTTAAATCCTTAAAACCACCAATAAATATACTCTTCTTATAATGAGGATCACCAATGGCTCTACCTTGACCTACAAAATGTTTAATGCAATTCTTTATACCAACATCACTATGAGCCTTAATAAATAAACTTGAATAAAAAATTACTTTATATGGATCTTCTGAAAATGCTCTATTTTTCTTACCAATTACAGCATTTATAGGGTCATATAAATCAACAACAGGTGCAAAATTTAAATTTATATAATGTTCTTTTAGTTTCAAAGCCATATTGTAAATAATTGAATAAAAATCATAAGGATTTAAATTTGAAAGTTCCTTTGGACTTGGAATATCTTTTACAATCCAACTTGCATAACCACCTTCATTATCTGTTGCGATAATGCCTTTATAATTACTTTCTCTTATAATTTCATAAACTTTTGGCTCATTTGCTATCCAAGAACCAATAAAAATTCCAGGAATATCTATTTTAATTAGATATTTTAATTCATCTATATTTTCAAAACCCGCTATTAGCATTAAATTTCCGTTAAAATCTCTGCTTTGTTTTTTCTTACTACAACTGTGTGTTCAAAATGAGCTGATGGAGAACCATCTGCTGTTTTAATAGTAATTTTATCTTTATCATCAATTGTTTTATGACTTCTTAATGTTATCATTGGCTCAATTGCCAAAACCATCCCCTCCTTTAAAATAATTTCATCATCAGCTTCATTATAATAATTATGAACATTAGGCTCTTCATGAATATCATATCCAACGCCATGCCCAACTAAATTTCTTGGTATGCCAAAACCATATGGTTTGACTGTATTTTCTATTGCTTTTGAAATGTCTGATAATTTATTTCCTTCAACTGCCTTTTCAATTCCTTTATATAATGCTAATTTTGTTATTTCAACAAGTTTAAGCACCTTAAATGGAACATTTCCAATAATATATGTCCAAGCACCATCAGCAAAATACCCATTATATTTAACACCTATATCAATTTTTACAAGTCCATTCTTTGGCAACTTTTTACCTTTTCTTGGAATTCCATGAACAATTTCATCATTAATAGAAACACAAATATAACCTGGAAATCCTTTATAATTTTTAAATGCTAATTCACCTCCTCTTTTTCTAACAAATTCAATAGCAAACAATTCAATTTCATAACTATCTAAATCTGGTTTTAAAATTTTTTCAACTTCTTTTAAAAATTCTGCTATTATTCTTCCTGCTATTCTAATTTTGCTAATTTCTTCCTCAGTTTTTATCGTTATCACTCTTCTAAAATTTCCCTTTCTTTACTTGATAAAATTTTATCTACTTCTGATATGTACTTGTCAGTTAATTCTTGTATTTTCTTTTCAGCAGATTTTCTATCATCCTCAGATATTTTCTTCTCTTTTTCCAAATTTTTAACTTTTTCCATTCCATCTCTTCTTATGTTTCTTATTGCAATTCTACTATCTTCTGCTAATTTCTGAACAAGCTTTATTAGTTCTTTCCTTCTTTCTTCAGAAAGTGGAGGTATTGGAATTTTTATAACACCTTTTTCTACTTGTGGATTTAAACCAAGTCCTGATGATTTTATAGCTTTTTCAATATCTCCAATTGCATTTTGATCCCATGGTTGAACAATTAAAAGCCTCGGGTCAGGTGCTAAAATTGATGCTATTTGATTTATTGGTATTCTGCTTCCATAATAATCCACCCTTATAGATTCAAGAATAGCAGGTGTAGCTCTACCTGTTCTTATCTTTGTAATTTCGGATTTAAAGGCTTCTACCGCTTTTTTCATTCTTTCTTCAACTTCTTTATAAATATCATTTAACATAGTGCCAAAATTTTAAAGTTAAGCTTTATAAGTTATTGATTTGTCCAATAATTTTAAAATATAGT
>Ga0081478_145666_pt1 | contig 25544 bp, 21 predicted proteins | sample OctSprmetagenome_FD_70983 | JGI IMG/M metagenome (GOLD analysis project Ga0081478, IMG submission 70983) | Hot spring and microbial mat streamer communities from Octopus Spring Streamers, Yellowstone National Park, USA - T=80-84 v2 (version 2) | ecosystem: Environmental > Aquatic > Thermal... | reverse complement strand
ATATAGATGATTTGAGAGAATTTATCTTTTCTTTAAAAGGTAAAGTTGGATATAATTTGTTCGTGTGCGTAGATGAGGAAGGAGGGAGGGTAAAGAGGATAGAAACTCCTTTTGAACTTCCTCCTGCAAGAAAAATAGGAGAAGCTTTTGAGAGCAGTCTGATTACTGAACAAGATATTTTTGATTTAGGTCAGAAACTTGGGGCTTTTCTTGCGAGTCTTGGAATAGATGTAAATTTTGCACCAGTTGTTGATCTTTTTGGATATAATGAAACGGTAATCGGAGATAGGGCTTTTTCTTCCGATCCAGAAATAGTATCAAAAATTGCTTCTGCTTTTTCAAAAGGACTTTTCTCCTCGGGAGTCTTACCAGTGGCAAAACATTTTCCAGGGCACGGTCTTGTAAAAGAAGATTCTCATATAGAACTTCCTTTTTCTGATGCTAATGAGGAGGAAATTCAAAGGCACATTTTGCCTTTTAAAAAATTAGCTTATGATGTTTACGGGATAATGACTGCTCATATAGTTGTAAAAAATATAGATGATTTGCCTTGCACATTATCTGAAAAATGGTTAAGAGAACTTAAAACTTTTTTTCCTGGTTGCGTTATAACAGATGACATAACTATGGGGGCATTAAGAGACTTTGGGGATTTACCCGATGTAGCTTTCCGGGCGTTTCAGGCAGGTTGTGATGCGATTTTGATGTGCAAACCCGATTACAATTTAGCCTCAAAATTATTTGAAGAGTTTTCCAAAATCGTGAAAGAAGAAATAAAGGATAAAGAGAGAATATTTGAATCTGCTCAACGAATTGCATATCTGAGATTTAAAAGAAAATATAATACAGGTAAAAGATAAGTAATTTCGGATCTTAGTTGAAATTTTACTTTACTATAAGGAGCATGAAGACATTGCTAAAAGTGTGGAAAATTATTGGTGGAACTATACTTGAATACCTCTCACGCAAAAAACCAAATAATAAACCGGGGAAGAAAACCAAAAATCTCACTATGTGAAGCGACCAAACCAAATGTATGAGCATAAAAAAAATACTTTGAAGAAAAAAACCATAACCCAAACTCACTCCTAAAAACCTAAATCTTTTACCAAAAAAAATGTTAAATCTTCCCTGCATAAACCCCCTGAAAAAAAATTCTTCGGGTATTGATACTCCAAAAAAATATATCAAAAACCATTTCAAGTCCTCCTTGTTAGGAAAGCGAGGAGAAAAAGTGATTATATCGCCTATTTTTCTTTCACCAACAAAGAAGAAAAAAATTGCCCAAAGAAAAGCGAAAAAAACAAGGCAGAAAACAAAAAACAAAAAATCTCTTTTTATTTTGATGTTTATACCAAGAATTTGATTTGACCTTTCAATCAAAGAAGGAATAACAAAAAAGGAAAACAAAGCGAAGTAACCTGAAATTTCCCACTTCCCTAAAATACGCAGAACAAAAAGTCCCAAAAAACAAAAGCACCAAAGAAAAATCGGAACGAAAAGAAAGTCAAAAAACCTCTGCCCTACTTTATTTTTTAATAAAAAAATTTTCCTGATTTTTCCTAACAAAATGGTAAATTTCAGCATTGCGCAACCATTCTTGCAAATTCTTCAAATATATGATACGAATCGCTCGGTCCCGGTCCAGCTTCCGGATGAAACTGAACTGATATAAATTTTAGCTCATCAGATCTAAAACCTTCAAAAGTTCCATCGTTCAAAGATACATAAGTTACTTTTATCTTGCTTCTTACATCTTCTGGAAAAGTTTGAGGATCAACAGCAAAATTATGATTGTGAGATGTTACCTCAACATTTTTTCTTTCAGGACTTTTCACAGGATGATTTATTCCATGATGCCCAAATTTTAATTTGTATGTTTTAGCTCCCAAAGAAAGACCTGTGAGCTGATGTCCAAGACATATAGCCAAAACAGGAACTTTTCCTAAAATTTTTCTTATGTTCTCCTGAATTGATTTAAGTGGCGCCGGATCCCCCGGACCATTTGAAAGAACAACTCCGTCAGGATCGAAGCCTAAAATCTCCTCAGCGGATGTATAAGCCGGAACAACTTTGACCTCACCGAAAAATTCAACAAGATGCCTTAATATATTTCTTTTCACTCCAAAGTCCATAACTATAATTTTTTTCCCAGAAAATTTCTTTTTCTTCTCATAATATACAGATTTGTGATACCACAAACCTTCCCCCCACACATAAGGTTCCTTACATGTAACATATTTCACAAGGTCCCTGCCTTGCAATCCCGGATACTCTGCAACAACTTTTCTCAAAGTTTCAGAATCAACATCTTCTGTGGTTATTACCGCTTTCATAGAACCTTTTTCTCTTATTTTTCTTGTGAGAAACCTTGTATCAACTCCCTCTATACCTATTACACCTTGTTTTTCAAGAAACTCATGAAGCGTTATCTTTGACCTCCAGTTTGAAGGTTGAACTTCCAACTCCTTTATAACAAATCCCTCAACAAAAGCTTTATAGGATTCATCATCTTCAAAGTTTATTCCATAGTTTCCTATATGAGGATAAGTCATAACTACAATTTGCTCTTTATAAGACGGATCTGTCAGAACTTCCTGATACCCAGTTAAAGCTGTGTTGAAAATTATTTCTCCCACTTTGGTCCCTTTTGCTCCGAAAGCTTTACCAGAAATTAAAGTTCCATCTTCAAGATAGAGAACTGCTTTCATAAATTTCAAAAAATAGGAATTTTCCTCCCTTCAACAACTTCGGCAACTTCTATAAACTCCTCTGGAATTTCTATACTTTTCCCTTCAAAATAATCATACATAACTTGAATAGATTGTGCATCAACAACCTTCCTTTTTATACCATCTCCGTGATCTGCCAATATTATATAATCAAAAACAAAACTTTTCCTTTTAAAACATCTTATTTTTATTCCGACTTGAATTTTGTCTCTGAGGAAAATTTGCCCTCTATAAACACAAGTTATTTCAGCTAATATGATAGAAAATAAATCTTGTCCTATACCTTTTTGTTTAGCAACATCTCTCATTCTATTCATATATTCAACCCTTGCAGTTTCAAGGAAAGCTATTATAGAGACATTATTTATGTGTCCCATCATATCTGTATCGCAAAATCTCATTTGTATTGGGACCCAAACTGAAAATTCATGCTCAGAAAAATTCAAAAATTTTCTGCCTTCAAAAACTGTGATTTTGTTGTCTGAACCAAAAACTACATTTCCTTCTTGATCTTGCATTCTGGTTTATTTTTGTTTCGGCTACTGAGATTTTACAATCTTCATAATTTTTTCCCCCGACATCAGACTTTTACCCTCCGATACATAAATTTCTTCAACTACACCATCAATAGGAGATTTTAAGCTGTTTATCATTTTCATAGATTCAACATCAGCAAGAACCTCACCTTTTTTCACATTTTGCCCTTTTTTAACATATAGCTTTCTTATTAGCCCAGAAAAAGAAAGCTTTATTATCGCCACTTTTTCATCCTCTTCCTCAAACTCCGCTCCGGGTAAAATTCTTTCAAACTGAAAAGTTTGACCATTCAACTCAAAAACAATTTCATATTTTGAAGAAAAAATGGGAGTTATTTTGTATTTATTTCCAGCCTCATCTTTCGCTACTGTTTCACCAAAAGGAGTTTTCTCAATTATAAATTTCCTGACACTATCTTTAATTTTGACCTCCACAGTATTTCCATAAGAAGATATATGTCCCTCTAACTTTTTTCCATCCTTACTTTTTAATCTTATACGCACAGCTTTATTTATTCCTCCCCCTTATTATTATTTAATCTTTCCTATCTTGATTCTTAATTTTATCTCAATTGCTCCCTTCTTAAAATTCTTCCGTTAATTTTCCATCCAGAAACTTTCCAGCCTCCCTTTAAATTTTCTTGATATTGATTATGACTGATCTCTTGCATAGTACCGTTAGAACATAAATAAGCTCCTAAAACAATGGCATGCTCCATATCTTGCAAGTATAAAGCTCTTTTGTGTTCCTTATATTTTTCCAGAATATCTTTCATACTCCAAGTGTTTATATTTCCCTCCCTGAACTCAGGAAGGTTCAGCACAAACTTGAAAAAAGGTATATTGTTTTTTATACCTTGAATTTTTAGCTCATCAAGTGCGATAAGAGTTTTATTTATTGTTTCATCTCTTGATTCACCCTTGACTATAAGCTTCAAAAGTAAGGGATCATACTTTGAAGGAACATAACATCCCGAGTACAACCATCCATCACATCTTACCCCCGGCATAGAAGGTTCTTTGTAAAATGAGACATAACCTCCAGAAGGCATAAAATCGTTATCCGGATCCTCAGCATATATTCTTAACTCCATAGCATGTCCCGATTGCTTTATATCCTCCTGTGATATATCAAGTTTTTCTCCTTCGGCTATCTTTATTTGCCTTTTTATGAGATCTATACCTGTAACCATTTCTGTGACAGGATGTTCAACCTGAATTCTTGCGTTTATCTCAATAAAGTAAAAGTTCCAGTTATTATCAACTATAAACTCAACAGTTCCAGCGTTAAAATAATTTATTTTTTTCATTATTTTTAAGGCTGCCTCGCACATTTTCAATCTAACATCGTGTGGTAAAAGTGGTGAAGGGCTTTCCTCGATAACCTTCTGATTTCTTCTCTGCAAAGAACAATCTCTCTCAAAGAGATATACCATATTGCCATACTCATCTCCCAGAATTTGAACCTCTATATGTTTCGGAGCAACTATATATTTTTCTATGTAAATTCTTGGATCGCCAAAAGCAGCCTTAGCTTCCTCGGATGCTTGTTTGAACAAATTCACAAATTCCGATTCATCAAAAACGGGACGCATCCCCTTACCACCTCCACCACCGGCTGCTTTCAGAAGAACTGGGAAACCTATTTTTCTCGCTTCTTCAAGAGCTTTTTCTGGATCTTCTACAACATCTGTCCCCGGAACTATTGGGACCCCCGCTTCTTTTGCCTTCTGCCGTGCAATCGCCTTATCTCCTGACATCCGCAGAGACTCTGGGGAAGGACCTATAAATTTTATTCCGGCTTTCTCACAAGCTTCCGCAAAGTCTTCCCTTTCAGAAAGAAAACCGTACCCGGGATGTATCGCATCTACTTTTGCTTTTTTTGCGACATCTATTATCTCATCTATATTCAGATAGTTTGAAATTTCATAGAACTCATCTGCAAGGTAAACCCATGATCCAGATCTATCCTCTGGTGTCCTTACAGCTACCGCTTGTTTTCCCAATTCTTTTATAGCTCTTATTACTCTTATTGCTATCTCTCCTCTGTTCGCAACAAGAATTTTTTTGAAACCCCGAGACATAATATTTTCTATTTTTATCTCTCAAATTATGTAATTTTGAAAATTCAGGAAAGTTTGAAATTTTTTAAAGTCATTTAATAATTTAAAGAAAACAAAAAATTTTAAAAAAGGAAAAAGGAAGAAAGAAAAAATTTTATCTGCTACCTAAAACCTTAGATATAACTGACCTCAAAGGAATGCCCAAAATAGATACTGCCTCCACAATTTTTTTCCAATTTACCCCCGTTTTAACTCCAGAGTTTTCAAACATAAAAACTAAATCCTCTGTTGCAACATTTCCGGCTGCTCCGGGAGCAAATGGACATCCTCCTAATCCGCCCGCTGAACTATCAAAAGTTGTAATTCCAAAATCACGAAATGCTATGAAAGAATTCAAAAGAGCCATTCCATATGTATTGTGAAAATGAAGAGCCACCATATTAGGTTTTATTTTTTTTAGCAGGAGAGAGAGCAAATCAGAAACATCTTTCGGAGAAGCTCTACCTATGGTATCTCCCAAAGATATTTCGTCAACTCCCATCTCAATAAGCTTTTCGCAAACATACAAAGTTTTCTCTGGAGGAATTTTTCCCTCATACGGGCACCAAAAAGCTACTGAAATATATGCTCTTACTTCAAAACCCTCACGCTTTGCAAACTCAACGACAGGTCTTATTCTATCAAACGATTCCTCAACGGTGCAGTTTATATTTTTTAGATTAAACGTATCTGATGAGGCTGTGAATACAGCGAGTTTTTTAGGACGATGTTGTGGGGGAAGCTCCATAACCCTTTCAAGACCCTTCATATTTGGAACAAGTGCAGAAAATTTGATACCATCTTTTGGTAGAATTGAAAAGAACAGTTTATCGGTATCTTGCATCTGAGGGACCCATTTTGGAGATACAAAAGACCCAACTTCTATCTCATCTACACCCGTTTCCATCAGTTTCTCAATAAAACTCTTTTTTTTATCAAATGGAATAATTTCTTTCTCATTTTGCAGTCCATCTCGTGGAGAGACCTCAACGATCTTAATATCTTTTATTACGGTGGTTCCCATATAGAAAATTTTATGAGTTAGTTATTTTGACAAAGCACCCTCCGACAATTTTTCTATAAGTTTTTCTATCCCCTCTGTTCTTATTACCGAACTGAAAGGAGAAATATCTAAAATGAAATTTTCACCTTTCTTTTCTATTTTTATAATAAACATCTGCTCGTATCCGTATTCTGAAATTAAAGTTTCAATTAGAATCTTATTTTCTTTTTCAAATATATCAAAGAATTTCACAAATACCCCCTCTTGTATTTTAAAAACCTTATGTTCCAATTCTTCTTTCCTATATAGAAATTTCTCTATTTTCCTTTCAAGAAACATCTTTGGTTTAGGAAGTTTTTCAATCTCAAAATCATAATATTTTTTGTTTTCAGCAAGAAATGTGCTTTCACTTTTTTCAAGCAAAATTGAATAAATTTTTCGCCCTTCCTGTAGCCACTTTCTCATATATTTTGTTGTTATTGAGAAATCTTTCTTCTCCTCTACTTTTGCATTGAAAATTCCCATTGCTTGCTCCACTGTATAATTCACAAGGCTCTCACTATCTGTTAAGATTTCTATTTTTCCCTCTGGTTTGAGCTTCCTAAAAAATAATATCAACTTCTTCCTCTCTGTTATCCTTCTTTTTTCGTGTCGCCGCTTAGGCCACGGATCAGGAAAGTTTATAAATATTTTGTCAATAGATGAGTCAGGAAAACAAAAGTATAAACCCCAAAAACCATCTTCTCTTATACAAAAAACATTTCTCAAGTTCTCCCTTTTTACTCTTGACCTCAATTTTTCAACCGATATTCCTGAAATTTCAAAACCTATGAATATACTTGAACTTTCTCTCTTTGCCATCTCTACCAAAAATTCCCCGTTTCCGAAACCTATCTCCACATATATTTTGGGGTTCTTTACACCTACTATCTTAGATAGTTCAGATGCATCAAGTGGTAGCTCGCTCCTTTTGAAGTCTATTTGGATAGTACTTGGAGGAATTTTGGTTTTCACCAAGAACACAACATACTTACATTATATATCTCATACTTTCTTACATCATTATTTATTCCCACAAAGAAGCAAGTTCCTTAAAAAGTGTTTCAACATTTTTCTCTCTTTCGTTGTCGTCAAGATCGAGAAATTTTTGCGTAAATTCTTCTACCTTTTTTATTTTTGCAATTTTGAACTCATCTTGTCTTGCTTTTTCTCTCATATATTCAAATAAAAGTTTATGACCTTGCTTTTTCAGAATAACTTCAAGACCATCTAACATTTGCCTGTGCGGTGTTCCCTCCCATATTGAAAGAATTATTGATTCTCTAAAAAGTCTTTCAACTGGAAACTCCTCTAAAATCCCAAGTCCCCCCCAGACTTCCATAGCCCACTTTGATGTCTGTATTGCAACCTCAGCGGTGTAATATTTCGCAATATGAGAGATAAGTCTGAAAAGATTGAATTTATCTGAAAATGGCGGAGTTTCCTTCCAGACCTTATCATATAAATCAACTGCATCGTAAGCTAACGCAAAGCATTTTTTGAGCTCCTTTACTTTCTCATCAAACTGAGCTCTCATAAGTGGATGCTCCACCACATTTTTCCCAAATGCAAACCTTTGGCTTGCAAATTTGTAAGCAAGAGAAATTGCTCTTTGTATCACTGCAACACTACCGAATATGTTTGAAACACGCGATGAATTCAGAACATCTAAAATTTCATATATGCCCCACTCTCTCTTCCCAAGAAGATAGGCTTCAGAATTTTTTAATTCAACCTCACCCGTTGGGACAGATCTTGTTCCTATTTTGTTTTTTAACCTTCTTATAAAGTAGTTTAAGCTCCCATCTTCTCTGAATTTTTTTATAAGAAACAGAGCAAGACCTTTAACATTCCGAGGGGCTCCATCAGGTCTTGCAGCAACAACAGCTAATTCTGCTCCAACATTAGACGCAAAATATTTTTCTCCATCAAGAAACCACTTCCCATCTTTCTCACATGCTCTCGTTTCAACAGAAAATCCAAGATCTGAACCACCTTTTATTTCTGTCATCCATGTAGCACCTTGCCAAACATCTCTTCCTTTCCTTCTCATCTTCGGTAAAAGTTCAGATTTCATTTTCTCATCAGCATACTTTGATATAGGAATAGCAGTAGATAAAGAGACAGTGTATGGACACCCAAGACCCGCATCATAGAATGTAATTATATAGAGTATGTAGTAAAATGGTTTTACTGAATCTTTCTCAAAAACCTTATCTATTATTCCTCTTTTGTACCCTTCATAAAGCAGATCCCAGTATTCTGAAATGTATTCTATTTTATCTATTCTTTTGCCTGATTCATCATACATTTTGAGCCAAGGAGTCTTTGATTTATCAACGGATTCAGAAAGACTTTCTCCTTTTTCTTGCCACCAAAAATCATAATCTTCAAGCTCATCTACCGTCAAAAAACGAGAAATCTCATCTTTACCTAAAAACTTTTTCAGAAAAGAAGAGGGGGAATGAAGACAATCTAAAACAGATTCTAAACCTCCGGTTTCAACTTGCTGAATTTCTATACTACTCATAACTAAAAAATTTTTTACTTCACATCTATATATGGATTAAACAGATATTTTTCCTGAGAGCCGGAGCTAATAATTCCTCTTCTTTTCAAAATCTCAACAGGATGAACAAACCATATTCCTTCCTCTCCCGGCACAGAATGAGCATACCAAGGAGCAGATGCAGCATCTTTTACAAACTTTCCTTTTTCTGGAACATCACCATCAAAATTTTTGGGGAGCTTAAAGTGAATACCCTCTACCTCAAATTCAAAATAGTTATCAAAAGTCTTACCTTCTCCTACATCATCTTTCCTTGGCCAGAAAACATCATAAATATATATGAGTTTGTATTTTAGAACAGAATCTGATTTGAGATCAAAATCAAATTTTTCTGGAACAAGAACTTTCGTGCTTTCAAAAGAGAAGAATTCTTTTTCAGCTATATCTTCTGGGGAGCCATATTGACCATGTCCTCCCCACTCGATGAAAATTACAGGTCTTTGATCAACAAAATGAGGATTTTTTCCTTTCATCAACACTCCTGAGACAACCAAATCTGCTGAATAATCTTTGAGATAAACTATATCAAACACATGAGGTAAAGTTTCAAACAAAATTGTTTTCATTTCCGGTTTCTTTACGACCACAAGCATTTGTTCCCAATCGTTCTCATGACAGCTCTCCACATGCGGGGGATTTTCACAATCTTCAAGATAATCCCGGGGATAGAACAAGGCATAATAGAAAAATAGAAAGTTTTCACTTTCTTTTACATCCCAATAAGCATAAGGTGAAAACTCAAATTTTTCAGCATTTTCCCAATTGTTATTTCCTATAAAATCTCCGTCAAAATCAAAATTCGTAGGAATATCGTATTTTGATTTAAAAGCCTGAACATATATAGGAGCGAATTTATAAGCTAATTCCTCATAATGTTTTATTTTTTCTGAGAAATCAACTTTTTCTGATTCGCTTTTAGTTGGTTTTCCGCATCCGACCAAATAAAGAATTAGCAGAAATAAAGCAATAATTATTGTTTGAGGAAAATTCCCGATCTGTCCTAATGACTCCCAAAATCTCACATTCTTCCTTATCATAAAAACTCTCATCTTCACCACCATAATTTCCTTTTTGCCATCAAAATCAATATTGACTAATACCAAAAATAAAAAGGCTATAAATTCCTTTCTTTTGCAAAAAACTCTAAATTTAGTATGTAGCAGAAAAATTTTATAAATTTTTTTTCTGAAAAATTTGGAAATTCGCTTTAATAGGATATGACCATAATAAGGAAAATAAAAGTAAAAAATTTCAAAAGCTTCAAAGATTTAGAGGTTGGACTTGGAAAATTTAATGTATTAATTGGACCAAACTCATCTGGAAAATCTAATTTTATACAAATCTTTAAGTTCCTCAGAGATATAAGGAACTATGGTTTAGATAATGCAATATCTATACAAGGTGGAGTAGATTATCTTACAAACATAAATATTGGTCCATATGAGAGTCTCTCAATAGAAATAGAAGTAATCCCTGACCGACCATTTAAAAGCTGGCCAGTAATATTAAAAGAAAAAAGCCTTATGGTAGAAACCTATGAAATAGCTTATAGATTCACTCTGAGATTTAGCAAGAAACGGAAAGAATTTGAAATTGTTGAAGATAAATTAATACATAGAGGAAATCTTGTTCAGGTAGAGAGGTCAAAGAACGGTAAAATAAAAGAAGAAAAAAAACTTTGGGAAAGGAGAGATTATATTTTCTGTTGCAAACGGTAAAATCAAAGCTGAAATAACCGGAGGACTGGAAATAAAAAAAGATGATATATCTTTACCGTATTTTGAAAATATAAATTTGGGACCAAAAACTTTACTCATTGAGTTTCCTCCCATCCTGATAATCAATCCACCAATTTCCGATTTATTCAATCGGGGTATTGCAATATATGATTTTGATCCAAAACTTCCTAAAAAAGCTACCCCAATAACTGGGAAAACTGAACTTGAAGAGGATGGAAGTAATCTCGCAATAGTTCTAAAAAATATATTAGGAGATAAAGAAAAGAAAAGAGAGCTTTCTAACTTAGTGAAAGACCTTTTACCCTTCGTAGATAATTTGTCCGTAGAGAAATTTGCTGATAAATCTCTGCTGTTTAAATTGAAGGAATCTTACAATAAAAAACAGTATTTGCCGGCATCTCTGATCTCTGATGGGACCATAAATATAACTGCCTTAATTATAGCTTTATTTTTTGAGAAGAAACCCTTAACCATAATTGAAGAACCCGAAAGAAATATACATCCCTATCTTATATCAAAAGTAGTAGAAATGATGAAAGACGCATCCAACAACATTCAAATTCTCGTTTCAACTCACAATCCCGAGATAGTAAAACTCGCAGATTTAGAAAACCTCTTACTTATCTCACGAGATAAAGAAGGGTTCTCCATCATTTCCAGACCATCCGGAAAAGAAAATGTAAAAACATTTCTAAAAAATGAAATAGGAATTGAAGAACTTTATGTACAAAATCTATTAGAATTGTGAGCACCAAATATAAACAACTATTTTTCCTCGTAGAAGGCAACGATGACGAAAGATTTTTTCAAAAAATTATAGTTCCAAAATTTCAAAAAAAATATGGCACCGTAAAAATATGGAAATACGCCCAACAAAAAACAGAAAAAATTTCCAACTTCATCAGAAGTATCAAATCAATGGGAGCTGATTATTTTTATGTCGTAGATATTGACCAATCTCCCTGCGTGACCGCAAAAAAGGAAGAAATAAAAAGAAAGTTAAAAAATGTAGAAAATAGATAGAATCATCGTTATTATAAAAGAAATAGAAAGTTGGTACCTTGCAGGAATAGACAATAAACACTGCAAAAAACTTAAAACCAAGGTCATAGAAAATACAAACAACATTACCAAGGAAAAATTTAACAATTTGATACCCAAAAAATTTGATAGAATAGATTTTATGTCAGAGATTCTGAAAAATTTTTCCATAGAAGTAGCAAAGCAGAAAAATACATCATTTAAGTATTTCATTGAAAAATATGATTGCTAATTTCGCTATGTTTTCCATTTCAATAATCCCACAAAAAATTCACAAAAGTAATTAAATTTTTTTAGAAAAATCAATTTTTACTAAGGAGGAATTACCCCAAGAACTATTTAAAAAAGGAGTAATAATTGAAGGTCCTTTCTGGCCAGCCCCCGTTGAAATAATTGAAGTAGAAGAAATTGAAAGAAATGAAGAAAACCTCATAATCAAAATCGGATATAGGAATACAAAAACCTCTGTTTTCGGCACTCAAATATTGAATAAAGAAGACCTCAAAAAAATAAAAGCAAAAGTCTCAGAGTTAGATTTTTCTTCAAAAGCCTCTGATGTATTTTTAGCCATTGAAGCAATTCGCTTCAGATACGCCTCTCTCTTTGACCCCTTTTTAGCTCTCAATACCTCAAAAATTGACCCCCTTCCCTTCCAAATAGAAGCTGTTTACGGATATGCATTAAAGCTCCCAAAAATAAGATTTCTTATAGCAGATGATCCCGGAGCAGGCAAAACTATTATGGCAGGACTCATACTAAAAGAACTAAAATTAAGAGGACTTGCAAAACGTATCCTCATAGTAGTTCCCGGACACCTCAAAGACCAATGGATAAGAGAAATGAAAGAAAAATTTCAAGAAACATTCCTTGAAGTCAACAGAAGTTTAATGAACAGCTTATATGGAGAAAACCCATGGGAGATAAAAAACCAGGTTATCACCTCAATGGATTTTGCAAAACAAGAAGATATTTTACATTCTCTATCAAGTATCCACTGGGACCTCGTTATTGTAGATGAAGCGCATAAAATGGCTGCTTATAGATACGGAGATAAAACATCAAAAACAGATAGATATAAATTAGGGGAAGTGTTATCAAAGACATCAACCCATCTTCTTTTCCTTACTGCAACTCCACACAAAGGAGATCCAGAAAATTTCAGGCTATTTTTAGACCTGCTGATACCGGGATTTTTTGCAACAGATAAACTCATTCAAGAATCAATAAACAATAAAGATAATCCTCTATTCATAAGAAGATTAAAAGAATATTTAAGGGACCTTGAAGGGAAACGTATCTTTACAAACCGTTATCCAAAAACTATAAAGTTCAGACTATCTGACGAAGAAAAAAAATTATATAATGAGCTTTCAAAATATGTTATCTCCCAATATAGTAATGCGTTGCAAAAAGATAAAAAGAGGAATGTTGCATTTGCTCTCTTGATTTTGCAAAGAAGAATGGCTTCAAGCACATATGCCCTTTTGAAATCACTTGAAAGAAGAAAACAAAGACTTGAAGAACTACTCAAAAAAAACGAATTAGAAAAAGAAAAATCATACCCCGTTTTTGATATTGAAGAATTTGAAGAATACAGCGAGCAGGAAAGATGGGAAAAAGAAAAAGAATGGGAAACATTAAGCCTCGCAGAAACAAAAGAAGAACTCCAACAGGAAATCAACACAATTGAAGACCTAATAGAAAAAGCAAATGAAATTATCAAAGAAGAAAACGAAATAAAACTAACCGAATTAAAGAAAGCAATAGAAGAAGGATTAAAAAAAATAAGAGAAATTCAAGGAAATGAAAAAATTCTCATCTTCACCGAATCAAAAGATACACTTGATTATTTAGTTAAAAAGATTGAATCCTGGGGATATTCCGTCAACTTCATACACGGGGGTATGTCATTAGAAGAAAGAATAAGAGCTGAAAAAGATTTCAGAGATAAAACACAAATCATGGTCGCAACAGAGGCAGCAGGTGAAGGTATAAATCTCCAATTCTGCCACATCATGATAAACTACGATATTCCATGGAACCCAACAAGACTTGAACAAAGAATGGGCAGAATCCACAGATACGGACAACAAAAAGATGTATATATATTCAACCTCGTCGCAGAAGATACAAGAGAAGGAAAAGTTTTGATAAAAATACTTGAAAAACTTGACGAAATCAGAGAAGCATTAGGAAGCGACAAAGTTTTTGATGTAATAGGAGAAATATTTCAGGGGAAAAACCTATATCAACTCATTTTAGATGCGGTCGCAAACGCAAAAACTCTTGATGAAATAATCACCGAGATAGATATAAAAGTTGATGAGGAATACATAAGTAAAATCAAAAATGCTCTGGGAGAAAGCCTTGCCACAAAACATATTGACTACACAAAAATAAAAGAAATAACCCAAAAAGCAAAAGAATATAGACTAATTCCAGAATATGTTGAGGGATTTTTCAAAAAAGCATTTGAAAAAATCGGAGGAGAATTCTCTATAAAAAAAGATGGATTTATCAAAATAGAGTCCATACCTTATGAAATAAGGCAAATCGCTAATGACTCCAATTTTAAAGCACAATACGGAGAACTTATGAAGTCATACTCAAAAGCAACTTTTGACAAAGAAAAAGCTTTTAAAAATCCGGACTCTGAATTCATATCATTTGGACACCCTCTCCTTGAAGCCCTCATAGAATACATACATAAAAATTATGAGGATAAACTCAAAAAAGGCACAGTTTTTGAAGATCCATCTTGCAAATATAACGGCATAGTTTGGTCTTTGAGGGAGAAGTCAAAGACGGAACAGGAAATATAGCTGGCAAAAAAATCCTGACAATATACGACGATGGAAAAAATCTTCAGCCCATCAACCCTGCAATAGTGTGGGACCTTATTCCAATTGATGAATCCGATAAATCTTTTGAAATCAGCAAAAGCCAACTTGAAGAAAGAAAAGTCAAAGCTCAAAGATTTTCCATAGAAGTTTTAGAAGATTACAAAAAAGAAATATCAAAAGAAAGAGAGAGACAAAAAGAAATAAAGAGAAAATATGGATTAAAATCACTTGAACATCTCATAGAAGAACTTGATGGAGAAATACTTAAACTACAAGAGAGGAAAGAAAAAGGTGAAAAAGTTGATTTAGTTATATCAAATAAAAGTGAAAGAAAAAGGCAATATGAAGAAGCAAAACGAAAATTGGAAAAAGAAATAGAACAGGAAGTATCTCTATCAATCTCAGAGCCAAAATTTTTAGGTGCAATCTACATCAAACCTTCTTCTTCTGAATCCGATGATATGGTAAGTAGTGAGGAAATAGAAAAAATTGGTATGAAAATAGCTATGGAATACGAAAAAAGTCAAGGCAGAGAACCAGAAGATGTATCAAAAGAAAATTTAGGATATGATATAAGGTCAAAAGGCAAAAATGAAATAAGATACATAGAAGTCAAAACAAGAAAAGATGAGGGACCAGTAGCTTTAACACTCAACGAAAAAAATTATGCTGAAAGATTTAAAGAACAATACTGGTTATATGTGGTCTATAACGCAGTCTCAAACCCTGAATTGCTTATAATAAACAATCCAGCTGAAAAACTCAAAATGCAAGAAAAAAGAGAAGTCCGCTTCATTATAACATCAGAAGAATGCAAGAAAAAAGGTATGAAAGCTTTGCTAAAACAAGCTTGAATTCCCTATGAAAAATAAAAAGATAAAAAATACAGACAAAACTAAATTAAAATAATGAAAATATGAGTATTTTCGGATCTTACGCAAGAGGAGAACAAAAGAAAAAAAGCGACCTTGATGTGCTTGTGAAATTTTATAAAAAAGCAAAATTATTTGAATTTGTTGGACTTGCCTTCCTTCTTGAAGAAAAACTCGGAATTAAAAAAGTTGATGTTGTTTCCTATGATACACTGAGAGAAGAACTCAAAGAATATATTTTCAAAGAAACTATTTATATTCCCAGAACTTAAACTAAAATTATATAAAATTTCAGAAGAAATAAAAAGTGAAAAATTATGAAAAAAAGCTTTATTGAAATAAGTTTCCCAGTCAAAGAAGTTAGCGAAGAATCATCAAGAGAAAAAAACATAAGACACGGGCATATCTCAACACTCCACATTTGGTAGGCAAGAAGACCATTAGCATCTTCAAGAGCTACGGCTTACGCTGCGCTAATTCCGGCTCCTGAAAACAATTTGGAATGGGACACAAAAAAACAGTTTATAGAAGACCTTGCAAAATGGGAAAACTCTCTGAATAAAACGATAATTGAAAAAGCAAGAAAAGATATTTTAGAAGCAAACGGTGGGAAACCATTAAAAGTTTTAGACCCATTCGCAGGCGGTGGTTCTATACCTCTTGAATGTCTGCGACTCGGAATGGAAGTATGCGCCAACAACTATAACCCCGTTGCCGTTTTAATATTAAAATGCACACTTGAATACCCACAAAAATACGGAAGACCTGTAAAAATAAAATCAAACGACTTAACCCAAACGGAAACGCTAATTAACCCTCTTATTGAAGATGTAAAAAAATGGGGAAATTGGGTTTTAGAGGAAGCAAAAAAAGAAATAGGGAAGTTTTATCCAAACGATGAAGATGGGTCAATACCAGTAGGCTATATCTGGGCGAGGACAATTCCCTGCCAAAATCCATCCTGTGGAGCTGAAATTCCTTTGATGAGACAATTCTGGCTTGCGAAAAAAGATACGAGAAAAATTGCTTTAAAACCCATCATAAAAGATAAAAAAGTTGAATTTGAAATTGTGGGACAAGATAATGATTTCCCTCTTGACTTTGAACCTGAGAAAGGAACTGTATCAAGAGCAATTGCGTCGTGTCTCGTCTGTGGCTCAACCCAAGATGATAAAACAGTAAGAAAACTTTTCCAAGATGGAAAAGCAGGACAAAGAATGGTCGCAGTTGTTCTACACCACCCACGAGCAAAAGGAAAAATTTATAGACTTGCAACTGAAAAAGATTTGGAGGTTTTCAAAGAAGCAGAAAAATACCTTGAAGAAAAAAGAAAAAGATTGATGGATGAATGGGGAATTGACCCCGTGCCGGATGAGGAAATTGATCCGAATTCAGTTAAGCCAAGAACTATGTGGATCTATGGTATTACAAAATGGGGCGACCTTTTCAACTCACGCCAAAAACTTGCATTAATTACATTCACAGAAAAAGTCCGCCTTGCTTATAAAAAAATGCTTGAAGAAGGATACGATAAAGAATACGCAAAAGCAGTTGTGAGCTATTTAGGGATTATTCTCAATCGGTTAGCTGATAAGAATACTAGTGTTGTAGTTTATAATGTTGTTGGTGAGAAAATAGAACATGTTTTTGGTCGACAAGCCCTGCCGATGGTGTGGGATTATATTGAAGTTAATCCCTTTACTGATGTTGGATGGCCTAATATGCAAGAATGGATAGAGCTAATTCTTTCCCATCTTACCCAAATTTCACCGGTGGAGGTTGAAGAATGAAAACGCTTGAAGAAATAAAGAGAATACTTGCGGAGCATAAATCAGAAATAAGAGAAAAATATGGAGTAGTAATAGTTGGCGTCTTTGGATCCTATGCAAGAGGAGAACAAAATGAAACAAGTGATGTAGATATAATTGTTGAGCTTGAAAGACCGATAGGGCTCAAATTCTATGAACTCTGTGATTATCTTGAAAATATCCTCGGAATAAAAGTAGATGTTCTAACCCTTTCCGCTTTGAAACAAAAATCTTTACTCTGGGAAAATGTAAAGGGGGATATAACTAAATTAATATTACAAAAGGGAGTTGAAGAATGAAAAAATTACATATCCCTGTTGTTTTACAATCTTCTGCTACTGAACTACCTTATCCTGACAACTAATTTGATGCAGTCTTTACAGATCCGCCTTATTATGACAATGTAAATTACGCTGAACTTTCTGATTTCTTTTATGTCTGGCTGAAAAGAAGCATCGGGGATTTATATCCTGATTTATTTTCAACACCTCTTACACCAAAGTCAAAAGAAATAGTAGCAAATCCAGTAAGACATGGAAATCAAGAATCAGCAAAAAGATTCTTTGAAGAAATGCTGAAAAAATCATTTCAGGAAATTTACAGGGTTTTAAAACCAAACGGAATTTGCATTATCGTTTATGCTCACAAATCAACTGCTGGATGGGAGACACTTATAAACTCACTTTTGGACTCCGGACTTGTCCCCACTGCATCATGGCCAATTGATACTGAAATGAAAGAGAGATTGAATGCGCAAGAAACCGCCTCACTTGCTTCTTCAATTTACATAGTTTGCAGAAAAATTAAAAGGGAAGAAACTGGCTGGTTTAACGAAGTTAAAGAAGAGATCAAAAAGCATATTTTCCAAAAACTTGATAGATTATGGAGTGAAGGAATTTCAGGTGCCGACTTTTTCATCGCTGGAATTGGCTCCGCAATCGAAATCTTCGGAAGATACGAAAAGGTTATGGACTACGAGGGAAACATTATAAGGGCAGATAAACTTTTGGAGTTCGTCAGGGAAGTTGTTACAGATTATGCTGTTCGTCAAATTCTACATAATGGGATTGCCGGTGAGCTTTCACCCTTGACAAGGTTTTACATACCTTTCAGATGGGCATTTGGAGATGGCAAAGTTGAGTTTGATGAAGCAAGAGAGCTTGCTCAAAGTGTCGGGATAGACCTCGCACGAGAGTGGAACAAAGGTTTTATAAAGAAGGAAAAAGAATTCATAAAAGTTCTCGGACCACAAGATAGGAATTTGAAAGAACTTGAAAACTCAACAGAGCTGATTGATGTTCTTCACAGAGTACTACTACTATGGAAAGATGGTAGGAGAGAGGAGATGAAAAAAGTTCTCCAAGAAACTGGATTTGGTAGCAAGGATTCTTTTTACAAAGTTGCACAGGCAATATCAGAAACACTCCCAAAAGACAGCAAAGAAAAAAAACTTCTTGATGGTTTCCTTTCTGGCAAAGAAAAATTAAAAGAAGAAATAAGAGAAGAAAAAACAATTGGGAGGTTTTTATAGAAATGAAACCTTTTACAGCAATAGCTATACCACACAAAGATATTCTTGAAGGTCGGTTTTCGCTTGATGTTTATGCTCCCGACCTTATGAAAGTATATAAAGGAGAAGCTCCCGACGAATATCAGAATCCGAATGTCTTTTTCAGTAGAACCTATATCACCGCTGGAATGAAAAACCTTTTTGATGTCGTAAAAAATAGAATTGACGGAAAAGGAGGAGACCCTATAATTCAGCTCCAAACCCCATTCGGAGGAGGAAAAACTCATTCTCTGATAGCTCTTTATCACAAGGTAAAAGAAGAATGGAAATCAAATTTAGTAGTTATTGACGGAACAGCTTACGACCCAAAGGAAATAACACTGTGGGAAGAGATTGAAAGGCAACTCACAGAAAAAATAACTCTGTTGAAAGGACAGACTGCACCGGGCAAAGAAAAATTGACAAAGCTTTTAGAAAAGTATCAACCTTTACTGATTTTGATGGACGAAGTTCTGCAATATATAATTAAAGCAGCAGGAGTAAAAGTTGGTTCTACAACATTGGCTGAGTAGCATCTTGCTTTTTTTCAAGAACTCACAGGTGCAATATCAATTATACCGAAAGCTGTTTTAGTTTTTACATTACCATCAAGTGAGCTTGAACATTATAGCGAAAAAGGAGAAGAATTTTTCCTAAAATTGCAGAAAATATTCGGAAGAGTTGAGAAAATTTTCACGCCAGTGCAAGATGAAGAAATAGCACAAGTTATAAGAAAAAGACTTTTCAGCTCAATTGATCAGAAAGCAGCATCAGATGTAATAGAAGAATTTTTGACCTATGCAGAAAAGGAAAAAATGCTCCCGGAGGGAATAGATGTATCACAATACAGAAAAATGTTCAACGCAAGCTATCCATTTCAACCAGAAGTAATTGATGTATTATATAAAAACTGGGGTTCTTTTCCGACCTTCCAAAGAACACGAGGTGTTTTGAGAATTTTAGCCCTCGTCGTTCATTCACTTAAAGACTCAAAAATCCCATTCATAAGGTTAGGAGATTTTGATTTAACAAACGAAGAACTGAGAAAAGAGCTTATAAAACACATAGGACAAGAATATGATAGCATAATAGCAGCAGATATAACATCACCAAATTCGGGAGCAAAAAGAGTTGATAAAGCACTTGGCACATCATATGACTCATTTTCATTTGGAACAAAAGTAGCAACAGCAATATTTCTTTACTCATTTTCAGGGGGTCCAAAGAAAGGAGCAACAGAAAAAGAAATAAAACTTTCTTGCGCAGATGTAAATTTCCCTAGCAGCGTAATCGTAGAAACAATTCAGCTCCTGAAAGAGAACCTCTTTTATTTATCAGATTCTGGATTGTTCTTTACAAACCAACCAAACTTAAATAGAATTCTTTTGGACAAAATTGAATCTGTCAAAGCAAAAGATATTGAAGCAGAAGAAAAAGAGCTTCTGAACAAAATTGTAAGCAAAAATAGCAAAAATTTCGCCATCTATATCTGGCCAAGCAATTCAAAAGACATCCCAGATGACAAAAAACTTAAACTCATTATCCTAAAAGACAAAACAAAATGCAAAGAATTTTTAGAATATTGCGGAGATAAACCAAGAGTATATCGCAACACTCTTATTTTCCTGTGTCAATCTGAATCAGAAAGAATAAACTTTGAACAATTCGTAAAAAGAAAAATCGCATGGAGTGAGATAGAAAAAGATAAGAAATTACATCTGAGTGATGAGCAGAAAAAAAGAGTCAAAGATGAAGTTAAAAAAGCAGAATCATCTGCAAAAGAAAGCATAAGAAACCTTTATCGTATTTTGCTTATTCCATCAAAAACAGGATTCAAAGAGGAAAATTTAGGAATGGCTACCTATGGTATTGAAAAAACCATAGATGAAGAAGTATATGAAAAACTCAAAAGCGAAGAGGAAATCATTGAAAAATTAAGTCATCTTGTCCTTAACGATTATCTCAAAGATAAAGATTATGTTGAAACAAAAAATATTTACGAATCATTTTATAAAACTCCCGGAGAAAAAAGGATTGTAAATGAGAATGTCCTGAAAAACTCAATAAAAGAGGGAGTAAAAAAAGGAGAATTTGGTCTCGGATACATAGAAAACGGAAAAGTTATCTGTAAATACTTTGAAAGCGACTCGGACCCAGAACTCAGAGAAGATGAAATCATAATCAAAAAAGAGCTGTGCTTGCAACAAAAACAAATTTCAGAAACAAAATTCCAGCATCAAAAACCTGAAATCCATCTAACCAAACCAGAAAAGTATGAAGAAAAGTATGAAGAAGAAGACGAAGAGCTTAAAGCAAAGGGAAAAGAAAGGAAAACTTACTCCAAAATATTCCTTAAACTTGATGTTCCTCCAACCGGAAAATTTTCTGACATATACAAGATGATGAATTTAATTAAAGAGAAATTTCAAAAAGTTTCTCTAAAAATAGAAATATCAGCAGAAGAGGGTAAAATTTCAAAATCAGATTACGAAGATAAAATCAAAGAAACAATAAAACAAGCTGGATTAGAAGTTGAAAAAGAAGAAATAAGCTGAATAAAAAAAATTGACCAAAATTAAAAATTACCCTAAGCTTTCACAATAAGAACTGGTACTTTACTTTTTACAGCAACTTTTTGTGCAACTGAACCGAGCACAAATCCGAGCTGAGTTCTTGCTTTACTTCCAAGAACTATAAGGTCGCACTTTTGTTTTTCCGCAAATTCTATTATTTTATCAGGTGGATATCCGACATCATATGAAAGTTTTACGGCTCTACCTTTCTTTTTTGCCATCTTACGCGCTTTTTCCAACAACCTTTCTGCATACTTTTTGTGAATCTCAAGGATATTATTTTCAAGTTCATCTATATTTCCCGACCATATCAAAGATATATCAATCCTTGAAGGCCACCTTACATCATCTTCGTCTATGACATAGAAAACAAAGATTTTGGAGTTTTTCGGTGCAAAACTCAATATCTTCTGCAAAGCAACTTCTGACGCTTCCGACCCATCAAAAGCAACAAGAACTCTCCTCATACTGAAAAATTTTGGATTGGATAAAAAAAATTCAATTTATCTGGAATATTCAAAAAATAAAAAAAATCTGTCCCAAAAAATAAAAGGATTTGCCAAAAAGTTGAAAAAAATTTTTCTTTTTTTTATAATTTGTTCATAACGGGGAAATAAAAATGGTACGGGGTAATTTTTTATTTACGCATCAACTATCTTATTATAATGCCTTTATTTTTAACTTATTATTACATACTTTCAAATTACCTCTATACTATCTTTTCTGTAAATTCATCTTTTCCATACTTTTTCCGATTAATTTATATATTATGGAGAGAGAAAAGTTAGCATTTAAAAGCAATTTTGATAGAGAAAAAGGAAAGTTTTTATTAAAAAATTTTTGAACTGAAAAAAAATGATGAGAGTTATAAAAGATATAAAGGGATTAGTTGATATAATTTTAGAAAAAGAAAGAAGGGGAAGAATTATAGATTCTTTACTACCAGCATGGAAAATATCAGACGAAAGCTACTCCCTCCTGAGAACCGGCAGAACCCCCGTAATAGTTATACAAGGTTATCTTATGAAAAGAGAATCCATGCAAGAGATAGATAATGCCCTCAAAGACGCAGGATTTGCTCCCATATCTTTTGAACTCAAAAGACTTGGTAAAGATAAAGACATGAAAACTTTGGCAAGTGAGCTGAGACTATTTCTTGAGATATTCTTCAAGAACAATTTCAACGGAACAAAAAAATATACAAGAATACCGGCAATAGGTTTCTCTATGGGGGGAGTTCTACTCCACTATGTTATCAGAGCTATGGATGGAGCGTCTTTTATAGACCGCCTCATAACAATAGCATCACCTATTAACGGCTTAAAATATGCTATTCTTGTGGCTCCATTCAAAAATATAATAAGAACCCTTAAATCCGCTTATGATCTTTGGGAAGGTTCAGAATTCATAAGAACTCTGAAAAAAAAACCTTTTCCTCCATCATGCTACTTTGTTTCAATTTCATCAGAACACGACTGGATGGCTCCACCTGAGTCGTGCCGTCTCCCAGAGCTTCCAAACACAAAAAATATATTCTTATCAGGCATGTTTCATTCAGATTTGCCTTTCTCAAAAAAAGTAAAAACACTTGTTATGGAAAATTTAATTGAACTTTCCTATGAAAAACTCATAAAGTACTTTTAAAACAAAAAATAAAAACTAAAACGAATTTTCTTCTTGATTTCACATCTTCTCTGATTTTGAATTTAGTATTTTGCATTTTTCATTTTGTTGAAAAACCTCAAATCTTTCAACAAGCTGTTAAAAAACCACCAAAAATATATAAAAATGTTTGAAATTACATCCCGAAACGATTAAAATATTAAAATAAACATAAAATTGATTCTACCCATAAAAAAAGAGTAGAAACAAGAAAGAGAATTTGTAAAATATAAATAAGGAGGTGAAAGTTTATGCTTAACCTTACATTCCCGATAGATAGAAGGTTCACATTTTCAAATTATGTGACAGGAGAAAACAACAAATTAGCAAAAGCAGCTGCGATGGAAATTGCAAAAGGAACATCAAGAACAAACCTCCTTTTTATATGGAGTCCAAGCGGTCTTGGAAAAACCCATCTTCTTCACGCAGTAGGAAACGAAGTTTTAGAGTACGGATTTGGGGCAAGAGTAATTTATATACCTGCAAACGAATTTATGAGAGAATTCATGACAGCATATCAAGAAAACATACTCACAGAATTCAGAAGAAAATACAGAGATATGTGCGATGTTCTACTGATTGATGATATAAACCTACTTGAAACCGATTCAAGGTCCGCAACACGCGAAGAAATTTTTGAAACGGTAAATTACCTTCTTATAACAAAAAAAAGAATAGTTATAACAGCAGATAAACCACCTCACACTCTTAAAAATTTTGAAAGCAAACTCATATCAAGATTCCAGTGGGGAAGAATAGTTGAAATAAAACCTCCTCCGTTTGATGTAAGAGTAGCAATCCTCAAAGCAAAAGCATATGAGAGAGGATACAAAGTCCCCGATGAGGTAATATATTATATCGCAGAGAGAATTTCTGGAAATGTCCGATGGCTTGAGGGAGCTCTCGAAACAGTAGTTATGTTCGCAGAAATAGAAGAAAAAGAGCCAAACCTTGAACTTGCTGAAAGAGCACTTTCTCAACTTAATGTCCCACTGAAAAATGTTGATGCAAAAAAAATAATAGAAATAACAGCAAAGTTCTTCAACCTTGAACCTAAAGAAATACAAAGTCCCAGACGAAAAAAGAATATTTCAATGGCACGACAAATAGCAATATACCTTTGCAGAGAAATGCTGAACTTATCAACTACACAAATAGGTCAAATCTTTGGAAATAGAGATCATTCAACTGTAATCTACGCAATAGAAAAAGTAAAAACAGAAAAAGAAAAAGACTCATCTTTACAGATGATTTTGACATCAATAAGAGAAACAATACTCGGAGAAGCGTCAGGAAGCGGGAAGAACGGCAAACACTGATTTTTCCTTGTGGAAAACCTGTGGAAAACTTGTGGAAAAATTAGGGAAATCAGTGGAAATTTTTGTGGAAAAACCCCCCAGTTTTTCCACAAAAATTTTCAACAATTTTTTCAACATCTCTTTCAACATCTTTTCCACATCTTTTTCAACAGCGGAAAACCAACACTGTCAAGGCAAAAATAGGTTTTCCATAAAAAATCAAGAGGTATTATTTATATCAAAAAAATACCTTTAAGGTATATATTTATGTATCTTAATATTATATGGAGGAAACATTTTGAACAAGTCAAATAAATAAATTCAAAGATTAAAGAATAAAAGCTTAAAAAATAGATATAACCTATGCATATTACATTTTTTTTAAATCCATTTTCGGGGAAAGCATTTTACGGATTTTTCTCAGAGGAAAGAATCAAAGATATTCTTCGAAAATACCTTTCCCGCTCGCATACTTTTGAGATCGTCAGCGGTGTTCCCCCTGATTTACTTCAACAGAAAATAAGAGAAATTGCATTCGTCTCAGATGTGATAGTCATAGTAGGAGGAGATGGTACAATAAAAACTTTTGCCGACTTTTTTATCCCTCTTTATGATGAATTGAAAACAAAAGGAAAAAATATACCTTTTCTGATACCCATAGGAGCTGGATCTTTGAATGTTATCGCAAAAAACATAGTAAAAAATCAGACCCCCGGTACCGCTCCACGCATAGTTTGCGATATAGTCAATAATTTCAACTCCTGGTCTGATGTTGACCCTTTATACATAAGGAGAGTCAGACCCCTGAAAATTGAAGAAGAAGGGTTTTCACCTCATTTTGGATTCATGTTTGCAAATGGGCTGATATTTTCTGCTATGGAATACTATTACTCAAAAGGTTTTGGTCCAGAAAAAGCCCTGTCGCTTATGGTGAAATCTATTTTATCTATAATTTTTGGAGGAGAACTTTCTCATATATTGAAAAGGTTCATAGATTGCGAGGTTCAAATAGATGATTTCACTTTCCCTCATAAAAAAGTTGTATCATGCATTATATCTGTTTTCAAAAAAATGGTTCTATTTACGACACCCTTTACGCATAATTACCAAAAAGATAAATTTTTTGTAGCCGTTTTTGCTGATCCACATATCAAACTTGCCTTGAATTTTTTGTGGAT
>Ga0081478_160054_pt1 | contig 25545 bp, 26 predicted proteins | sample OctSprmetagenome_FD_70983 | JGI IMG/M metagenome (GOLD analysis project Ga0081478, IMG submission 70983) | Hot spring and microbial mat streamer communities from Octopus Spring Streamers, Yellowstone National Park, USA - T=80-84 v2 (version 2) | ecosystem: Environmental > Aquatic > Thermal... | reverse complement strand
GGAGGCTGAACGGGCAACCGGTCCACATGCTCTTCGAGCAGCGACTCGACCCTCGACCTTTGGATCGCGGGGTAGCTCACGTCCCTCATGTCGGGCGTCAGGCAGACCGCTAGGAGCGCTCCCATCTCCGTCAGCCCAGCCTCTTCCGGGACCACCTCGAGCAACCTGACGGCCGTGAGAGGGTCGATGTAGAGCTCCGAGACCCTCTTGCCGAGCGGTGTGACTTCGAGCCCCCTTGACCTCGTTATCATCCCGTGCGACTCGAGGAAATCCAGGACAGGCTCGGTCTTCGCCGACAGGACCCTGGTGCCGAACTGGTAGGCGAAGAAGGTCCGGGAGAGGACCCTGAAGAGGGCCGTCTCGGTCCTCGCTATGCCGGAGGCTGTGAGCGAGAGGACGTGGGACCTGAGGTGCCTTTCGCTGGCGAGGGAGGATACTATCCTCTCCGGCAGGCCCTTGACGTACTTCTCGAAGAGGTAGTGGAGGTCCGTGACGTGCCTCGCGATCAGGATGGCGTAACCTACCCTGTCGAACTGGGGCCTTCCCGCCCTCCCCGAGAGCTGCTTGTACTCCATCACCGTCAGCTCCTCGACGTAACCCGGTCCCCTGAACTTCCTGTACTCAGGGATTATCACGGTCCTGGCAGGAAGGTTGACGCCGGCTGCGAGCGTCGTCGTCGAGCAGAGGACCCTCAGCGCCCTCGACCTGAAGGCGTCCTCTACGGTCCTCCTGTGGTGGTAGCTCAGGCCTGCGTGGTGGAAGGCGACGCCCCTCCTGATCAGGGAGGCCAGCCTCTCGCTGAAGGGCGACTCCCTCTCCTCCATCACCTCCCTCGCGTACTCCTCCAGCCTTCCGTCGTCTCCGAGCTCGAGCAGGGACCCTGCAATCTTAGCGGCGTATTCCTCGGCCCTCTTTCTGGTCATTGCGAAGACGAGGACCTGACCTCCGTCCCTGAGCGAATCGGCGACGACCTCCATCAGCGGATCCGAACCCTCGAAGGTCTTCGAGGTGCCGTCGGAGAGCAGGAGCCTCCCTCCTGCCAGGACGCCCTCGATCAGCGGGACGGGCCTGAAGTCTGACTTGACCAGCTCGGCTTCGAGCCAACCAGCCAGCTCCTCACCGTTCCTTACGGTCGCGCTGAGGCAGAGGAAGCTCGGATCGCCGCAGACCTCCTGGAGCTTGGCCACCGTCATCTCGAGCGTCGGCCCCCTGTCCCTGTCGCCTACCATGTGGACCTCGTCGACCACAACGAGACCGACCTTGCCGAGCCAGCTGGCGCCGTGCCTGACGAGGCTGTCGGCCTTCTCGTAGGTCGAGACGATCAGGTCGTAATCGGCAAGCCACTCGCCGGGATCGTCGTAGTCCCCCGAGACGGCCCTCACCTTGAAGTTCAGCCCCGACTCGCCGAAGACCCTGACGAACTCGGCCAGCTTCTCGGAGGTGAGAGCCCTGAGGGGCGTGAGGTAGAGGGCCTTCTTGCCGAGGGAGATGGCCCTGTAGGCTGCGAGGATCGCCAGGAGCGTCTTTCCGGAGGCCGTAGGCGCCGTCACCACCATGTTCCTCCCTTCCAGTAGGCCTCTCCTGATCGCCTCCTCCTGATGGGGGTAGAGGATCTGGACGCCTTCTCTTCGGAGCGCGGCCTTCAGCCCCTCGGGGACGTCGAGGTCCTCGACCCTGATCATCTCAGGTGACCCGGTACGCTCCGGGCTTCGGCGTGTAGATCCTGCCCTCTGAGATCATGCGGTTCAGGATCCTGTCGATTTCTGCTTTGGTGAGGCCCTTGCTCTCGAGCTCCTGCCTGAGGGCCGCGTCGTCGGCGTAACCGTGCGCCTGCTCGAGCTTCTTTATCGTGTCGATCACGAGCGTCAGCTTCTCCCTCACGCTCTTCGGCTTCCCCGACATTATCACGTCGATGTCGGGCTTCCCGGTCTCGACGTCTATTCCGACCTCGGAGAGGCTGCGCTTCATCAGCCTGATCGCTACCTCGGCGTCCTCCTTCGTCACCACCTCCCTCAGGAGGGCCCTAGCCCTGGCCTCTGCGAGCCTCACGAGCGACTCGAGCTGCCTGGCTGTTATGGCGACCGTCGAGGTCCTCTCGTAGACCGACCTCATCTGGAGGTAGAAGCGCTGCAGCTCCTCAGCAGCCTCCTTGCTCAGCACAGGCGTGAACCTCTTCGCGAAGGCGATGTACTTCTTCAGCGTCTCAGGCGGAAGCGCCCCGCTCTCCGGAGCCCTGCCGTGCATGTGGAGCTCGAGCATGTGGGTTGAGATCCTCCTGTCCATTTCAGGGTTCGGCTCGTCGCGGAGGACGAAGATCAGGTCGAACCTGCTAAGGAGCGTGACGGGGAGGTTGACGTTCTCGTTGAAGGGCCTGTAGGGGTCGTAACGGCCGAGCTCTGGGTTGGCGGCTGCGAGGATGCTGCAGCGGGCGTTCAGCGTCGCCACTATCCCTCCCTTGGCTATGCTCACGGTCTGGTTGGCCATGACCTCGTGCATCGCTACCCTGTCCTCAGGTCTCATCTTGTCGATCTCGTCGACAACGCACACCCCCATGTCAGCCAGAACGGTGGCCCCAGCCTCGAGCACCATGCCGCCCCCCTGCTCCCTGATGACGGCCGCTGTAAGGCCCGCAGCGGTCGATCCCCTTCCGGTCGTGTAGACGCCCCTGGGTGCGATCTGGGCCGCATAGAGGAGCAGCGTCGACTTGGCCGTTCCAGGGTCGCCTACCAGGAGCACGTGTATGTCGCCCCTAACCCTCACGCCGTCGGGGAAGACCTTCTGTCGGCTTCCGACGAGGGCCAGCAAGATCGCCTCCTTGACGTGGGTGTGGCCCTGTATTGAAGGGGCTATCGACTCGATCAGGGTCTCGTAGAAGCCGGGCTGAGAGGCCATCCTCAGGAACTCCTTCTCCTCCTGCGGCGTGATCGCGAGCGACTCCATCTCCTTCCCCCTCGTCTCCACCGATACCCCCTCTATCCTCAGCCTGAGGGGCCCTGAGGACTGCTCCCTCGCGTCGGAGATCGCCCTGACTATGCCGCAGACGGTGACCCTGTCTCCCGGAGCGACAGTGTCTACGAGGTCCTCGGTGAGGGAGACCTCGATCGTCCTGGGCAGCTGTCCCGGCGGGAGCTCCTCTGGCTTCTCCTGGAGGCCGATCAGCTGGAAGTCGACGTACTCGGAGTCCTCCTCGACGAACTCGAAGCTCGGCTTCTTATCGGAACACCTCGGGCTCTCGCACCTCGCAGGGGGCCTCGCCCTGTCGACCGTGTAGAGCTTGCCGCAGTACCTGCACCTGTAGGTCGCCCTGACCAGCATCGGCCTCACGGTTGAAGCCCTGACGACGATCCCGTCGACCGAGACGAGCTTCCTGAGGTGCTGGGCCCTGATCGACCTGATGCTGAGCGTCTCGGGGAGGTTCCTGACGCGGGCCACGTACCTCCTCGAGGTCTGGTCCGGGAACTCTATCCTGACCTGCTCGTTCAGCGCCGCGTTCAATATCGGAAGGGTTTTGTCGGGCGACTCGAGGACGGAGCCGGCGAACTCGCTGTCGAAGACCAGCAGGTCACCGAAGTCGACGGGCACAGACCTTCGGTTGCTCAGGACCGCCCTCGCTATCAGGTCCCTGTACTTCTCCTGCTTGAAGAACTCGGCAAGCCTCTCCTCTATCGGGAGCTCTCCCAATCACCCCACCTCCAGCACCGAAGCGTAGAACTCCCTGATCCTCCCTCTCAGGTCCTCGAGGAGGGCCCTCTCCTCAGGCGTGAGGTTCCTGATCCACTCCGGGTCTGCGGACTTCAGCGCCGCGGGAAGGAGCTTGCTGAGCCTGAGGTTGACGACGTCCCTGAGGACGTTCTCGATCCGCTGCCTCTCCTCTTTCGGTGCCGACGAGAGGACCCTTCTGGCCTTCGGGTAGAAGCCCTCAGGAAGCTGAACGGGTTCCTGTCCCCTCTTCTCCCTGACGAGGAGCTGGTAGAGCTGCTGGAGCCCCAACTCCTCCAGAACCTCCGCAACCCTCGTCTCCCTCAGGACGTCCGCCACCCACGCCGGGACCTCCATCACCGAACCTGCCCTGATCCCCTCGAGCCTCCTGCCTCCGAAGGAGAGCCTCTGGACGTCGGTCGTGAACCTCACCCTGACCGTCACCAACCCGTCGAGCAACCCGTTCTTCCTACGAGGTCCCGTCATAAATCTGCAGAGAGGTCGCCTTCCCCTGATAGTTCTCCGCTATGGCCTCCAGGAGTCTTCGAGAGGAGGCCCCTCAGCCTGGCTCCGTTGGCCCTCCTCCCCGCGAGCTCGAGGACCTCCTCGAGAGTCGGCATGGCCTCCTGCGCTCCGAGGCGGGTCGTAGTGATGGCGGCGGCCGCGTTGGCAAATGTGAGGGCCTCCACTTTGGGAACGCCTGAGATGAGGGCGAAGGCTAGGGCTGCGCAGAAGGCATCACCGGCACCTGTCGTGTCGACCGCTTTGACCCTGAAGGCCCTGACGTGGAAGGAACCCGTCTCGTTGACGAGGAGCGAACCCCTCCTGCCGAGCGTGATGACGGCCGCCCTCGCACCCGATCTGACGATGGCCCTTCCTGCCCTGACAGCGTCTCCGACCGACCTGACCTTTATGCCGGTGAGCTGGGATGCCTCCACTTCGTTGGGAACGACGTAGTCCGCCTCGGAGATCAGGTCCGCGTGGGTCCTCCTGAAGGGAGCCGGGTTGAGGACCGTCATTACGCCGCTACCCCTCGCTATCCTCAGCGCCTCCTCGACCGCGTCCCTCGGAACCTCGAACTGGGCCAGAAGGGCCGTAGAGGACCTGATCGCGTCGGCGAAGGACCTGACGTGACTTGCGTCCAACTTCTCGTCAGCACCCGGATGGACGGCTATGATGTTCCTGCCCTTCGAGTCGACGACGATCAGCGCGGTCCCCGTAGGAGTGCCCTGAGCGGTCCCGACCCCGTCCATCGATACGCCCCTCTCCCTTCCCCGCTCGATAAGCCAACGACCGAAGAAGTCGTCGCCCACCATGCCGATCATGAAGGATTTGCAGCCCAGCCTCGCGAGGCCCACCGCCTGGTTGAAGCCCTTCCCGCCAGGTGCCGTGACCATCTCCTTGCCCATCACCGTCTCTCCGGTAGAAGGGAGCCTCTCAGCCCTCAGGACGAGGTCCACGTGGAGAGACCCGACCACTGCCACCTGCATCGCCCTGCGGAAGCCCAACGCCGATCACACGTAACGGCTAACTTAATGTAATTAGCGACCGGGACAGCAGGGGATCGATGAAGGTCCACCCGTACCTACGCCCTGGCAGGGACTTCGCCTATCCCGAGTACGGTGCGGTTTATCCTCCTGACAGGGGCTTCTCGGTCAAGCACCTGAGGCTCGAGCTTTGGATCGACTTCGGCTCGAGGCGGATCAGGGGGATCGAGGAGCTCAGGCTCAGCAGGTCCGACGGCGGCGAAGGTTGGGTGAAGCTCGACGCCTGCGAGCTGGAGGTCCTGAAGGTCACATCGGACGGCGCTCCAACAGATTGGCACTACGACGGCCAACTCCTGTCTGTGAAGGTGAGAGGTACGGAACCGGTCGTCGCGGTGGAGTACAGGGCTTCTCCGAGGAAGGGCCTGCACTTCGTGGGACCGGACAGGGCCAACCCGGGAAGGGGGTTGCAGTGCTGGAGCCAGGGCGAGACCGAGTACAACAGGTACTGGATGGTCCTCCTCGACCACCCCTCAGTCAAGCACACCTCAGAGCTGATAGTCCACGTCCCGAAGGGCTTCGTCGCCGTCTCGAACGGAGACCTGGTGAGGCACGAGGTAGTAGGGGACGAAGAGGTCTGGCACTGGCTCATGGACAGGCCCCACTCGCCTTACCTCATCAGCGTCGCGGCCGGAGAGTTCGAGCTGATCGAGGAGCGCCACAACGGCATCCTCCTTCAGTACTACATCCCGAGGGGCTGGAGGGACAAGGCTCACTTGAGCTTCTCGAAGACGCCGAAGGTGATCGACTTCCTGAGCTCCTACCTGAACCATCCCTATCCATACAGGAAGTACGCGCAGGTCGTGGTCCACGAGTTCATCTTCGGAGGGATGGAGAACACCACGGCGACGACGCTGACGGACCTGACGCTTCACGACGAGCTCGCCCACGAGGAGTTCTCGAGCGACCCTCTGGTGGCCCACGAGCTTGTGCACCAGTGGTTCGGGGACCTGGTGACGTGCAGGGACTGGCCCCACATATGGCTGAACGAGAGCTTCGCCACCTACCTCGAGAACCTCTTCGTCCTCCACGACAAGGGTGAGGAGGAGTTCGTCTACGAGATGGTGAGGGACCTCGACTCCTACCTGAGCGAGTACAGGGAAAGGTACGCGAGGCCTATCGTGACGAGGGTCTACAAGTACGCCGCCGAGCTCTTCGACTCCCACGCCTATCCGAAGGGAGCGCTGGTGCTGAACGCCCTCAGGTCCCTGCTGGGCGACGAGGTCTTCAGGAGGGGCCTCAGCGAGTTCCTCAGGAGGTTCGCCTACAGGACGGCCGACACCGAGGACTTCAGGAAGGTGATGGAGGAGGTCAGCGGCAGGAACCTCGAGCTCTTCTTCGAGCAGTACCTCTACAACGCAGGCCATCCCGTGATATCGGTCGAGGAGGAGTACGACGAGGGGTCTGGGACGCTGAAGCTGAGGTTCAGGCAGACGCAGGGCGAGGACTCGCTCCCGGAGTACTGGGTTCCTGTGAGGGTGGAGGTGAACACGGGATCTGGCAAGAGGGAGTTCAGGCTCGAGCTCAGGTCGAGGGAGGAGGTCTTCGTCCTTCCGGTGGGCGAGAGGCCGAGGTGGGTTTGCGTGGACCCGAGGTTCGAGGCCTTCGCTGTGATCGAGAGGAAGCTCGGCGACGAGGTCTGGATCAGAATACTGAAGGAGGACACCCACACCTACTGCAGGATATTGGCGGCGAGGGCGCTCGGGAAGAGCGGGAGCGAGAGGGCGGTGGAGGCGCTGGGGGAGGTCCTGAGGAGTCCGGGGACGTTCTGGGGGATAGCGGTAGAGGCGGCGAAGGCGCTCGGCAACGCGAGGACCGAGTCGGCCAAGCGAGAGCTGCTCGAGGCGCTGAAGGAGGTGAGGAACAAGAAGGTCAGGACGGCCGTCTGCGAGGCCCTCTCCAACTTCAGGGGAGACAGGGAGGTGATCAGAACCCTGACCGCAGTCTTCGAGGACCCGACGGAGGGCTACTACACGAGGCAGGCAGCCGCGTCCTCGCTCGGAAAGGTGGGGAGGGAGGAGGTGAGGGAGTTGCTGCTGAAGCACATCGACGACCCTTCGCACAACAACGTCATCACAGCAGGGTGCCTCAGGGGCCTGGCGGAGATAGGCGACGAGGAGTCGCTGAAGGTCGTCATGAGGTACACAGAGGAAGACAAGCCCAGCCACGTCAGGGCCGTCGCCGTCTCCCTTCTCGGGAGGTTCCCTGGGAGGAGGGAGGTGATCGAGAGGCTGAGGGAGCTTTCAAGGGACGAGAGCTACAGGGTCAGGAGGGCAGTGGTCGCCGCCTGCTCCGAGCTCTTCACGCCCCAGGTCCTAGGAATACTCAACCAGATGGCAGAGCAGGACACGTACGAGATGGTGAGGAGGGCCGCGAGGGACGCGGCCGAGAAGGTCAGGAAGGCCCTCGAGAGGGGAACCGAGTACAAGGCGCTGAGGGAGGAGGTAGAGAGGCTGAGGGAAGAGAACAAAAAGATGCTTGAGAGGATCGCAGCCATTTCGAGGCCGGTCGAGGTCAAGGGCTGAGGCATGCGCTGACCGTAGGCTCAGGTCCACCTCAGCAGCACGTAGACCACGATCCCTAGGGCGAGGCTGAGGGACCAGCAGAGGTAGGCGATCTTCCCGACCTTCGGATGCGGAGTCCTTCCGACCGATCCGTAAGGGAGCGTGAGGCCTGTGAGGACGTTGAAGAGCACGAGGGGGACCGATAAGATCGAGAGCGTCAGGTGGACCGTCAGGACGGGCAGGTAGACGAAGTCCCTGATCACCTGTGGACCCCTGTAGACTTCTGTCCCACCGAGCATCAAACGCGTCACGTAAAGGGTGAGGAAGGTCGCTATCAGGACGAAGCTCAGGCCCATGAAGTTCCTGTGGGACCTTACGTCTCCCCTCCTGATCGCCCTGTACCCTAGCTGGAGCGAGACGACGCCTGCCAGGTTGACGGCCGCTATGACGTGCGGCAGGACGCCGAGCAGAGGGCTCTCGTGTTGCAAGGCCCTGTGGAACGTCAGCAGGTAGGTCAGGACGGTGTAAGAGAGCGCCGTCAGGAGGGCGGTGGCTGTAGCGTGACGCCTGACTCTGACCCTTGAAGGCTCTCCCGCCATCGCAACACCCTGTCTTGTTCGACGTCATTAACTACTTTGGGCAACGCGCAATCGGTCGATGCGGCAGGGATGGCACGCGACGTAGTCTGCGGGATGTACGTCGACGAGTCCTCGGCCGGGTTCAAGGTCTCCAAGGGCGGCGTGCTCTACTACTTCTGCAGCCAGTCCTGCATGCTCCAGTTCCTCGAGCCCGAGATCGAGCTGAGGCGGCTGAAACGCATGGTGGCCTTCGCGCTCGCCGCAGGTGCCTTCATCGCTGCCTCCGAGTTCCTCCTTCCGTCCCTCCTGACGCTCCACCCGAACGCCCTGGTCCTGTTGGCTCTGGCGACCGCGGTCCAGTTCTCGGCCGGCCTCCGGTTCTACAGGGGGCTGTTGGACGCGATCAGGGCGAGGCAGGCGAACATGGACAGCCTCATCGCAATAGGTACCACGACCGCATGGGCCTACAGCGCGATCATCGCCCTCCAGGACCTCGGCGTCCTCCCTTTCCTTCTGCCAGCACCGGCCGGTCACCACAGGTACTACTTCATGGAGTCGGCGCTGATAATCGGATTCATACTGCTGGGGAGGACGCTCGAGCACCGGGTCAGGGTGAGGGCCGAGGAGGCAGTCAGGTCGCTCTACGAGATGCACCCTGACAGGGCCACCGTGATCAGGGACGGCGAGGAGGTCGTGGTCCCGGCGGAGGAGGTGCAGCCGGGGGAGGTAGTGGTGGTGAGGCCCGGCGAGAGGATCCCGGTCGACGGCGTGGTGGTGGAGGGCTTCACGAGCGTGGACCAATCGGCCATGACGGGCGAGAGCGTACCGGTCGAGAAGTCGGTGGGTGACGAGGTCATCGCAGGGACCGTCAACCTCACGGGCCTGATCAAGGTCAGGGCCACAAGGACAGGCTACGAGACGACCTTCCACCAGATAATCAGGACGGTCCAGGAGGCCATACTCTCGAGGGTCCCGCTCCAGCAGCTGGCCGACAGGGTCGCCTCGGTCTTCGTCCCTGTGGTGGTCGCGGTGGCCGTCGGGTCCTCCCTCTTCTGGGCCCTTGTGGCCGGGATGCCCCTGAACTTCTCAGTGCTCGTTGCGGTCTCGGTGCTGATCATCGCGTGCCCCTGCGCCCTCGGGATAGCTACGCCGGCGGCCATAATGATCGGCGCCGGAAGGGCGGCGCGGAAGGGGATCCTGATCAGGTCGGGCGAGGCGCTGGAGCTCCTGAGGAAGGTGACGACGGTTGCCCTCGACAAGACCGGGACCGTAACTCTCGGGAGGCCTGAGGTGGTCAGGGTCCTTGGTCTCAACGGCTTCAGCGAGGACGATGTGTTGTTCTACGCCGCATCGGCCGAAAGGTCCTCGAACCATCCGATAGCCCTCGCGATCCTCGAGCACGCCAAGAGGAGGGGCCTGAATCCCATAGATCCGGGAAGCGCGGTAACGCGGCCTGGACTCGGTGTGGAGGCAGAAGTGATGGGCAAGAAGGTCCTCGTCGGCAGCACCTCCCTGTTCAGGAGCGCGGGGCCCTATGCCGAAGACGGCCAGGTGCCCGATCAGGTCCTCGAGATGCAGAGGGAAGGGATGACGACGGTCGTCGTCTCGGTCGACGGAGTGCTCGCAGGTGCCATCGGCCTCATGGACAGGCCACGGGAGGAGGCGAGGGAGGTGGTGGAGGAGCTGAGGAGGAGGGGGATGAGGACCGTGATGCTGACGGGCGACAACGAGGCGACTGCGAGGGCGATCGCCGGGAGCGTAGGCGTGGACGAGTTCAGGGCCTCCCTGTTGCCAGAGGAGAAGGCTCGGATCGTGAGGGAGATGAGGGAGAGGGGCGAGGTAGTGGCTATGGTGGGCGACGGCATAAACGACGCGCCTGCGCTGACGGCGGCCGACGTGGGCATAGCTATCGGCTCTGGAACCGACATCGCGAAGCAGGCTGGGAGCGTTGTGCTCCTCAGGAACGACCTCAGAGACGTCGTCAGGGCGATCGACCTGAGCAGGGTCACGGTCTCTAAGATCAGGCAGAACCTCTTCTGGGCCTTCGCCTACAACGTCGTGCTGATTCCGGTGGCGGCCGGCGTCCTCTACCCGTTCGGGGTGTTGCTGAACCCCGTCTTCTCGGCCGTCGCCATGGCCATGAGCTCGATATCCGTAACGCTGAACTCGATGACGCTCTACCGCGTCCGGCTCTGAGCCTAACCTTCTGAGGCACGCTCCGATTCGGTCGCCCGCACGACCATCAGGTCGCTGTAGATCGGCCCCTCGGGCCTTAGGACGCTCCTCTTCAGCTTGAACCGATCGACCGTCAGCTCGCCGACCTCGAACCCGGACCTCTTCGCCAGCAGCTCCAGAACCTGAGGCTTGTTACGGACCGACTTGACCCTGAAGAAGGTGACGTGGGGCTTGAACTCCTTGTCAGGCTTCAGCCCCAGCTCGCCGAGCCTCCTCGTGACCTCTCCCTGCAACCTGAAGAGCTCTCCCGTCGGGTCCTTGACGCCAATCCAGACGACGTTTATCCTCCCTCCGCCCGGGAAGTAGCCGACTCCCTTGAGCCTGATGGGGAAGGCCCTGAAGGCTATTCCTGAGAGCTGCTCCTTCACCCTCTCGACGAGGCCCCTCTCGAGCTCGCCGAGGAACTGGAGCGTGATGTGGAGCGACTCGGGGTCAACGAGTTTGCCGACCAGGCCTGCCTCCTCCAGCTCCCTTCCGAGCCCGGTCACGGAGCGGACGATCTCAGGCGAGAAGACGTCGACCGCCACGAAGCACCTGATCAGCTCGCCGCTCAAGGCCCTAGGAGATGCTCTGAGACATCAATTTCAACTCCCTCTCTCGGGATCACTCTACCGGTGTTCTCTCCCGGGGCCGGCGAGCGAACAGCCGTCTTTCAACTCCCTCATCTCGGGATAATAAGTACTACGACCTCAACAACCTCCCTCAGCAGGTCCTCTTTCAGCTCCCTCTTTCGGGATCACGTCGACGGATACGAGGTCGTCCTGTGCCCGATGTGTGCCTTTCAACTCCCTCTCTCGGGATCACCTTCACGGCAGCGGCTTCAAAGGGCCGTCCGCACTCAGGGCATGGTCTTTCAACTCCCTCTCTCGGGATCACCGGGATCACAGAACTTCTCGGTAATTTGCAGGCAAATTCAGGTAATTCGCTTTCAACTCCCTCTCTCGGGATCACATCACATGGAGCGCGACGGGAAGCGCATAGTCTTCGCGGACCGGACTTTCAACTCCCTCTCTCGGGATCACATAGTGCCCTAAATAGCGGTGGCAAAATGCTACCTAATGGTGATCTTTCAACTCCCTGTCTCGGGATCACCGAGCCCGATTCCGGGATTTTCCGGCTCTCCGCGGCTTTCTGCCGCAGCGCCCTTTCGCACGAATGATTCTTAAGGCCACTATTTGAAGATATAACCGCTAATCAGCTTAAAGAAATTTATATCAGAACTCGCTGTACTTTTGTCACCTGGTGCACTTTGTTTGTTCCGCAAAATTTGTGTTGCAAAAATTGCGAAAGCCGCAACTTTCGACAGAACCGAGCGGAGCGCCAGGCGAGGGACTTCGGCCCGTTCAGCATCTGAGGACCTCGGACCACAGGGGCACTCCGAGGACCGTCAACGAGAGGGCCCTCGCGCTCCCAGCCGTGAAACGTAGACAAAGACCCCTCCGTCAGACGAGGTACCTGAGCCTCCTGACGAGCTCCCTGCTGACCGCCTCCGCCACGTCCTCCCACGCCGTCGTTCCGCTCGGGCCAGAGGTCACGTTGAGCGTCAGGCTGATCGCTATGCTCCTCGAGGACGGAGTGCGAGCGCCGCCGAAGCCCTCGAGCGATCTGACCAAACGGTCGATGCTGCCGACGACCTCTGAGACGCCCCACTCGGTCCAAGAGACCACGCCCTCCCACATCTCAGGGACGATGGAGCCTCCGACCAGCTGACGGTGGAGCCAGGAGAAGGCCTCCTGCATCCTCGAGACGACGGAGTTGACCAGGTCCAGCACGGGCTTGAAGAACGAGAGGGCCGCGTCGTAGATCGCCCTGAAGGCACCTGCGAAGACCTCGGCCATCGCCCTCGCGCCTTCGGAGACCGACCTCAGGGTAGCCAGCACCTGATCGACGAGGAAGGCCACCAGCGGCGCGATCACGTTCCTCCACACCGCATCGAGCGCGCTCCCCATCGAGCTCCAGGCCCCCTCCAGAAGCGAGACGGCCTGAGAGACCAGGTCGAGGGCCCCTTTGACCTGACCGGCCAAGTAAGCGGCCATCGGGACTAGCACCTCGTTCCAGAACCATCCGAGGGCCTCCCCGAGGGCCGAGGTCGCGGAGTACCAGCTCCTCACGAGGTCCACGATGTAGGCCAGGACCCAGGAGACGACGTTGCCTAGCAGCGACGCGAGGGGCTCGAGGACGTTGACCCTCAGCCAATCGAGGGCGGGCGAGAGGACCGATTGGACCGAAGAGGCGACCTGCTCGAAGACCGGGGCTATGCTCTCCCAGTTGGCAGCTATGACGGCCGCAGCCGTACCGACCGCCAGAAGGGCCAAACCGAGAGGCCCCATGGAGGCGTATAGCGCCGCGAAACCAGCCCTCAGGGCGCCGAGGGCCGAGGAGAGCGTCGGCGAGATCGCGACGAGGGCCGAGATCCCATTGACGACCGACATGAACTTAGGCACGAGCTCGAGCGAGCTGAAACCGACTGCTATCATCTGGGCGTTCATCGACTGGACTGCCTTCTCTACCTCGGCGCTTGCGCTAGCCAGCTCCTTCTGGGCGTCCTTCACCTTCCTCAGCGACTCCTTCAGGGCCTCCGCCGACCTGCCTGACGCCTCGCCGCTCTCGAGCATCCTCCTCAGCGCCTCCTCAGCTTCCTTGAGGTTCGTCGCCTGGATGCCGTAGAGCTCGTTCAGCTCCCTCAGTATCCAGGGCCTCCGCCGACCTGCCTGACGCCTCGCCGCTCTCGAGCATCCTCCTCAGCGCCTCCTCAGCTTCCTTGAGGTTCGTCGCCTGGATGCCGTAGAGCTCGTTCAGCTCCCTCAGTATCCCCCTCTGCCTCTCCTGTGCGCTGGCGAGGGCGAGCTGTGCGGTGTTGAGTCTCGTGAAGGAAGTGTCGAGGGCCGTGATCATCTTCGAGACCGTCGAGGCGAAACCGGCCACCTCTCCGAGCTGCCTCGCGACGAACTGGGACCTCTCTCCGAAGACCTGGGCCTCCTCCTGAACGGCCCTCAGCACCGTCCTCTCCTCCCTCGCGCTCCTCACCACCTCCTTTGCCCTTGCGACGACCTGCTCGTTGGCCTCGCCGAGCTTCTGCAACCCCTCCGCAACAGAGCGGATCTCGTCGGAAGCGTCGTCCCTGCCTACGAACTCTATGCCGATGCTGTACCTCTCGCTCATGGTGAGGCCGACCTCAGGAGCTCTCCTATCCTCCTAACTGCCTCCCTCGCGCCCCTCTCGAGGAACCTGCGCGGAGCTATGCCTGGGTGGACCGCTATGTACCTGAAACCTACGCCCTCTATCGGGACAGCCCTGTATAACGGGAAGGGCCGGACGCCGAGCTCGAGGAAGACCGCGTATCCGACTGCCGGTGCGACCGTGTACCTCATGGCGCCTACCCTCCTGCAGGTCATGCTGGAGGCGAGACGACCGGTCCGACGCGGAGCCAGCTTCGAAGCCCTCCTCGCCGCCTCCCTAGCCAGACCGCCGATGACGGAATCTCCGAGCCTCCGCACTTTCTCCTCGTTCAGGGAGTCGAGGGCCCGCTCGAGGCCGCTAAACCTCACCTCGATAATGCCCTCCACCTCCTCGCGTCCTCCCTCGAGAGCTCGGTCGCCGCCAGAAGGTCGACCAATAAGTCCCTCATCTCGCCCTTCAGGAAATCGGAAGGCCTCCTCCCGAACCTCTCACCCAACCTTCCCAGCACCAGCAGCTCCCTCCTCCCGAAAGGTGGAGGCGGCCTCCCTCATCAGCGCCGCGTAAAGGGCCATCACCTTCGCCAACACCACGTCCTCGTCCCCCTCCGGATAGGGATCTACGCAGAGCTCGAGGACTTTCCTCTCGGCCAGCTCCAACCTCTCCTCGCTCGGAGGAGCATCGGTGAGGGCCCTCGCGAGGAGCTGGAGGTAAGGCCAAGCCTTGGCCCTGAGCCTAACCGAGTACTCCCGGCCGTTGACCCTGATCACGCTGGGCATCCCTCACTCCTCCGTCTGGACCTCGAAGCGGATGGGCGGCCTGCCTTCGGCGCTGCGGAAGGCTGTGAACTCGACCTCCTGGACCAACCTCTCGGCCGGCTTGACCTCGCACTTCCAAGAGGAGTAGGCGATACGTGGCATCTCGATGAGGACGTACCTCTCGTTCATGCCGTCTATCGTCCCGGCGCTGAACCTGACGGCCATCGAAGTCTCCTCCGACCTGAGGAAGCGCTCCAGATGGGACCTGTCCCTGAAGCGGGCCGAGAAGCTGCCCGTAACGCTGAGCCTTCCCAGCTCGTGCGCCTTTAGCGTCCTCGATCCTATCACGTAGTGGTCCTTGGAGAGGTCGTTCTCGACGTTCAGCGTCAGCTCCTCCAGCTCCACAGGAACCCCTCCGAGGAGGCACGTCGCGGAATGGGGCGAGACCGGGCGTTGCCTGGCGAAGCTCGGCGTCCTGACGGTCCCCTCACGCTCCTCAAGTCCCAGAAGGCCGAACCTCACCGAGACCGGCTCGTCAGGCCTCACCTCCAACCTCAGCGAGTCACATACCGTCCCCACGAAGGCCCTCACCTGTCCGTCGGTCGCCAGCTCCAGCGTGTAAGTCACTGGGTTCTCTCCCACCTCTACCGGTGAGAGGACGTACCTCCTGTAGCCCGTGAACTCGTTGACGTCGAGCTTGCCCAGAAGCATCTCCAGCAACGCGACCGTCGGGGCGTCAGGTCCCATCAGCGTCTCCACCTCTCCCTCCACCCTCCTCGGCCCGGGGAACCTGCCCAGCGCGAACCTGCTCGAGACGGACGTCCTCACCAGCTCGTCCTCTACCGTGTGGATCTCTGCAGAAATCGGGTCAGCGAAAAGGGTCGGCTCAGCCTGGACTCCCTGGCCGCTCTCCCTCCCGAACGCGAGGTACCTCATCGCCCTCCCATGCTGTGACCCAGGAATTTCGTTCTTCTGTTAACGTTGTTACAGCAGACGATTAGCTCGCCTTACGCACCTGTAATCCGGCGACCTCCTGCGGTCCTCTTCCTCCCTCATCGCCTGGAGCCCGAGCCTGATCAGCTTTACGATGAACCTGCTCCTCGGAACGTCTCCCCTCTCCTCCTCGATCTCGCGGAGCAGCTCTGAGTCGATGTAGATCGTTACGTGGTATCCCGGCATACCGGTAGAGTTGGATGAGAGGATATTACCGTGCAGCCGATTATGTTGAAGAGCACCGTGCGATAATACGAATGTAACCGCATCGTAAAGCTCCAGAAACCTCTTGGTTCACAAATCTATCAATTTTAGAACAAAACCGATATCGGAAGACAAGCTCGTTCTGGGCGTGAGGCTCGGGGTCGTGGGGAAATTGATCGGAGCTGTGAGGAATCGCCTGAGGTCGGATGAGGAGACGTACGGCGCAGGGGTGCTGGGATCCGTTGAGTACAGGTTAGAGGAGAGGCCGGACCCGGACCTGGCGGAGCTGGTGGAGTGGTACAGGCGCGACAACTACGTGAAGTTCGCTGTAGACTCGATCGTCTCGAGGATAGGGACGAAGTACTACCTCGTCGGCGAGGAGCCGGAGGTCCTGAGGCTCCTAGACGCCTTCCTGAGGAGGAACAGGTTCGTCGAGCTCCACCTCAAGCTCGCGAGGGACCTTGTGCTCAGCGGGAACGCCTTCGTCAACACGGTGCCGCCCGGCAGGATAGAGGCCCTCCACTACATACCCCTCTCCAGCATAAGGAGAATCGTCAGGGGTCCTGACGGCAGGCCGATCAGGTACGTCCAGCACTGGCACGGAAGGGTCGCTGAGCTGGGACCTGAGGAGGTCTGGCACCTGAGGTTCAACCCCGTCGACGAGGGGGCCTTCGGAGAGGGCATCGTGAACCACCTCGCTCGCCCGGGAATGGGCTACCAGGTCAAGGGGAAGACGGTCAGGAGGCCGCCTTTCCTGGAGATCAAGGAGAGGATAGACAACGCGATGAGGATACTGGTGGAGAAGTATCCGCCTAGGAGCATCTTCAGGGTTCCGAAGGCCGCGAGGGAGGCCTTCAGGGAGGCGTACGAGCAGGCGATGGCGGGGCAGGACCTGGTAGTAGACTTCGACGTCCAGCAGCTGGAGGTGAAGATGGACTCGAGGACGAGGTTCTACGAGCTGATAGACCACCTCGACAGGCACGTGGTCACAGGGCTCAGGAACCCGCTGATACGCCTGATCACCTACACGGGCTTCACCTACGCAAGCGCGATGGCGGCCGTCGAGGCCCTCGAGCCCGAGATAGCCCTTCTGAGGGATTACCTCAGCGCCCAGTACAGCGAGCTGCTGGAGAAGGTCCTGAGGCAGCACGGCATCGATCCGGGACCCTCAGGGATCAGGCTGCTCTTCGGCGAGCCGCAGGCGCCCTCGTGGGAGGTGAGGGACGTGATAGAGGCGGCGAGGGGGGACGAGAGGAACCCTCCGATCATAACGGTCGAGGAGGCGAGGGAGATGCTCAGGATGGCCGGATGGAAGCTCGGAGGCGTCGAGCAGGAGGGCGGGAGGAGGACGTACTGCTGCTACGGCTCCGTCGTGAGGGAGGTCTGGAGGTGAGCGCGATGGTCTGCGAGGTATCGGCTAAGAGGGCCCTTCTCGAGAGGGCCGTCGTCTCCCACGGTTACAGCAGCAGGGAGGCGAGGGAGGCAGCTAGGGAGCTGGCCGAGCTAATCTCGTCGAGGCCCGCCGGAGTCATGCGCAGCATACCACACGGTCTCTGTCCGGTCCGAGGTCAGCTGCCACAGGGCCCCTACGGAAGGCTTGCGAGGATGGTCGCGATCAGGGAGGGCAGGAGCAAGGGCGAGCCGTCTGTGGTCATAACGCGGGAGGAGCTGCAGAGGGCGGCGAGGACGCTGGCCCACAAACCGATCGACATCGACCACCTGCTCTTCCCGATACCGATGGCGACGATGTTCGACGAAATCTCCGAGGCCTATGCTGCCAAGTGGGGGATCGACGTGACCAGCTGGTGCGGGGTAGTCCTCGACGCTGAGGAGGTCGACGGAGCCGTCGAGGCCGTAGCGACCATCACCGATCCGTCGGTCATGGGGCTCGTCGAGGCCGGGGCCTTCAGGGGAGTAAGCGTCGTGGAGTGGGCGAGGAGCGAGTCGTGCACCGTCGGATCCGGATCGACCGTCTGCGAGAGGAAGGGCATCCACTTCACAGCTGCGACCCTCTGCCTCGAGCTCGAGCCGGCCTTCGAAGGAACCCTCGTCGAGCCGCTGGGCAACGGCAGGCCCGACCTCCTCCAGAGGATCAAACCCTACTCGGCGATCGGGCTGAACCCTGAAGACCGGGTCCACCCGCCGACCGCGATCATAGGCCCCGAGCAGGAGGAGGGAAAGAGGTGCGACCACTCGGAGCTGATGGCTCTGCTCGACGTGAGCGTGCCGGCGAGGGTTCCGGGCTACTTCCTCGCAGACCTGAGGAGGAGGCTGGAGAGGGAGGTCTCCCTGTGCTGCCACGCCGACGTCCTGGCACTCCTCGACAGGCCTTGGCCCAAGGTGGTGAGCGGCGAGCTGGTCTCGGAGCTCCTCACGCGCATCAGGAACCGCCTCTCGCAGAGCTCGGGGTTGAACTCCCCGGGCGCCAAGGAGGTGGTCGTGTGTGCCTGCACCTGAAGGTCTGGGTAGGGCAGGAACCCTGCTCTGGAGGGCAGGAGAGGTGGCGAGCTTCAGCGTCTACAACGACCTCCCGACGCCGCTGACAGGAGGCGAGCCCCTGACGGTAGGAGATGCGGACGGAGAGCTGAAGCCCTTCAACGGAACGAGAGGGTATGCGGTGGCCGTCTTCGCCGAGGGCCAAATCCTCCAGCCGGGAGCGAGAGGGGTGAGGGCGGTGATCTTCGCGGGGAACGTGGTGAGGGTGAAGGCGGCAGGGCCGATCGCCAGGGGGTCGATGGTCGCAGGGACGACGGGAGGCTTCGTCCAGGTCCAGGACCCAGCGCACCCGACGACCTACAGCGCTTCCGAGGCCGACGCCATCGAGAGGGCCAGCAGGTCGATATCCGGGGTGGCGCTCGACGAGGCTCCCGGTCCCGGATACGAGATAAGGGTGGTGCTGAGATGATGGAGGAGCTCAGGCAGAGGTTGGAGGAGCTGGCGAAGGTCTACCCGACGCTGCTCAGCAGGAGGTGCTACTCGATGCTGGACGTCGACTCGCAGGCCCTCAGCCACATACCGAGGAGGGCCTTCGGCAGCAAGCTGCTCCAGCTCTGGGCGAAGTACACGCTGACTGGGAGCGATGCGGGCGCCCTGGCCGAGGTGATCAGGACCGTCTTCGACGCCGCCTACCCGAAGCAGGTCTGGAGGGCGATGGGGACGTGGTTCGAGACGAGGGAGGCGAAGATCAAGGTACCCGTGGTCCCGAAGGTCAAGGCGCTCTTCGACGCGAAGGGAGGGACGACGCCAGACGTCTCAACCCCGCCGAGGTACGTGGAGATAGACAACGACCTGGACGCCGACGGAAGGAGGATAAGGGCCAGGGTCCTCTGGGACGTGAGCTTCCTCAACGCCTCCAACTGGCAGGTCGTCGAGGCCTACACCAGGAGCGTCGGCGAGGCGATAATGGTCAAGGCCACCGAGCACGTCTACCAGCTCTACAGCTCCCTCGACAGCTCCGAGATCGCGGCCGAGATCACCTACAGGCCTCCCCTGAAGACTGACCACCTGATCGACCTGAGGAGCGCGATCGACGGAGAGGACCTGACGCCTTCCTCCGGACCTTACAGGGCCTTCCTCCACCCGGCTACGTACAATCAGCTCCTGAAGGACGACAAGTTCGTGAACAGCCTGGCCTTCGGCGAGACGCTCGACAAGACCACCGGCCTCCAGTCGCGGACCACCATCGGCATCGACTTCCACACGACCTCCGTCGTCCCGAGGGGAGAGGTGCTGCTGATCAACCCGGAGAGGTCCCTCGTCGGAGCGATCTACCAGAACTTGATAGTGGAGGTGGTGGAGCCGAGCACTACGCTCTCCGGCATCGACGCCTACATCCACATCGCCGCGAAGGTCCTCGAGCCAAAGGCAGTGGCGAGGCTGAGGGCCGCATGACGCACTCGCACGAGGAGTTCTGGGAGATCGTCTACGTCCGGAGATCGACCCACGCCATGCTGAAGAGGGAGGCGCTAGAGAGGAACCTGACGATGAGGGGCCTCGCCGACAGGCTGCTGAGGGCAGTCCTGGAGGACAGGGCGCTCCTGGAGAAGATCCTGAGGCCGCCCGTCTAACCGCATCCGCATTTTTTGCAGTTTCTTCACCCCTTCCAGTTCTTTCGGCTCCGAACTCGCCGTTCTGCGGCTTTAGGCCCAACAGCCGACGAGGTCCATCACATCGCTGTACCCGGACGTGCCGACCGCATCTCCCTTTTTAATCGGCGGAGGCATCTGAACGGGATGAACCATAACCCGATAATCAGGAGGGCTAGCGAGCGGGACCTCGACGCGATAGTGGACCTGCTGGTGAGGAACAAGAGGCTGAACGAGGAGTTCGATCCGATGCTGACCGTGACCGACGAGATCGCGGAGATAGCCCGCAGGTACGCCTCGGAGGCCATGAAGGACCCCAACTCGCTGGTCCTCGTCTGCGAGGAGGGAGGAAGGGTCGTGGGCTTCCTGAAGGCCGACGTGATCGACAGGCTCTTCTACGAGCCGCGGAGGGAGGGCGTGATCAGGGAGTTCTACCTCCTTCCGGAGTTCAGGCGGAGGGGCATCGGCAGGACGATGATCGAGAAGGCGATGGAGGAGCTGAGGTCCATGGGCGCAGGGATAATCACCGCCGAGTTCCCCTCGCAACACAAAATCGCCGTCTCGTTCTACGAGAAGCTCGGTTTCAGGCCGATCATAAGCAAGTACGCGAAGGAGGTCACAAGGTGAGGGCTTCAGGGCCTGGCGCCGAGCACCACCGGAACGTTCACGGCCTTCCCATCCCTTATCACCGTGAGCACCACCCTGTCACCGGGTGAGGTGTTCTCGACCAGGTAGGTCAGGAGGTCGTCGAGCGAAGATACCGGATTGCCGTCGATGGCTACTATCACGTCGCCGCCGATAACGTACGTCTCGCCGGCCACTGTGATCCTCGTGTTACCTCCCCTTAGCCCTGCCCTGCTGGCTGGGCTGTTATTGGCGACGGTCTCGACGAGGAAACCGGACTTGACGGGTATCCCGGCCCTCTCAGCCACAAGGGAGTTCAGCTCCTTCCCCGATATCCCGAGGTAGCTGTGGCTGTACGTACCCTTTTCTATCAGAACGGGAACGACCCTGGCGACGATCGATGACGGGATCGCGTAGCCTACGCCAGAGAAGGTTCCGGTTGTGGTCTCGATGGCCGTCGTGACGCCCACCACCTCGCCCTTGTGGTTGAGCAGGGGCCCTCCGGAGTTGCCTGGGTTGATGGCCGCATCGATCTGGATGACGCCAGGTATCAGGTAGCCCCTGTTCGAAGGAAGGAGCCTGCCCTTCTGGCTGACGATGCCGACAGTCACTGAGCCCTGAAGGCCGAACGGGTTGCCTATCGCGATCACCGGGTCGCCGATCCTGAGGGCCCTCGAGTCTCCCAGCGGGAGAGGCCTGAGCTGCAGATCGGAAGGAGGTTGTATCCTGAGGACGGCCAGGTCCGTGTCGACGTCGTAGCCGACGAGAGTTGCCGGCAGCATAGTGCCGTCGAGGAAGCTAACGTAGATCTCGCTGCCACCTGCGACGACGTGGTAGTTGGTGACTACGTAACCCCTTGCGTCGTAGACGAACCCTGTCCCGACGGCTGAGGTGAGCCGGCCGAGAGTCCTGACCATCACCACCGAGTCCTTCACCCTCTCGTAAATCTCGGAGACGTTGAGCTGCTGGAGGGCATGCACCTCTGACCGGACCGCTGTCGTCGCTACCGTCGTAGTGACTGTGACCGTCGTCACCTGAGGCGTCTGGGGGGTCAACGAGGCGAGGCCCTCGACCTGTTGGGCCACCTGCGCTATCTTTGAGCTGACGCGGCTGAGCTCGCCGCTCATCGAGTCCAGCTCTAGCACCAACAGCCCGACGAGTAGGAGGGCCAGGACGCTCAGAACAACCGCGACCTTCCCGGAGTCGGCCATCCTTTTCCAAGGGAAGTTCAGCGCCTATTACAGGTATTGCACGAATCGTCGGCAGGAGGATGAGGACCTCACTCGACCGGGGCCTTCGAGACGATCACTAGGTTCTCCCCCCTCAGCTCCACCCAGACCTCGTGCCCCAGCTCGAGGAGCGTCCTGAAGACCTTAGCCCACGGGAACCTCGTCGGGTCCTTGACGAACACCTCGAACCCGCCCATAACGGTGAAGCACTGGCCGTGCTCGCCGATCTCCGACCTGATCCCCTCCTCGATGTCCAAGCAGGCCCGCTCGGAGCCCAAGGACTCCCACCCTTTCGCAGACCATCTAATATATTCCTATTATGGGGGTGGGGGCATCGATCAGGAGCGTAGTACGTTCACTTCGATGCGCCAGGTGATACCTCCCTCAGCGCCTCCTCCAGCAGGTCTAGGCCCCTCTCCAGCAGATCCCTCTCGACGGTCAGCGGCGGGTGGAGCCTGATCACGTTGCCGAAGGCCCCTCCCTTCAGAAGCAGCAGGCCCTTCGACCTGGCCGCCGAGATGACCCTTTCCGTCTCCTCAGTCGCGGGTTCCTTGGTCCTCCGGCCCCTCACTAGCTCCAGAGCCCTCATCATCCCTAGCCCCCTGACGTCCCCCACGATCTCGTACCTCTCCGAGAGCTCCGCTAGCCTCCTCACCATCAGCTCGCCCAACTCCCTTACCCTCCCGAGGAAGAGGCTGTCGCTGACGACGTCGATCACCTCCGAGGCGACGGCCGCCGCTACCGGGTTGCCTCCGAAGGTCGTGCCGAGCCCCATCGGGTGGACCGCGTCCATCAGATCTGCCCTTCCTACGACCGCCGAGAGAGGGAAGCCGTTGGCGATCGCCTTGCCGAGGGCAAAGAGGTCCGCCTTCACGCCGAAGTTCTCAATCCCGAAGAGCCTCCCGGTCCGGCCGAAACCGGTCTGGACCTCATCGGCGATGAGCAACACGCCCTGATACCGCAGGAAGCCGGCCAGCTCCCTCACGTAGTCAGCCGGAGGAACCACGAACCCTCCCTCGCCCTGCACCGGCTCGAAGAGGACTGCAGCGACGGAGTCCGGAGGCGCGACGAACCTCATCACCTAGCCCTTCAGGTAGTCGAGGCACGCCAGCTCACATTCGGGATAGGTCTGCCCGAACGGGCAACGGTAGCAGTACGGATACGGAGCGTGGTATATCCCCGGGACGAAGGGCTTCAGGCCGGCCTTGTAGGGGTGGTACTTGCCTGTGGCCGTCAGGGCGAGGTAAGTCCTGCCGTGGAAGGAGTTCTCGAAGGCTATGATCCCCTGCTTCCTCGTAGCGAGCCTTGCCACCTTCACCGAGTTCTCGACGGCCTCCGCGCCGCTGTTGAAGAGCGCGGCCCTGTTCTCCGAACCCGTAGGTGCCAGCTCTGACAGCTTCCTAGCCACCTCGAGGTAAGGCTCGTAGGCCGCAACGGCGAAGCAGATGTGCCAGAGCCTCCTCAGCTGCCTCTCGGCCGCAGCGATCAGCCTGTCGTTGCAGTGCCCCAGGCTCGTCACGCCTATGCCGCTGGTGAAGTCGATCAGCTCCCTTCCGTCGGCCGTCCTCAGAAGCGCGTTCCTCCCCTCCGTTACGACTATCGGGTGGAGCGTCGAGATGCCCCTGCCGACGAACCTCTGCCTGAGCTCCATAAGTGCAGCGACTTCCAATTCCCGTCCCCTTCATCACATCGTCCAGCTCGGATATTATCCCGCGGTCTTCCGCCTGAAACCGGTCGTGGACGGCGTTTTCGGAGGATGAGGTTTTTCTCCGGGCTCTCCCTCTTCGTGTTTGGCGGGGGTAGCCAAGCGGTCAACGGCGCCGGCCTCAAGATCCGTGCGGTGCGAAAGCCGGTCCCGCAGGCCAGAAGGGCGGAAGGGTTCGTGGGTTCGAATCCCACCCCCCGCACCTCTTTGATGTGTTTGGGCTTTAGCGCGGAGAAAGTGCAAATTCGTCTGTTGCACCTGATGGCAAAAGTACAGCGAGATTTGCCTTATAAAGCCATTATAATGGGGGCGAAATGATATATCCAAATAGTTGCCTTAGGATTCATTTGTGCGAAGAGGTGCCGCGGCAGAAAGCCGCGGAGAGCCGGAAAATCCCGGAATCGGGCTCGGTGATCCCGAGAGAGGGAGTTGAAAGCCACCTCGTGCGCGCGGAACTCAAGCTCGTAGCCCATCAGCTGTGTGATCCCGAGAGAGGGATTTGAAAGCCCACCCCGGCCTTCGGAGACTACCGGCCCTACCTTGATCATGTGATCCCGAGAGAGGGAGTTGAAAGTAGATAGAGTGACAAGGATGGTCCGCGTAATACCGGCTAGATCTACCCGAATTTCGGCTTAAAAGAACTATATAGCGCCCCCTCGGCTCGTTGCGTTGAGAGGCCTTGGCAAGGGAACTGCTCGTGGTGGAATCGAAGGTGAGGCAGCTGCTCCCCGAGGGCATCAGGCTCAGCAGCGACGCCCTTGAGGGACTCAACGAGCTGGTGAAGGAGGCGATCGAGAAGGCCGTCAAGCGATGCCAGGCTAACGGCCGCAAGACCATAATCAAGGAGGATTTCTGAGCCGAGCTGTAACGGCCATCCCAGTTTTTTGGATCGGATCTTTTTCCTCATCGACGCAGCCAAATTCGTAAATCCATCAGAACACATGTTATGGAAATCGGATCATAACAGATCAGCAGTTCTCAAGGGCTGAACTGAGGAGGCTGCGACGAGGGAGATCGCGATCGATGCATCGACCGGCGGGTACCTCACGATGAAAAGGCGGAACGGCTGGAGATAACCGATCGATTCCTTCACCGATTTACAAGGAACCGGGTTCTGGAGGTCTCAGCGGTACTACTCTTGGATCTCGGAGGAACGGGCCAAACGGTATCTGATGAAGCCCTGACCCTTGACCCTCTCGAGGAAGCCCCTCTCGGTCAATCGGGCCAGATAGGTGGAGACGGTGCTCAAGGGTATCTCCTCGCCGTACTCCTCCGCATAGGCCTCCAGCGCCTCCCTGGAGCTGAAGTCGGAGTTGGGGAAACGCTTCTCCAATGCTCTCGCCAGCTTCACGAGCTTGTTCTCGAAGACGTGGCTCCGCTCCGACTGGCCCGAGTAGAGCTCCATCAGGTCGGCCAGCTGGAGGATCTTCTCGCGGGTTATGTTGCCCTCGACCACTAGCGTGATCTTGTCGCCGTCCTCGTCCACCATCTCCAGCTTCAACCTCCTCCTCGGCAAACCAACTTCCTTGCGTCTGAGAGTCCCATAAATGATCTCGGCTGCACAGGAAGCGCGTCGCCGTTCCAAGCCCGAGAACCTGCCGACGTGGAGGGCATGATTCGGCGTTTGGCCACCAAATCCGCGACCGACATCGCATATATCTTGAAGAGACAAATCAGTTAACAGGGAATGGCCAACCCTGACAGAGTTAGCGACAGGCCGTCGGCGATCACTGTCACACTCGCAGCCCTCAACTTGGTTCTGTACGGATTCCAGGGAATTAGAACATTGTTAGAAGGGGAGACGGCGCTCGCCCTCTCAAACTTCCTTTTCTTTTCCGGGTTCCTCGCAACGATTCTAATGATCTGGAAGGGTCGGTATGGTGAAGTCCTGGCGTTGATTCTACTGATTCTAGTCGGTTACAGGATGTCTGGAGCGGTCCTCGACACTTCAAGGGACCTGCTGTTCCGGGCTGCACACGGAGCGATGATCGGCTTGGCGGCTCTGTTCGCTGTGGCCGCCTTCAGGGACCATCGCGGAATCAAGAACTCTGGCACCCGAAATCCCGTGCGGTGAGCGCGTCAGGCGAAGGCCGTGGACCGGGGGGGACTCGAACCCCCGACCTCCCGGGTGCAAACCGGGCGATCTGCCGCTGATCTACCGGCCCCAAAGGGTACCGCAAGGGATCGGGATTTATCCTTGTTTTCGTGGC